>Ga0210122_1000023_pt1 | contig 35157 bp, 31 predicted proteins | sample Muzzi_CordB_D2_FD_185530 | JGI IMG/M metagenome (GOLD analysis project Ga0210122, IMG submission 185530) | Wetland microbial communities from San Francisco Bay, California, USA, that impact long-term carbon sequestration - Muzzi_CordB_D2 (SPAdes) | ecosystem: Environmental > Aquatic > Marine >... | reverse complement strand
CCACCGCCGGCAGCCCCGAGGGCGTTTTCTATTTCGTGCTGGCGGCCGACGAGGGCAACGCCGATACGATGACGCTGCGCACGTTCAGCCCGGGACCTGCCGCCATCCCCGAACCCGCGTGCCCGCCGGCTCCGGGCCAGCCGAGCGTGCAAATACCGACGCTGAGCGACGGGAGCCTTGTTTTGCTGGTGCTGCTACTGACGGGCGTTGCCGCGGCCGGCCACAAACGTTTGAGCGCCTGACTGACGGCGGCGCCGCCGCGATCATCGACCGGCGGGCATGCACGCGGCCCCGTCCGGCCGGGCCGGCGGTGATCTCCTATTCGGGTTCGTGCGCAGGCAGCGGCAACGATGCGTGATCGGCAACGTACAGCCACTTGTTGCCGACCCGTTTGGCCACGTCGGTGAAACGCCCCTCCATCACGACCTCGTCGCCGCCGGCTTTCGGCAACAGGATCATCCTGTAGTTGCCCCAGGCCGCCGAAAGCGCACCTTCCGTCTGGTGCCGGGCATTCGTGATGACCAGGTCCCTGACTTCGAAATTGTTGAAAATCCCACCCCACGAAGCGCGGATCGACGCCTGGCCGTCAGCGGCCATGGCATCGGGCGGAAACGAGACCGCGTCAGGGGCGTAAAGCGCCACGACAGCGTCGAGATCGCCGGCCTTGAAGGCTTTGACAAAGGCCTCGCCGATCGCATTGAGCCCCTCGTCCGCGAGGGCCGATGTCCCGCCGCAGCAGAACAGCGTTGCAAGCAGATATACCGTCATTCTTTTCATGGTTCGACTCCTGAGTGTTGAGCGGGCAGGTCCCGGAAATCCCGGCCGCGGGACGCGGGGAGTTCGAGGGTGGCTGCAACATCAGTCTAACCCGCACATTGCGCCAGCCGGTAGCTCTGCTCTCCCTGATTAAACGAATTTGCAAGCAACGACGACGATATATCCTTTTCATTCCAGGATGTGCTTTGCAAGCGGCCGGCGACCCATCCCGGCCGCATCTTGCCCAGGCACACCCGAACTTGAGCGCTTCTCCGCCCAGGCGCACGGCCGCGCCTGTTGCGCGATGCCGGTGCAATACGCGTGCTGGCCGGTTTGGCGCGCGCCGCGGCCGAGCCCGGATCGAGCCCCGAGGCAGGATAACGGTTTGTCCCGTCCGATCATCATGTGCTTGCGTAGTACGTGAGTGCTCATGTATCATGCACATATGAAAACCAATACCACCGCAAACCACACCGAGCCGGCCGTGCTCGAGTTCCTGGACACCGCCGCCGGCCTCGAACGGCGGCTCGACCGCGCCCTGTCCGGCACCAAGGGCATTTCTTTCAGCGAATACCGCCTGTTGAAAGCGCTTTCGGCCAGTGAACGCGCGGGCGTCCCGCGGATCGACCTGGCAGCCGCGGTCGGTCTGACCCCCTCCGCCGTCACCCGCGCGCTGAAGCCGCTGGAAAAGCTCGGTTACGTGACCACGCTGAGGAACGAACGGGACGCGCGGCAGAGCCTCGCCGCCATCACGCCCGCTGGAACCGGATTGCTGAAAGATGCAAGGGTAATCCTGCAGGACGATCTCAGCGCGCTGCCCCTCAACCATCTCGGCCGGCAAAAACTGGCAGAGTTTCTCCAACGATTGCAGGAATTGCGATGAACAGACCCGGAACTCGCGCCATGCAAACCGATACCGCCACGACCTATCTCGACCCGACGGACCGGAACGTGATGAACCTCGTCTCGCGCCAGGTTTCCGGGCCCGTCACGATGCTCAACCTGCTCCGCCTGCGGGAAACCGCCGACTACACGGCGAACCCGGAGCTGGCGCCGCCGACCGCCATCAGCGGCCGGGAGGCCTACGACCGGTACATCCGTCACACGCTGCCGTACCTGGCCGAAACGGGCGGAGAACTGCTGTATCTCGGTTCCGGCGGCAACTATCTGATCGGGCCCGAAGAGCTGGGATGGGATCTCGCGATGCTGGTGCGCCAGAATTCGGTCGCAGACTTCCTGGCGTTCGCGTCCAACGCGGGCTACCTGGAAGGTATCGGACACCGCACGGCGGCTGTCCGGGACGCACGCATCCTGCCGCTCGCCGACGTTTGACCATAAGGGAGGGCGGAGCCGGCAACGGGGCCCGGCATCGCTTGATCCCCGGCCGGGGTCTAATGGTCGGAGTGGGTCGAGACCGACCCCTGCGCGGCGTACAGGGGTTCAAAACCGAAGACCCAGGGCTTGGACGTATCGACGTGCACCTGGACAGCCTTCATGTCGGGCCAGCCGTAGACCTGCAGGCGCAGGACGTTCGGATGGCTGACGCCGGGCTTGTCCAGGTCGAGCTTCGACACAGGGCGGTCGACCGTGAACTCGTGAAGATGCCCCTGCACCACCAGCACCATGCCGTCGAGCGCATCGGCGCCATCGAGGATCGCTTTCAGCACGGGCTCCGACGGGCCGTTGTCGTAGCGCAGCTTTTCGTCGAAGGGGTTCGTGTGGAAGGCGAAGACGACGGCGCGGTCACCGTTATCGTGCGCGGCCGCGAAGGCGCCCTCGACCCACGCTATATTCGCCTGCTCCCGGCGCACGAACTCGCGCCACAACGACTCGACGCGCAACTCCTGGTTGTTGTGGGTGCCGGCGAGGTTCAGGGTCGCGAAGGTGACGCCGCCGTGGCGCCAGCGCGCGTTTTCGGTGAACTCGGGAAAGTCCGGGCCGGCGTCAGCCTGGCGTTTCAGCGGCATCGTCGTCCTGCCCAGGCTGACCGGCTTCGACCAGAAGACCTCGCGCATCAAGCCGAGGACCTTCAGCGGGTCGGCGCCGCCCCGGTTCTCCTTCCAGCAATCGGCCCACTCGTTGTTGCCGGGCGTGTACACCACGGGTTCCGCGTAGGAATCGAAGAACGCCCGCTGGCTTTGCTGGAACGCCCGCCCGCAGTCACCGTAGCCCTTGGTGTCGCCGATGTGGATCGAAAATGCCGGCCCGGCGTCGTTGATCGTTGCGATCAGCTTTTCGTAAACCGGATTGTCATACGGCGGCGAGTACGTCGTGTCACCGAGGGCGACAAAGGTGAAAGGCTCCGCCGCGAAAGCGGCAGCCGGCGCCATCAGGGCCAGGTACAGCAGGGCAAACGGTCTTCTCATGGACATCACATGCACTCCATCCGGGGGTTGGTCGAATAGGGCGCATGTTACGTAAGTTCACGAAAGGGGGCAAAAGCAAGCGAACTTCGTTGCCCTATACTGGGTTTTGACGAAGGTCGAAAAGGGAGAAGCCACCATGTCAAAACAGCCGGAAAAGCGACGCCGGGATTCACCCTGGCCGGAAACCATTGCCGTTGCCCTGTCCATACTGGCCGTGCTGATATCGGGATACGCCGTCATCGAAGGCCGCCAGCAATTCAGCGAGCAACGGGACTCGGAATTGATCAACGCCATCTACGAGGACTGGGACCTGCTGTCCGACCCGGCCTACTGGGAAGTCAGCCACCTGGTCGAGGCGCCCGCCACCTACGAGCGCCAACGGGCCGTGTTGAGAGCCTATACCGCCGGCCTGCCCAACCAGGACAAGCGCCACGTCTACCTGCAGGAACGCGCCTTTGCCGGCCGCATCCTCACGATGTGGGAGAACCACCTCAACCAGTGGCGCATCGCGGCCAAGTCAAACGACGAGATGCGCATGCGCCTGCTGCAAACGGAGCTCGACTTCTACGTGCAGGAGCAATTGCGCAATCCGCGCCTGCTGTGGCTGTTCCTCCCCGAGGGCGGCAACCTGATGCAGTGGCTGGACCCGGCCAACGTCGTCTATTACCGCGAACACGTGCTCAATGACCCCGAGCGGCCACTTCGGGAAAAGCCCGACGCCGAGGGCATCCTGCCCGGCTTCGATCCGCTGACGCCTGCGGAGTGAAGCACCATCCCGCGCCCCGCGATGGGGGGCGGGGACCCGCGTTGCTTTGCACAAGGTTCAGAGTATACTGTATGTATGTACAGTATAGATGACCATGACCCCATTCGCGGCCGCGGCGCCCGCTCCAACATCGATCACCGCTTCAGCCAACGCACCGTCGCGCCGGAGCCGGGGGCAAGGCGGCGGCCACCCGCAACGTCCATTACACCGGTCCGCGCCCGTTCCATCATTACCCGCAACCAGTCACCCGACGTCGGCTTCAACCTTTCGGTCAACCCCTACCAGGGTTGCGAGCACGGTTGCGTCTACTGCTTTGCCCGGCCCTCGCACGCCTACCACGAGCTTTCCCCGGGTCTCGACTTCGAAACCCGCATCATGGCCAAGACCAACGCCGTGGAACTGTTCAGAAAGGAACTGTCCTCGCCCCGATACGCCTGCGAGCCAATCGCGGTCGGGATCAATACCGACGCCTACCAGCCCGCCGAGCGCGAACTCAAGATCACCCGCGGCCTGCTCGAGACCTGCCTGGAATTTCGCCAACCGCTGGTCCTGATCACCAAGAGCGCATTGATCCTGCGCGATACGGACCTGCTCTCGGAACTGGCGCAACACCGGCTCGCGCGCGTTTGCGTCAGCCTCACCACGCTGGATGGGGAGCTCAAACGGCGGCTGGAGCCCCGCACCGCCGGGCCGCGCGCGCGTCTGCGCGTGATATCGCGGCTGGCCGATGCAGGCATCCCCGTCGGCGTCATGGTGGCGCCGGTGATCCCGCGTATCAATGACCACGAGATGGAGGCCATGCTGGCCGCGGCAGCGGCCCGCGGCGCCCACAACGCCAGCTATATCCTGCTGCGTCTGCCGTACGAGGTCGAACCGCTTTTCCGCGACTGGCTCGGCGTGCACTACCCGGAACGCGCCGGGGCCATCATGCATAGCATGCAGGCCTGCCACGGCGGCAAGGTCTACCGCTCACAATTCCACGCGCGCATGCGCGGCCAGGGCGTGTTCGCGGACATGATCGCCCAACGTTTCCGCGCCGCACGCCGGCGGCACGGCCTGGACCGGCAGCCGCCGGTGCTGGACACCACCGCGTTCAGGCCGCCCGCCGGTCCACAACTTTCATTGTTCGGCCGGCAATAGGCAAACCGGACAGCGGGGCGCACCCTTGCCTCCGGCAGCCCGGCGATTGCCGTTGGCGCTTTCCTGTAAGTTCCGTTAGATTGCTGCCAGCAAGATTGAATTCACCCACGGAGACTGCCATGAAAGCCGGGACCCCCTGTCTGTACGGACTGATATTCGCACTGTCGCTCGCATTTTCGGGCGCACAGGCGGCCGGGCAGAAGCCTTTCGATATCGTCATCGAGAACGGCCACGTCATCGATGGCACCGGGTCGCCCTGGTACGCCGCCGACATCGGTATCCGCGACGGTCGCATCGCCGCCATCGGGCACCTGGCCAATGCTGCAACGGCACGCCGCATCGACGCGCACGGACAAGTCGTCGCTCCGGGATTCATCGACATGCTGGGCCAGTCGGAGCTGACCATCCTGGTCAACCCGCACCTGCCGTCCAAGATCTTCCAGGGCATCACCACCGAGATCACCGGCGAGGGCCTGTCGGTGGCGCCGCTCGATGACGACATCATCCAGACCGACCGTGTCTATTACGATCACCTCCAAATCACGCCGGACTGGCGCCGGCTGAGCGGCTACTTCGCGAGGCTGGAAAGACAGGGCATGGGTATCAATCTCGCGACCTACGTCGGCGCGACCCAGGTCCGGCGCATGGTGCTCGGAGACCAGGACCGCGCTCCCGACCCAGCTGAGCTCAAGCGGATGCGCCAACTCGTGCGCGAAGCCATGGAACAGGGCGCGGTCGGCGTATCGACCTCGCTGCAATATGCGCCGGCGCCCTACGCCAGCACCGGGGAACTGGTCGCGCTGGCATCGGAGGCGGCCGCGTACGGCGGTATCTATGCCACCCACATGCGTTCGGAGAGCGATTCCGTGCTCGAGGCCCTGGACGAAGCCATCCGTATCGGCCGCGAGGCCGCCATCCCCGTCGAGGTCTGGCACATCAAGGCGGCCGGCAAGGCGAACTGGGGCCGCATGCCCGAGATCGTCGCGAAAATCGACGAGGCGCGGCGCAGCGGCGTCGACATCGCGGCCGACACCTACGCCTACACGGCGTGGTACAACTCGATGTCCGCCTTCGTGCCGCCGTGGGCGCATGACGGCGGCGATGAAAAGCTGATCGCGCGGCTCAAGGACCCGGAAACGCGGGCCCGAATTATCCGCGACATGAAAACGCCCGGCGGCGGCTGGGACAACGAATGGCAGGAGATCCCGGGTCCGCAGGCCATCCTGATCGGCGCGGTGACCAACCCGTCGCTGCTGCCGTTGCAGGGCAGAACGCTGGCCGAGGCGGCACAATTGCGCGAACAGGACCCCATCGACGCGCTGCTCGATATCCTGGTCGAGGACAAGGCTTTCACCGGCTGCGCGGTGTTCGCCATGTCGCAGCAGGACGTCACCCTCGCGCTGCGCCAGCCGTGGGTGTCGATCAACAACGATTCGTCAGGCACCGCCCCGGACGGATTGCTCGGCCGGGAGCACCCGCATCCCCGTGCCTACGCGACCTTCCCGCGCATCCTGCGCAAGTACGTGCGCGAGGAACACGTACTGACGCTCGAAGACGCGATCCGCAAGTTCAGCGCACTGCCGGCGCAACGCATGCGACTGGCGGACCGCGGCGTGATCAAGCTGGGCCTGTGGGCGGATATCGTCGTTTTCGACCCGAACAAAATCCATGAAAAGGCGACGTTTGCCGCGCCGAACCAGCTTTCCGTCGGCATGGAGTACGTGCTGGTCAACGGCGTGCCCGTGATCGCCGGCGGCAAGGCAACCGACGCCCTGCCCGGCCGGGTGCTGCGTGGAGCGGGGTTCGACGAAGCGGCGAGCTTGCAATTACAAAAATAATGATTATACTTACCTATAAGTAGGTTTTTTTGAGACTGACAGTGACGCGAATTTCAGACACACGCCAGAAAATCATGGACCGGGCGGCCCAACTCTTGATGAGCCGTGGTTTCAAGGGCTTTTCCTATCGCGACATCGCGACCCATCTCGGTGTCAAGAACGCGGCCGTGCATTACCACTTTCCCGCCAAGGCGGACCTGGCGCTGGCGCTGGTCGATGAATACCGCCAGACACTGCGCCGCAAAACGGCCGAGTTCATGGCCTACGGCGGTCCTGCACTACCCCAACTGGAAGGCTTTTTCGCATTTACCGCGCGTCAGTGCTGCGAAGGGCGCTGCATATGTCCGTTCGGCGCCTTTTCCGTGGACTACATGGACGTGCCCGAGGAAGTCCACAAGGCAACCGCCGAATTCATGGAGGAAACGATCGCGTGGCTGACCCGGGTGCTCGAAGTGGGCCGGGAACAGAACGAGTTCAGCTTCAGCGGCGATGCCAGGGCCAAGGCCCTGCTGATACTTGCCGGTTTGCAGGGCGCCAGGCAGATGGCGCGCATCGACGGCGTCGAAATTCTGGACGACATATTTGCCCAGATTCGCCGGGATCTGGAAATCGGCATTTAAAAAAATTTGACCATTGACCTTACTTATCAGTAAGTATACTCATCGGAGAGACCTGTGAAGATTCTAAGTTCATCATGGCAACAGCACCGGGAACTGCAAACAGCGGGCGCCCAATCGCTCGGTCCGGTCATCCTGTTGCCCGTCCGCGAGGTGCTGGCCTTCCTCGCCGCCGGCATCCTCGCGGCTGCGATCGTGCTGTTGTCCGTTTGGGTGGCCGGCCTGGATGCGGGCGGCGTGCTCAGCGCCTCCACCTGGGGCCTGGGGTTCATCTTCCTCGGCGTCGCCGTGGACAACCGGCGCCGGGGCGCATGCCTGCAACTGGCAACGGGCGCGGCCCTGCTGCTTCTCGCCTGGCTGCAATCCTGCGTTTCGCCGAACTTCGCGATCGTATCCGGTGTGCTGCTGGCCGGTTGGGCCGCGGCGGGCCTGTTCCAGCGACTTCGCTAATTGGGGACAAAGCAAAAGCCCGGCAAGCAGCCGGTTCACCGACCTGTGCCACCGCCGGCTTTTGCTCTGACCTCGTTGAGTTTTATTCGGGCAGGGTCTCGCCCGACCCGCCCATTTCCGCAGGGAAATCCTTCAGCTTCGGTAAGCCGTCCCTGATCCTCAGGGTCGTTTCCTGGTAATTGACGTGCACCGCGGGTCGGTGGACAAAATCGGGAATGGCCGCCACGTAAACATCGATCAGGCCCATGCCCGGGTGATGGGTAAAGAAATGGCCTCCACAGGTTTTGCACCACTTGCGGTAGCTGGTCTCGGTTTTGTGATAGGTGCCGATATTGTCGGCGCCCCGGGTAACTTCTATGGCTTCGGGTTTCCACAGCGAAAACGCGTTCACCGGCCCGCCGGACCAACTGCGGCAGGATTCACAGTGACAATACCCCATGGCCTCGGGTTCACCGCTGACGGTGAATTGGACAGCGCCACAAAAACAGCTGCCCTGATAGGTTGGATCGCTACTCATTTTTTTCTCCACGTTGAAAGGCGACGGGATACCGCCGGTGACAACATTTAAAATGGAAAACACCCATATTTGCCTGTTTCGCGGGTAATGGGCATCCTAATGGAAAGTATAGGTCAATATTTTCAATTCGCCCGCGTCGGCGCCGGCCCTTGTTCACAAAACGCATTCCGGCACGCTATCCACTGCGGACCGAAGGCGCGTGCGACTGCCTGCTCAAGCACTCACGGACCCGCTCCGACAACATGGCTGCTGCGCGTTGCCGCAACCGTTTTGCAGCCTCCACGCGCAACAGGCATGGCCCCGCCAAAGGACATTTACTTGACCTAGGTCAATTGTCCTATTTTACTTCGAACGTATCATATATAAGGATTTTCTAATATTTAGAACTTCCCTTTAAATACAGCTAGTTATCATCAACCATATCGCGAGATTTTGCGCGACCATCGACCGACAGACCTTGCGCCAAAATGCTCGCGTTTTGAGGGAGAGACACGATGAAACGATCCATTTTCTCCACCACCGTCTGCTGTGCAGTCCTGTCCTTGTGCGCCACCGGCCTTGTCGCCGCCGAGGATTCGGCTTTGGACGGCCGAGCCCTGTACCGCGAACACTGCAAGGACTGCCATACGGCCGGCTCACCCAATGGTGAATACACGCCCATGACCCTGATCGGGATGCAATGGGAACGCTTTTTCGACCGCAAGTACGAACGCAAGCACAAGGAGGTCGTGGACGAGGCCCATGGCGGCAAGCCGGTTACCGAGTCGATCACCGTCGAGGAACTGAAAGCCATCCGTGACTTCGCCGTCGATCACGCTGCGGATTCCGAAAACCCGATGACTTGCGGCTAGCAAGGAGAAACCGAAAATGTTGTGCAAAATCAAGCAGGCTGTCCTGACGGCAGCCGTTATTTCGCTCCTATCGGCGGCTGCGTTTGCGGCCGAAGCCCCCACCGCGACCGCATCCGTCCCGACCATCGACAAGCTGCAGCAACAGCTCGAGAACATGCAGCAGCAGATGCAGGTCCTGATGGGACAGATAAAGACGTTGCAATCGCAGCAGGCCAAAACAGCCGAGGACGCCGATTATGCGGTGGAAGAGGTCGAGGACCTCGATGACCGGCTCACCTTGCCCGAGAGGCATTCGGTCCTCGACGCCATCGATTTCTCAGGCGATTTCCGAGTCGAGGCTCACGCGATCTCAGCCGACACGCCGGACTACTTCGATGGCATCAAGGTTCAGAACGGTCTCGTCAACTCGCTGTTTGTCGCCGACTCGATGGGCGGACTGCCGCCACTGCCGCCGACCATTACTCCCGAGGGCTACGAGCAGTTCGTTAACCAATACATCCGGGACAATTACTCGGACTACCAGTATTTCCTCGCCAACACGCTGGACTTCAACTACCTGAAGCAAGCCGTCGGTTCGTTCCCCCAGGAACTGCAGCAACAGCTGTTCGGCTTGATTCTGCCGACGGCATACAGGCAGGGATACAATGCTGACAACGACCAGCTTTACACCAGCCGCCTGCGCCTGAGGATGCATGCCGCGGTGGATGACAACGTGACCTTCGACGGCCGCCTGGGCATGTACAAGGTCTGGGGCGACTCCACCGGTGTGCAGGTATTCAACGGCCAACCGACCTCGATTTCCTGGGACGGCACCACCTCGAACGTACCGAACTCGGACATCCTGCGTGTCGAACGCGCGTATTTCACGTGGAGCAACATCGGCGGTCTGCCGGTCTATGCATCCATAGGCCGCCGCCCGTCCACCGGTGGAACCCCGCTGAACTTCCGGCAGGATGAGCCACGGGGCGGCACGCCTGCGGGCCTGCTGGTCGATTACCAATATGACGGCATCACGCTGGGCTGGCATATCAACGACAACTCGACGCTGCGCTTCTGCGCCGGCGTGGGTTACGAGTCCGGATGGGGCAACGCCAGCATCCTGCAAACTCCCGGCGACCGTCTCGACGACGCGACGCTGGCCGGCCTGCTATGGGACATCGTCGATACCGACGACATGTTCATCCAGGCCACCTACGCGATGGCGAACAATGTCACCGACGGCTTTAATGCGCTCACGGTGCTGCCCTTCGACCCGGTGTCCGGGCAGACGGGCCTGCCGCCGGCCGTCATCCGCTTCTCGCCGTCAGCGAACGTGGGCGACATCGACCTCGCCAGCGTCGTCATGACGCGTCACGACGGACCCTTCGATTACTTCCTCAGCGGGGGCTGGTCCAGCACCGACCCCAACCCGGTCACAACGCCGTTCGGCGGCCTGCTTTCGGATCCGTTCGACGTGCCCAAATCACACGACGGTTACATGTATTACCTGGGCGCGCGTTACGCTTTCAACGAGGGCGCCACGAAATTTGGCGTCGAGTTCAACCACGGCTCGAAATACTGGTTCAACTTCTCACTCGCCGAGGACGATATTATCGGCCCGAAAACCTCCGTGAGGGGTGACGTCTATGAGGCCTACCTGACCCACCGCATCCGTGACCACTTTGTCATCAAGGCGGCGTACATCGATTACGCCTACGACTACTCGGGTTCCGGTTGGCTGCTGGGGGCGCCGAAAGCGCTCAACGAGATGCCCATCTTGTCCACGCCCACCTACAAGAATGCCTCCAAGCTCATGTTGAGCTTGTCCGCGCGGTTCTGGTAAGCCCGGAGGTGATGACATGAAACTGACACTGATTGCTGTCACCGCTGTCTTCGCGGCCGCCGCTCCGGCGGTGGCCGCGGCCGGCAGCCACGACGACTACTTCGAACACTATGAAGGCACCAAGACCTGTCTCGAGTGCCATCAGGATGAAGCCGAGGCGTTCTTCCATTCCCAGCACTACCAGTGGCGCGGAAGCACGCCCAATATCGTCAACTCCGGCGGCAAACTGCTCGGAAAACTCGAACTGATCAACGATTTCTGCACCAGCCCGGCGGGCCCGCAGTGGATCGGACAGGTCAAGAGCGACGACGGGCGGGTGCTCGCCAGGGGTTGCTCCGCCTGCCACGCCGGCAAGGGCCTGCTGCCCAGCAAGGAAATCAGCGACGAGCAACTCGAGAACATCGATTGCCTCGTATGCCATGCTTCCGGCTACCGCCGCGACCTCTACGCCAAGGAGGGGGGAGGCTTCGAGTGGAAACCGATCCTGTGGAAGAACCAGGAGGGCATGGATATCGTTTCCAAGCGAATATCCGCGCCCGACCGGGTAATGTGCCTGCGCTGCCACTCGGCCTCCGGCGGCGGCCCCAACTACAAGCGCGGCGACCTGGAGTACACCTTGGCCAAGCCGTCCCGGGACTATGACGTCCACATGGGGGTCGACGGCGAGGACATGCGTTGTATAGATTGCCACGCGGGAGAAAATCACCGTGTCAAGGGACGCGGCGTTGACCTTTCCGCCTCCGACTCGCCGGACAAGTTGTCCTGCGACGGCGCCTGCCACGGCTCCGCCCCCCACCAATCGGCGCGGCTGAACAAACACGCGCAGAGGGTCTATTGCGCTACCTGCCACATACCGACCTTCGCCCGCAGTGAGCCGACCGACATGCGGCGCGACTGGTCCGAGACCCACTACTCGGACGAGAAAGGCAAGTACGTGTACCAGGTCACGCTGGAGAGCGATGTGGTCCCCATCTATGCGTGGTTCAACGGCAAGAGCTGGGTCCAGCAGCCGGGCGAACCGGTCAGGCGCAACGAGCGGCGCGAGGTCACGATGGTACTCCCCGAGGGCTCCATTGAAGACCCGCAGGCCAAGATCTTTCCGTTCAAGCTCCACCGCGCGGTACTGCCGATTCTCTCCGACAAGGAGTGGCTGCTGCCAATCGCCACCGAAGAGGTGTACTACGACGGCGATGTAGACGCCGCGGTACGCCACGCCGGCAAGTACTACTACGGTCTGGATGACATCAAGTACGAATGGACCGACACCGTGCGCTACATGGGCATCTTCCACGAAGTCGTGCCCAAGGAAAAAGCGCTGTCGTGCCGTGATTGTCACAGCACGAGGGGCCGGATGCCTTGGAAAGCCCTCGGTTACGACGGCGATCCGATGAAGTCCGCGAAAACGTCGAAAGACTGAAGGCGTGCTGACGCCGCGGCCGCCCAGCCCCGGCCTCGCCGGGGCTGGGCGGCTGGAATCCGGACCGCCGGCTTTGGTCGACCTTGCGTCGGCGCCCATCCTGAAGTGCAACGCCCCTCGCTCTTGCCTTTACATCATTCGAACGTTTGGCCCAAGATTTTTGGTTCGCTGTCGATGGTGATACTCTAGGGCGAGTTGGCAAAGCAGGCCCCGATTTCATGCAACACCCCTCAGCGCTCATCTTGCTGGCCCTTGTTCTCACCGGCACCGCCGCCGCGGAGCCCGGCGAATCCGGGGGCGCCCCGGCGAGGAAACCGCCCGCCGCCACACCCGAGTGGACCGACCACAACGAGCATGATCCGGGCATCGGCGGGGCGGCAGAATCGACCCCGGGCGAGCGCGGGGGCGCACACGGTTTGCCGGCGCAAAACAAGGTGCTGGTGGCGCCCGCGGCGGCGCAAACACAAGCCCCGTGCGAGCCGGGCGTCGCTGCCCCGGCCCCGGCAAGGACCGTGGACCGCGAAGCCGGAAGAATCGCCTTTGGCGATGGCAGACACGGCCGCGGCGCACTGGCCAAAGGTGGCGATTGCGCAAGCGCGGATAGGCCAACGGATACCGCAAGCGGCTCGCACCAGACGGACGGCGACCCCGACCGACCGCTGGTCACCGGCCGCGTGCAGCACTCCGACGAGAAGGATTGACACCCGCCCTTTTGGCCAGGACTCAATCCCCGCTGCAACCGATGGGAGGTATGATGAAACTCGATATCAAAGCCCTGGCGCTGACCGCGGGTCTGCTCTGGGGAGGCGCCGTTCTGCTGGTATCCATCGGCAACATGATGTGGCCGCCGTACGGCGGGGCTTTCCTGAAATTCGCCGCGTCCATTTACCCGGGCTACCAACCGGCAGGCACCATGAGCTCGGCCATTATCGGCACGCTCTACGGCCTCGTCGACGGGGCCATTGGCGGTGCGATTTTTGCCTGGCTTTATAACCGTTTTACAGCCTGACAACCGCACCCCGGATCACGGCCCACACGGGACTCCCGCGCAGGACATTCCGAGCTTGCGCTGCCGGCCGTTCCTGTTTCTTCGTGCCCATAGCCATCCGTGCCGAATACGGTTTAACATGTAGGCGGAACGGGTTTGCGCATAAGGGCGGGGAATCGGTTTGCGCAACCCTCCATCTGTCCAGGGAGCAACCATGTCTATACAACTTTCAATCAATGGCCAGCAGCACGTCGTCGATGTCGAACCGGACACGCCGTTGTTGTGGGTCCTGCGTGACACGCTGGGTCTGACCGGCACGAAGTACGGTTGCGGAAAATCCTTGTGCGGCGCCTGCACCGTCCATATCGACGGTGTGGCCAGGCGCTCCTGCGTCCTGCCGGTTGCGGCGGTGGGCAAGGGAGAGGTGACAACGATCGAAGGCCTGTCGGCGACGGGCCTGAACGTGGTGCAACAGGCCTGGATCGAGGAGGACGTGGTGCAGTGCGGTTACTGCCAGTCCGGCCAGATCATGTCGGCCACCGCCCTGCTGGCCAGGAACCCGAAGCCCAGCGACACGGACATCGACGCCGCGATGAAAGGCAACATTTGCCGCTGCGGGACCTACCAGCGTGTCAGAAAGGCCATCCACCGGGCCGCCAAAATGAAGGCGGGGGGAGCGTAACATGGCCATCAAGCGACGAGAATTCCTGAAGAACAGCGCCCTGGCCGCCGGCGGCCTGACCCTGGGCTTCTACCTGCCCCGAAAAGCGGGGGCCGGCGAAGCGGCCGCGGGCAACGGGACCTTCGCGCCCAACGCCTATGTCCGGGTAGCGCCCGACAACACCATCACGATCATCCTGGCCAAGGCCGAAATGGGGCAAAACGTCTACACCGTGCTGCCGACGGTCGTGGCCGAGGAACTCGACGTCGACCCGCGCGAGATCCGTATTGAGCAATCGGGTGTCGACGCGGTCTACAACTCGCCCTGGTTCCCGATCATGATGACCGGCGGCTCATCCAGTGTCCGCACAAGCTACGAGACGCTGCGCAAAGCCGGCGCCAGCGCGCGCGCCATGCTGCTCGCCGCCGCGGCCGCCGCCTGGTCCGAGCCGCTCGCATCGCTGACCACGGAAAACGCCTTTGTCATTGCGAAGTCCGGCCGCAAAGCCAGTTACGGCGAACTGGCGGCCGCGGCGGCGAGACAGCCCGTGCCGCAGGACGTTGCCCTCAAGCCCGAAAGCGACTTCCGCCTGCTGGGCAAGGACGTCAAGCGTCTGGATTCGGAACTCAAAGTGACCGGCAAAGCGCAATTCGGACTGGACGTCAGCCTGCCCGGCCTGCGTTACGCGGCCGTCGCCAGGCCGCCGGTGTTCGGCGCCCGGCTAAAGACCTGGGATGACAGCAAGGCCAGGGCCATGCCCGGCGTGGTCCGCGTCAAGCAGATCCCGACCGGTCTCGCCGTCATCGCGGACAGCAGCTGGCGCGCCATCAAGGCCCGCGACGCGCTCGAGATCAGCTGGGACGAGGGTGATAACGGCGCCCGCAGCACGCCCGCGATGCTCGAGGAATACCGCGAGCTGGCCAGGAAACCCGGTTACGTCATCCAGGACGGCGGCGACTTCGACACCCTGGCCGCGACCGCGGACAAGGTCATCGAGGCGCAGTACGAGTTCCCGTTCCTGGCCCACGCCTGCATGGAACCGCTCAATTGCACCGTGCGGGACCACGGCGGCAAGGCCGAGATCTGGACCGGCACACAGAACCCCACGCTCGACCGCAAGTACGCGGCGGCCGCGCTCGGGTACGAGCCGGAGACCATCGAGATACACACGTCGTTCCTCGGCGGCGGCTTCGGCCGGCGCGCGGCGTCTTTTTCGGACTTCGTGGTCGAGGCGGCGCATATCGCCAAGGGCGAGCGCTTTCCGGTCAAGACCACCTGGACGCGTGAAGACGACATGCACGGCGGCCAGTACCGGCCGATGACGGTGCACCGCTCGAGGCTGGCGCTGGACAAGGCCGGCAAACCCGTCGCCTGGCACAACCGCGTGGTCAGCCAGGGGCTCGACGGCATGCTCATGTTCGGGTCCAAGATGGAGAACTTCGACGACTCGCAGGTGGAAGGCCTGAAAGATCAACCTTACGCCGTGCCGGCCCTCACGCTCGAGGCGCACCTGGTCAAATCGCCGGTCACCTGCCTTTGGTGGCGTTCTGTCGGCCACACCCACACGGCCTTCCTGAAGGAAACGCTGATCGATGAGGCCGCGCACGCCGCAGGCGCCGACCCGCTGGACTACCGCAAGGGCCTCCTGCAGGCGCATCCGCGCTTCGTTGACTTGCTGGAGAAGGTCGGCAACATGGCCGGCTGGGGACGGAAGTTGCCCGCAAACACCGGTCTTGGCGTGGCCATCGCGGAATCGTTCGGCACCATCGTGGCCGAGGTGGCGCAGGTAAAAGTCACGGGCAAGGACATCCGGGCAGAAAGGGTGTGGTGCGCGATCGACTGCGGATTCGCGGTCAACCCGCTTGGTATCAAGGAGCAAATGGAAAGCTCCATCGTCTATGGCCTCAGCGCGGCGCTGTACGGTGAAATCACGATCAGCGGCGGCCGGGCCGACCAGGACAACTTCAACAATTACCCGGTTGTCCGCATGCCCGCGGCGCCGGCGATCGAGGTCGAAATCATCAACAGCGGGGCCGCCATGGGCGGCGCGGGCGAACCCGGCACACCGCCGATTTTTCCGGCGGTGGGCAACGCCATCTTCGCGGCAACCGGGAAACGGCTCCGCAGCTTGCCGCTACGGATGGCTTGAGCAGTCGCGGGGACGACGGTTTTTACGCCGAAAGCAGGCCGTCGTCCTTGCTTTTTTTATGTAATTAATGTAACATACTGATAGTATTATTTTTTTCTTTAACCACCCCAATTGATTCGAATATCGAGGAGACAGGCCATTACGTTTTCCCAAGGCGATTCCATTCATCATCCCCAACATGGCATCGGCACGGTGCAGTCCATCCGCGAAAGAAGCTTTTCAGGGCCGCAGGGCCGCAGGTTTGCAAAGTTGTTTTTCCCACGCGACGGCCTGGTCATGATGGTTCGCGAGAACGACCTCGCCGACACCATTCGAAGACCGATCCAGATGTCGGAGGCACAGCGAGTGCTGGCGCACATCAGCGACTGGACTGAATCGGTAAGCGATTCGTGGAAAGTGCGCGCCAATGCCCAGCAGCGAAAACTCGACAACGGCGATCCGTTCGCGCTCGCCGAGGTTTACAAGACCCTGCGCGTGCGGCAGCAGGCGGACACCCTCAACGGCGCGGACCACCGGCAACTCAACCAGTCAATGCGCTGCCTTTCGGAAGAACTCGCGGCGGCCATGAATCAATCGGTGAGCCAGGTTTGCCAGCACATGGAGAGGGCCGCTCTCGACTGAACCGTGCCGGCGGCAAGCACAAGCGAACGGGTCGCGGGCACAAGCTAGCACGCCAGGACACCCATATCCTCAAGCACGAAAATGTTTGAGGCGTCGGCTCGCGACCGGCTTTTGCCCGCCGGGTTTCCGCCGGGACGGAGACTGCCGCGCCGCACCGATCGCGCCGCAAGAGCATCCCGTCCGGGAATCTGCAACCACAGGTAGGAGATAAGCTATGAAACTCAGAATATCGATCATGGTCACCTTGTTCGCCTCGCTGGCCCTGCTGGCCGCGTGCGGCAAAGGTGAAGACGACTCGGCTTCGGTCGAAAAAACCGCTGAACAGGCAAAAGAAGCGGTGAGCGAAGCCGCCTCTGACGCCAGGCAGGCTGCAGGCGAAGCCATGGACAAGGCGGGCGAGATGGCGGGCGAGGCCAAAGACGCCGCGGGCGAAGCCGCATCCAGGGCAGCCGAGGCCGGTTCCGAGGCCATGGACAAGGCCGCTGAAGTGGCGGATGACGCCATGACTGCAGCCGGGACGGCGTTGGCGGCCGGGGACGCCGCCAGGGGCAAGGCGTTGTCCCTGGATTGCGCCGACTGCCACGGCGAAAATGGCATGGGGGACGAATCGACACCCAAGCTGGCCGGGCTGGACGAAGCCTATTTCGTCAAGCAGATGCAGGCTTACAAGGCCGGCACCCGCAAGGACGAAGACGACACGATGCTCATGTATGCCGAAAACCTGAGTGAGCGGGATATGACCGACCTGGCGGCTTACTACGCATCGCTTCCCGCCGAGTAATCACGGCAGGAGGACGACCACACGGTGTCCCGTCGCGGGATGAGACATTCGTGTGGAAGCCGGCACTTGCCTGGATCCAGGACTCGATGCTTTAATGGCGCCTGACCGCCGAGCGGGCGGGAGGGACCTGGATGCCATCACCGGCAAGTGTTCGTGCCATTCGACTTTCGACGTTCGCCGCGGCTGCGATGGCGTTTCTTGCCATCGCCTGCCAGGCCGCGGGGCCGGATCCGGCGATCTCGTCCGACGGGGTTCCTCGGCGCCTGGTTCTCGCCGTGGACGGAATCCCCTATTCGCTGTTCGCCGAGATGCAATCGCAAGGCTACTTTGCCGACTTTCGCCCTGCTGCCCGCATGGTCGCACCGTTTCCATCGCTTTCGGACGTCTCTTTCGCCGCCATTGGCGGCAGCGAACCGCCCGCGAGCTACCAGGTCATGTATTTCGACCCGGTGAAAAACCGCAGGGTCGGCAATACGCTGTTTTCTCTATCGAGCCGGGCACATCCCAATCTGCCCGCCGACTCCAGTGACCATTCCAGCTGGCACCGCATCGTCGGCTACCTCGCTCCCTATCGCGTCACGCTCGGCGACATGCACCGGATTGGCCGCGAGGTTCTTCAGAGCGGGAAAGCGACTTTTGTCGCCTACCTCGAACAAAGCGATGCCATATTGCACGTCAAGGGCCGCAAAGGTGCGGTCAAGTTCCTGCGCCAGCTCGACCGTTTCCTCGCGGAACTGCAAACAGAGGTGTACGCGCGGACCGGCAGGCACCTGATGATCGACATCGTCTCCGACCACGGTTCGACACTGGCAAAAAGTCGCAACGTCCTGCTCGCGAAGCAGCTGCGCAGTTGCGGTTTCCGGCGCAGGAGCCGTATCCGAAGCGCCGGCGAGGTGGCCTACTCGACCGCCGGCATCATCGGCTCCGTGGCCGTCACCGCCAAGCCGGAAAGTGTCGAGGCCGTCGCGCGGTGCCTGGCCGGCACCGACGGTGTGGACCTGGTTGCCTTCGACCGCGGCCATCGCGTGACCGTATTGTCGGCGGCCGGCGGCGAAGCGGAAGTATGGCCCACGCCGGGCAGCGCGCGTGAGTCGTATACCTACCACAATTTGCACGGCGACCCGCTCGCTCTTCTCGGCGGCGCCGTAACGGCAGCCACGAAAACCTTCGACGAAGCGACGTTGTTCCGCGACAGCCTGGACGGCGCGTACCCGGACTCCCTGCACAGGCTTTGGCGGGCATTCCATGGCGTCGTTCGGAATCCCAGCCCCATCTTGCTGTCGTTGCAGGACGGCCGGGATGCAGGCAACCGTTTTGTCCGCGCCTTCGCGCTGCTGCGCGGCCGCGCCGGCACGCACGGCTCAATGACGCCCAGCGCATCGCTGGGAATCATCACTTCCAACTGGCGCGATGTAGGTGACGTCGACAGCTGGCACGCGCACGACGCGCTGTTTGGTTCCGCCACGATGGACGCGGCCCGCCGGCGAGGGAGCGACCGCTTTTCCGCGGCCGTGAACCCAACGCCCGCGCCGGGGAAGGCCATTGGTCCCTCGGCCGTCGCGGCATTTTCGTTCGGTATGAAAGAAGATTAGTCGCGCACCCGGTTTCCTGGTTCCGGCCCTTTGCCCAACCGTGCTCCCGTGTCACCAGCCGCCTGGAGGCGTCCGTGATCGTCAATTGCGGCACGTCCCGCGAGCCACCGGCGTCGAGGAACGGGCCAGCGCAGACCGGGCAGCTCCCGTACCAGGCGCGGCGGCGCTTTGGGTCGGTCAACAGCGGAACGCGCGCGGTTGCGGCCGCGGGGCAATTTCCGCCCCGCCGCGTTAGCGCTTTATCCGCCGAAGGTTATGCCGCCAGCGCCTCCTTCACCCGCTGCGGTGTCATCGGCAGCTCGAACAGGCGTACGCCGGTCGCATCGAAAACCGCGTTGGCAATGACCGCGCCCATCGTGACGATGGCGGGTTCCCCGCCGCCATGGGGCGCCGGGTCCGCCGAGTCGATCAGGACCGTCTCGATTTCGGGCAGCATCGAGAAGAGCGGCAACCGATAACGGTCGAAATTGAGATCCAGTATCTCGCCGCCTTTGAAGTGCAGTTCCTCCGTGAGCACGTAGCCCAGGCCCATCGTGATGCAGCCTTCCATCTGCAAGGTTGCGCCCTCGGGGTTGACGACCAGCCCCATGTCCTGCGCGCAGACCACGCGCTTGACCTCGATTTGCCCGCTGTTGCGGTCGACCTCCACCTCGGCCATCGTCGCCACCGCGGTGTCGGCGTCGAAACCGCAGGCCACACCCACGCCGCGGCCGCTCGGCCCCTTCGCCGGCGTCCAGCCGAACTTGCTGGCGGCAGCCTTCAGGACACCAATGTACTTGGGATCGCTCAAGTGCCGCAGACGGAATTCCAGCGGATCGACCCCGGCTTTCGCGGCCATGATGTCGATCTGCTGTTCCAGCGCAAACATATTCGTGTTGGCCCCCGGCGCACGCCAGGCCCCGGTTGCGAACGGATGCGAACCCGGCGGGCCGACCCAGTTGCGGCCGTAGGCCACGGTCCTGTGGTTGGGAATGCCGTAGGGCTGCGCGCTGCCGCGAGCGCCGGCAAAATAGACACGGTAGTCCCAGAACGCGGGCGCGCCGGCCCTGGTCAGGCCGGAGCGAATCTTGACGATGGCCGCCGGGCGGTAGCTGTCCCAGAAAAACTCGTCCTCGCGGGTCCAGAAAACCTGTACCGGCTTGCCGGCAATCCTGGCCAGGCGGGCCGCCTGCAACCCCTGGGGGCTTTCCCCCTTGCCGCCAAAACCACCGCCGACGAACGGCGTAATGACCCGTACTTTTTCCCTGGCCAGCCCCAGCGTCGACATGATCTCCCGCCTGAGCCCGAACGGGCTTTGCGTGGACGCCCATACCGTCATCTTCCCGTCGGAAAAACTCGCCAGCGCCACGTGCGGCTCCATCGGCGCATGCGCCACGTAGGCATTGAGATAGGTCTCCTCGATAACCTCCGCCGCCTGGCGTTCTCCCTCCGCCAAGCTGCCGCCGCTTGCAACCGGCACACCCTTGGGAGCCACGCTCAACAGGTGGTCGTAGATGGTGCGCTCGGTGAGTTGCGATTCCGGTCGCGCATATTCGGGTTTGAGCAACGCCAGCGCACGGTCGGCGACCTCGCGCCTTGCGTGCAAAACCGCCACCAGATCGCCGTCCCGGATCACCTTGACCCCCGCAACGGCTTCCGCGGCGGAAGTGTCCAGGCTCTTGAGCCTGGCGTCATGCGCCGGGGGCCTGAGGAGGCGCGCGTGCAGCATGCCCGGCAGCTTGATGTCGCCCGCGTATTGCGCCTTGCCCGTCACTTTCTCGAGGGCGTCGCGGCGCTTCAGGGCCGTGCCCATGACCTTGTATTGCGCCGCCGTCTTGACGGGGACGGTGGACGGCGCCTCGCGAAGAACCGCCCGGCCCTTCGTCAGCGCCGCGTAGGTTATGTTCTTGCCTCGATCAGCGGTGTCGTACACGACGCCGTCCTCGACCGCCAGCCGTTTCACCGGCACGCCCAATTGCTCGCTCGCAAGTTCGATAAGCACCGCCCGCGCCTTGGCGCCGGCGGCGCGGAGTTCGGGTCCGAATACGCGGGTCGAGAGCGAGCCCCACGTACCCTGATCGAACGGGCAGCGGTCGGTATCGCCCATCACCATGTCGATCGCATCCACCGCGACATCGAGCTCCTCGGCCAGCATTTGCGGCAGCGAGGTCATCACGCCCTGCCCCATCTCGATCTTGCCGGTAAAACAGGTGACACGGCCGTCCTCGCCGATGCGCAAATAGGCGTTGAAATCGCTTTCAACCCGGGTCGTGACCTCTTCCGCGGCCAGCGAGAAACGCGGCACGGTCGTGAACAGGACCACGACACCGCCACCCACTCGCTTGAGGAAGCTGCGGCGGCTGAAAGCGCCGAAGCCTGCTCTCGAATCGTCGTCGTACATGGCTTTTCCGGTCATGACTTGGCCCCCCCGGCAACGGAGCGCACTGCCTCCAATATCCGCTTGTGGGCGCCGCAGCGGCATAGGTTGTTGTCCAGCCCGGCGACGATCTCCGCCTTGCTCGCGGCCGGTTTTTCGGCCAAAAGCGCGGCGGCCGTCATGATCATGCCCGGCGTGCAGTAGCCGCACTGCAGGGCGTCGTGCTCGATGAACGCCTGCTGCAACGGATGCAGTTCATCGCCGTTGGCGAGGCCCTCTATGGTCGTCACCGTCTTGTTCGCCACGGCGCCGATGTCCAGCAGGCAGGCGCGTTCGGCGACACCGTCGATGAGCACCGTGCAGGCGCCGCACAGACCCTCGCCGCAGCCGAACTTGGTCCCGGTCAGGTTCAGTTCCCCGCGCAGCGCCCACAGCAGGGAGCGGCCGGAGCCGCCATCCAGTTCCACCGGTTTGCCGTTGAGTTTGAATCGAATCTTTTCTTGCATGATGACCACCTCGGTTACCCCGTCATTATATTCCTTTCGGGTACCTGAATAAAAAGCCGGGCTGTCCGCTACAGTCGCACTTCATGCCTTACAATACCGCCAACGGGTTGATGGAGCCCCCGGCTGACCGGACTGGACCAACGTCATGACCGCCAGGCAAGACTGCCACATCAGTATCGCGCCCCTGATCGTCGCGCTCGTCGTATTGGCGCTGCTGGCCGTTTACATTCGTTATCACCTCGACAGCATCGAGCCCCTGCCCGCGGACGCGCCGGCGTCGGTGTTCTCCGCGGGGCGCGCTTTCGCGGCTTTGCAGAAGCTGAATCCCGAACAGGTGGCGCACCCGGTCGACAGCGACGCCGACCGCGAGGTCGCCGAGCGCCTGGTCGCGGCGCTGCGCGCACTGGGCTACCGGGAAGATATCCAGGAAGCGCGGGTCTGCAACGATTCCAGCGCTCGGTCGGCGCGCTGCACACGGGTACGAAACGTCATCGTCAAAATCGACGGCCGCGAACGGGGACACGGCATCCTCCTTTCCGCGCACTACGACTCGGTGCCCGCCGGGCCCGGCGGCAGCGACGACGGTGTCGGCGTCGGCACGCTGCTCGAAATCGCGCGCTTGTTGAAGACGCAGCCGCAGCCGCGCAATACCATCGTGCTGCTGTTCAACGAGGGTGAGGAATTCGGCCTGTTCGGCGCCGAAGCGTTCATGCGTGAACACCCGCTGGCACGGCAACTGCGGCTCGCGATCAACATCGAGGCTCGCGGCAACCGCGGCAAGAGCGTCATGTTCGAAACCGGGGAGGACAGCGGCTGGCTGGTCAGGCAGTACGCAGCGGCGACACCGGCGCCGCTCAGCAGCTCGCTGTTCTACGAGGTGTACAAATACCTGCCCAACGACACCGACCTGACCGTTTACAAGAAGCATGGCCTCGAGGGGCTCAACTTCGCCAACGCCGAGCGCGAAGCGCATTACCACACACCCCTGGACAACTTCGCCAATCTCGACAAGGGCAGCCTGCAGCACCACGGGGACAATGCCTGGGGCGTGCTCGAGCGCATCAAGGATGCGGACCTGGGCCATGTCAAAAAGGGCAACCTGGTCTACACCGACGTGCTGGGTTTGTTCGTCGTCCACTGGCCCGAATCATGGGGCGGGCTCGTCATCGGCGTATTACTGATACTGCTGGCGGGACTGCGCTGGCAAGCCCAGCGCCAGGGGCGGCTGCACCGACGCGGTATCCTCGTTGGCGTCGTTGCCGCATTGCTGGCCCTGATCGTCGCCGCGGCGACGGCCTGGTTGGTCCAGCTTGCGCTGCAAGCGTCCGCGCGCGGGGTGGAGCCGTGGCGCGCCTACCCGCTGCCGATGCGCATCGGCCTGTGGCTGGCGGTCGCGGTCACCGGTCTTCTGGCTGTGCGGGCGGCGGTCAGAAACACCCCGGCTTACGACCTCGCCGTCGGCGTGGCATTCGCCTGGGTCGGCCTGGCGCTTGCATGCAGCATCTGGCTGCCCGGCGTCAGTTTCCTGTTTGTCATCCCGGCCGCGATCGCGCTCCTGCTGCTGCTGGCGCAGACGGCGCTGGGCCGCGGGACGGGCCGCGCCGGTCTGCCGCTGGCGCTGATACTGATCGCGCTGGCCGCCGGCGCCAGTTTCATGCCGCTGGCCTACACGCTCGAAATCATGCTGGGCTTCGGACTCTCCCCCGCCATCGGGGCGGCCCTCGGCCTGGTCCTGGGGGGCATGGTCCCGCTGCTGGCCTTCGCCGTTGAAAAGCCGCGGGGACAACGGGCGGCCTCCTTGTGGCGCCGCATACGCACCATGACCCTCTTGTTCGCGGGTATGGCCCTCGTCGCCGTCGCCGCGCTGGCGCGCACCGTGCTGCAGCCGGACGTTTCCGCGGAAACGCCGCAGCCGCTCAACGTCATCTACGTTCAATCCCCGAGCGGGAGGACGGACAATGCGCTGGTGATCCTCGGCGACGAGAGAACGATACCCGGCCGGTCGCTGCGCGATGCCGCCGGCAAGCTGGACATGGAAAGCACGCTGCCCTGGTCGGACCGCCGTTATCTCGTCAAGCAGGTTGCGAGCGCCGGGCTGAAGCCGCTGTCGGTCGAGGTGACGACGGATACGGCCACCGAACAAGGACGGCAAATAGAACTGCACGTCGAAAGCGACTCACCTGGCCTGAGCGACGTCGTGCTGCATATCCCGAAAGCGGCCGGCCTGAGCAGGATCCTCTACGGCGAAGAAACCCTCGAATACGCCGGCAAGAACGGCGTGCACGACGGCTATGACCACTTCCATTGCCGCGGCCGGTCCTGCGCAGACCTGCGGCTGCAACTGGAATTGACATCACGGCAGAAGGTGGAAATATACGCGGTAGCCGTCGAGCCCGGCGTGCCCGCGCCGCTGCGCCACCTGCAAGATGCCCGCGGCGAACTCGCGGTGCCGCGGCAGGCGGGCGACCGTTCCATGGTCGTCGCAAAACTGGAAATCTGAACGGCAAAAACGCAGGAGACGGAGACAGCCAACCATGCAAACGGTTTACAGCGATGACCACAATCTGCACAGCGGCCTGATGGACCCGCGCGGTGAGCAATGGACGGAAAGCGCCGAGCGCCCCGCCCGGGCCAATAACGTCGTCCGCGCGGTCCGCGAGGCGAATACCGGTGAAGTCATCGCGCCGCTGTCGTTCGCGGAAGACAAGTACCTGCGCATCCATTCCGGCGATTACGTGGAGTTCCTGAAAACCGCCTGGAACGAGTGGGTCGCATCCGGCGAGACGGGCGCCAACGCGCGCCCGGACACCTTCGTCGGCGCCGGCATGCGGCACATCTACACAAAGAGCATCTGCGGCAAGCTCGGGCGCTACTCGTTCGACGCGACCACGCCCTTCGTCGAGGGCAGCTGGCGCGCGATCCGCACCTCGGCGAATGTCGCTTTGACCGGGGCGGAATTGATCAAGGACGCGGGACGCTTCGCCTTTGCCGTCTGCCGGCCTCCCGGGCACCATGCGGCGAGAGACTTTTGCGGCGGCTATTGTTACCTCAACAACAACTCACTGGCCGCGCAGTCGTTGCTGGACGGCGGTGCCTCACGCGTGGCCATCCTCGACGTCGACTACCACCACGGCAACGGCACGCAAAGCATTTTCTACAAGCGCGACGACGTGCTGACCGTGTCCCTGCATGCGGACCCGAGGCTCGAATACCCTTATTTCATCGGCCACGCCGACGAGCGCGGCGACGGCGAGGGCGACGGCTTCAACCACAACTACCCGCTGCCCTTCGGCACGGACTGGTCGCGCTACGGCGATGCACTCACCCACGCGCTCGGGCAGGTGCGCCGCTTTTCACCGGACGCGCTCATCGTCGCCCTCGGCCTCGACACCTTCGCCGGCGACCCGACCACCCACTTCGCCATCACCACGGAAGACTTCGCCCGCATGGGCGAGGCGATCGCCGCGCTCGGCCTGCCGACACTGGTGGTGCTGGAGGGGGGCTACGCGGTGGAGCAGATCGGGGCGAATAGTGTTAGTTTCTTGGGCGGGCTTGAGGGCGCGTGACCGGGATATCCGGGTCAATCAGCGATCAAGTACGATGCGGCCGCGATGCATCACAAATATCACGTGCGTCAAGACGGAAATATCCTGCAAGGGATTGCCGCGTACGGCGATCAGGTCCGCCGCCATGCCCGGCTCCAAAGTGCCACGGTCCGCGAGCCCGAACAAGCTTGCGGGGTGACGGGTCGCGGCGACGATCGCCGCCATCGGCGTGGAACCGATCTTCACATACTCCAACAATTCATGAGCATTGCGGCCGTGTGGAAACACGCCCGGGTCGGAGGCCACCACCAAGGGCACATCTTCACGGATGGCGGTGACGGCGGCCGGTCGTTCGCTCTTCAATTCGAACAACTTCTCGAGCAGCGGGCGCGGCAACCAGCCCATGGTGCCCTCTTCCAGGGTCGCCGGGGTATCGCCGACGGCCGCTTCCAGCGCATACAGGTGCGGGATGTAATAGGCCCGGGTTTGCTTGAGCAAACGCCAGGTTTCGGCGTCCGGGAACATGGCGGTGTCGATCGCGTCGGCGCCCGCGCGCAGCGCCGCGTTCAGACCCGCGGCCGACGCCTTCGTTCCGGCGCCGTCGGCGATGACCTTGCGGCCCAGCGCATGTGCGGTTTCGACGATCGCGGCCAATTCCTCGTCGGTCAGCGTTTGCGGCACGGGGCGGGCGGACAGCAGGCTGCCGGTGTTGTAAACGTTGATGAAATCCGCGCCGCGCTTGATTTGATCCCGCACCGCGCGGCGACAGTCGTCCGCGCCGTTGCAGACGCCCTCTGGGCCGAGTACGGCCTCCACTTCATCGCGATACCGGGTTGTGCGTGAACTGCCGGTGGCGGATATGGGACTGCCGGCAGCCAGGATCGTGGGACCCTCGATCCGCCCTTCATTGATCGCGTCGCGGAGAGCATAGACCGCCAGTTCATGGGCGCGCCGGCCTGTGCCCATGTCCATCACCGTGGTAAAACCGGCCGTCAATTCGGCGCGCGCGTTCAACATCGCACGCAAGGCGAGGTCCGCGGCGGTCAATGTCACTTCACCGTTGGCATCGGGCTCGGCCTGCGTGGTCAGGTGCACATGGGTGTCCATCAGCCCCGGCAATACGAAGGCATCGCGCAGATCGACCACGCGGGCCGGCGGGCTGTCCAGCGCAAAGGCCTTTGCATCCGCAAACCCCTCCTGGCTCGCGGCCACCCGGTCATCAATTATCAACAGCGTTGTGGGCCCGCGCGGCGGTTGGCCCGGGACGGTCAGAATCGAGCCCGCCTGGACCAGGACGGTGTCTGCAGCGACCCGCCCCGCTCCCGCGCTGCACAAGGCGGCTGCAACTGCCAGCCAAACCATGGCCTGCTTCACCTTCATGGCTGCAGCCTCCCCCGGACCATCACGGCGCGAATGTTGCGGATGGCCGTGATGTCCTGTTGCGGGTCGGTATCGACAGCGATCATGTCGGCACTCATGCCGACCTCCAGTGCACCTATGTGCCGCTCCAAGCCCAAGGCCCTGGCGCCGGTTGTCGTGGCTGCAGCCAACGCTTCGGCCGGTGACATACCCATGGCCACCATGTCCTCCAGGTCGCGGGCGTTGTCGCCGTGCCGGATGATACCCGGGTCGCTACCCAGTGCCATCGGCACCCCCTCCTCGCGCGCGCGCTCGGCGGACAGCGGCCTTTTTTGGAGTTCTCGCAAGCGTTCGAAAACCGGCGGTTCGTTCTTCCGTCGAACGGGTGGCAATTGCGCGAAGGACACCCGAAAAGCCTGCAAGTGCGGAACAAAGACAGCACCCGTGCTGTGTAGCAGCCGCCATGTCTCATCGTCGGGCCAGGGCACCGTATCGACGATGTCGGCGCCGGCACGCAAGGCCATGTTGACCCCTTTCGCGGTATGGCCGTCGGCGACCACCTTGCGTCCCAAACTGTGGGCGGTCTCGACAATAGCGCTCATTTCCTCCGCGGTGAGCGTTTGCGGGGCCAGGAAGGCATCGTTGAGGCTGCCGCTATTGTAAAAGTTGATCACGTCGGCGCCGCGCTTCACCTGCTCCCGAACCGCACGCCGGCAGTCGTCGGCGCCGTTGCACACGCCCTGCGGCTCGAGTGCTCCGTTTACGGCCGGCGCAAAGCGCGCTGTTCGAGATGCGCCCGTCGGCGAGATCGGACTGCCGGCGGCCAATATGCGGGGGCCTGATACCCGGCCCGCCGAAATGGCGTCGCGCAACGCGAAAATGGCCGCTTCGTGTGCCTTCCGCCCGGTTCCCAGATCCACCACGGTGGTCACGCCCGCCCGCACGGTTTTCAAGGCGTTATTACGGGCGATCAAGGCCAGGTCAGCGGAATTCAATGTCACTGTCCGCAGTGCCTCCCCGGGCTCGACGATGGTGGTCAGGTGCACGTGAAGATCGATCAGGCCGGGGAGCACGTACGCCGAGCGTAAATCGACGATGCGCGGTTTTGCGCCGGTCAAACCCAACTCCGCAGGTGTCAGAAGGCCCTCGTGTATGGCGCTGATCCGACCCTTGCTGAGTACCAGCGTGCGGTCTTTCTCCGCCGGGCGCCCGGCAGCGCGAATCAAGTGACCCGCATAAACCAGGCTTGGTTTATCCGGCCAGTCATCGGCATTGGCCGGCGACTGGCCCAGTACGGTCAGAACCGCGATCAGCGCACAGCGGCCAATCGTCCGAAACCCGTTAGAATTCGATGCCAAGATTGATGCCGATCGTGCGCGGCCGGGTGGTGAAAACCGAAAGCGGCGCATCCAACTGGTACAGCTTGTCCACCTCGGCGCGCTTGTCGAACACGTTGTTGACGAAGACCGTCGCTTCCCAGCGCCCGGTCCTGACACCGGCTTTCAGGTTCACGAGGGAATAGGCATCCAGGTTCTGAAAGAACGCGCTGCGGGGACTGAAATAGGTGTTGGAACTGCCGACGTAGGAGTAGTCGACACGGCCCACGCCTCGCATGTCCCCGTCCCCACTGATGGGAAAAGTGTATTGGGCTGCGCCGCTGGCCGTCCACTTGGGCACGTTGGGTATGCGGTCGCCATCCTGGCCAACATCAAAATCCACGTCGGCCAAGGGCTGGTCTTCGGTCAGCTTGGCGTCCTGGTACGCGAAGGAACCGCTGATTTCCAGCCCCTGCGCCGGCAGCGCGCTGAATTCGACTTCGAAACCGTTGGTGGTGGCTTTGCCTGCGTTGCCGATGTATACGAAGCCCTGCGGATTCCGGTTCTTGGTCTGCATATTGGACCAGCGAATGGTGTAGGCCGAAACGTTAAGAATCACGCGGTGATCCAACCACGATGTCTTGGCTCCGATCTCGTAGTTCCACAACGAATCCGCCTCGTACTCAAAAGGCACAACGATGATCGAACCGAAGCCGCCGCTGTTGGTACCGCCCTGACGAAAGCCTTGGGCCGCCAAGGCGTAGACCATTGCGTCCTCGGTCACGTGGTAGGACAGCGAGAACTTCGGCGTGAATTTCGTCTCCGAAGCCGTGACGTCACGAATCGGCTCCGGCGGCCCGCCAAAGAAGGGGAACACTTCCTGGGAAACGGCGTGCTCTTTCGACTTGAACCAGCGCAGTCCGGCCAGCGCAGTCAGCTTGGGTGTGATGTCATAGCTGGCCTCGCCAAACAACGCGTACTGGTCGACGTCCCTGGACGAAATGCGGCCAAAAATATCCGGCGTGTCTTGCGTGGGTATGCCGCGTTCATCGACGGAAATCACGCTGCTCTCGAAGTCCCGCTCCTGCCGCTGGTACAGAGCCCCGGCAGTGAACTGGAACGGGCCGTTGAACTGGGACGCAAACCTGGCTTCGTTGGTCCAGATCGAGCTCTCTTCCGGTTGCAGTGTCACGGCCGGTAAATCGGGAACGCCGAAGAAGATCAGGATCGGCGTCGAGTCGAACTGGAAGTCCACGTCCCGGTCCAGATAGGCGCTGGAAAAATCGAACGTGATCGACCCGAAGTCGTAATTCACGTTCCCCTGGTAAATGGACACCTTGTCCTTGCGCCCGCCGGCTGTGTATTCGCTCTGGTTCAGTTCGCCGTCGGAAGGAAAATAGAACGACTTGCCGCCGATATCCTGATCCTGCACCAGCACCTGGCCGGTGATTCTCAGGCGGTCGTTGGGCTTGAACGCAAGCGACAACCGGCCGCCATCGGTTTTCTCGGTATTGATGTCGTTGTTGCCGAGTCGGATGTTATTGATGTAACCACTGTCGTCCACGCGCCAACCGGTGACGCGAAGACCGACCGTGTCGGCAACGAGCGGTATGTTGAGGGTTACGTTTTCAGTATTGTTAAAGCCGCCAAAGCGCGTATCGGAAAGTTCAACGCCCGCATTCCCCGAAAAGGCGTCCAGGACCGGTTGGTTAGACAAAATCCGAATCGTGCCACTCATCGAACTGGTGCCGTATAGCGTCCCCTGCGGGCCACGCAATACTTCGATTCGATTGATATCGAACAGTCGGATATCGACATTCTTGCCGCCGCCGTCATCCTCGGAATTAGATCCGGTGATGACCGCGTCATCGAGGTAGACACCGACGGTGGCGGCGCCGATGGACTGGACACCGCGAATGATATAGCGCTTGTCGCCGGGCCCCTGATCCTGGAACACAAGCCCCGGGACGGAGCGGGACCATTCCTCGAAGACCGTGGCCCCCCGGTCTTTCAATTCATCGCCGGTAATCGCGCGCAAACTGATGGGGACGTCCTGGACATTGACCAGGCCACGCTTGGTTGCGGTCACCACGACTTCTTCCAGGCGGTTGCTGCTGTCGCCGGCATCATTGGTTTCGGCGCCCAGGGACCCGCTGGTGAAAAACACCGATGCGAGCAGAGCTGCGAGTTTTTTTCTGAATGGTACTTTGGCCACTGTTTCTGATCCTTCCTGTTGTGTGCGCTCAGCCACCACGTCCACCGAGATTTGGATCGCACGTTTTTCGGAAAGACCGCCTGAAAGACCGGAGCCGCGAAGTAACAACTCGAGGCTTTCGATCAGCGTGTAACGCCCTGCAACCGCATTGGCTTGCCGCGCTTTGGCGATATCATAGGGGAACAAAAGAATCGCGCCGGTCTGTTCCGCCAACAGATTGAGTGCATCTGCAGCGTTTTGCGCCGGTATATCGATGTCGTACAACCGATCGTCGGACACCTGTTGCGCCAGACACCACGTCGCGTTGAGCGCCAAGGCGAAACAAGTAACCAAAACGCCGACCAGCCGAGCCAACCGTGCCGATATTCCCTCGATGATCCGCCCGCCATGCAAGTCCAACGTCTGTGCCTTCATAGCGGTCTCGTCAATCAGAAGACTGCCGGACGGGAAAAATCCGCAATGCAAATTCAGTCGTTTTCATTTTTCGGGCATAAAATCGGCTGACTGCGATCGCTCGAACCGCGTTCCCGGGAAGCACGGGCAAGCGCGCGGCAACAGTCGGGGCCGGCGTCCTTCGATGGACACGCCGCAAGATTACTTGGAACCCCCGGCGGCGGCGAGGTGTACATGGTTATCATCGAGACGGGTCACACGCAGCCCGAAATTCACCTCCAGGGCATCCAACATGGCATCGGTCTCACCGACCGGAAACTGGCCGCCGATCTTGATCGCGCGCACGCCCGGGTCGGTGATTTCGATGCTTAGGGTTGTATAGCGGGAGATTTCCTTGACGACCTTTTCCAACGGGTCCCCGGCAAAGGTCAATAAACCCCGCTGCCAGGACAGGCGCTTGTTCATTTCCTGACGGTCCACGGTTTCAATCTCATCGATACCACCCATGTCATCAGCCGCATCCTCATCCGCTTCCCTGATCGTTGTGCTTTGACCAGCGTCGAGCATGACCAAGTCCTTGACGGGGGCGCCATCGACCGGCCCCGCCCCGGCCGCCGCCCGGGTTCCAGCGCGCCCGGTCTCGGCGACGGCAGGCGCGTCCAGGGACGCCAGCGCCACCCTGCCCTCCGTGACCGTAACATCCACCGCATTATTTTTCAGGTACACGGAAAAAGCGGTACCGACTGCTTGCACCCGGCCATTGCCGGCGTAAACCCTGAATGGTTGCGCGGCGTTTTTGGCTACCTCAAAATACGCCTCGCCCTGTAACAAATAGACGTTCCGATACTTGGTGCTGTATTCAACCCGAATCCGGCTGTTGGTATTCAGCAAGACGATGGAGCCGTCGGTCAAGGTAACCCGTCGCTGATGACCCACCGCGGTGGCATAAAGACCGTTGCCCGCGTCCCATGGAATCTGTCGTTGCCACGTGGTCAATATCACCGCCAGACCCAGGATAACGACCGCCGCGGCAACGGCTGCCCAACCCAAACCACGGACAAACCACTCACGTTCGGGCTCGCAAACCCCGGCGCGAGCCTGAGCAGTCAAGGGCTTTTCAAGGGGCACCGCCAACTCCGTGAGGACGTTCATCCTGCCCCAAAGCGCGGCCAATTCGTTCAATTCCTGGCTGTGTTGCGGGCTTTGCTGCAACCATTTACGCAGATCGACTTGCTCCTGAGCCGACAATGGCCGATCACTATCCAGTCTAACCAGCCACATCGCCGCTTCATCCGAGACGACACTCCGGTTTGGAAATTCAATAATGTTTTCTTTCACTTTCCGCCCTTCTTTCTGGCGGGCCCGCCAATGACCCCGGTCGGCGAAGTCGCCGCATGACCCCCGCGCGACTGCACGAATGTCCGGCATGCCAGGATGCCCTTGCGCAGATACTTCTCCACGGAACTGATCGAAAGAGACATGCGCTCCGCGATTTCCCTATGGCTCAGTCCGTGAACCTTGCGCAACAAAAGTACCTGGCGGCACTTTTCCGGCAGCGCCGCCACGGCTTCACAGTAAATCCCCAGGGATTCGCTGGCTTCCGCCTCGTCCTGCGCGGAGGTTCCGTTTTGTATGACAACCGACGGGCTCAAATCCTCAATGTAATCGGTGATCTGACGTGATTTTTGTGTGAGCCGGGTCAAGGCGATGTTTTTTGCGACGCGAAATAAATACGCCTTGGGTCGTTCAATGTCCTTTTGCTGCTCGGCGACAAAAGCACGCAGGTAGGTTTCCTGTGCCACGTCCTCAATATCGTGTCGGTTGGTGAAAAACCGCGACAGGAATTTCTTGAGAAAGACGTGATTGGCAAGAAATGCCGCGGTCACCGTCGATACACTAAGGTTATTGGCCTGTTTTGATGATCCACGCCGTGTCATGCATCTATATTCGGGCATCCGGCAATGGCATTGCAAGCACCGGACGGATGGCTCGACGGGGCATGGACGCAAGCACGCCCCACCCGAGCCACCCCGGGAAGCGCCGCGCTCGGCGACCGCGCCGGTCGTGCTGGACGGTGGTTACGCGTTTGACTACAGTGGATACGGTACTGCCCGTTTCCCGTACGAACTGGAGGACACATGATGGGGTTTCCGCGCAGGAGTGGCGCCCGTGGGCTTCGCCGGTCATTGACCCCGGCTCGACAATCGGGCGCACCTGTTCCTGGGAGGTCCTAAGCGGTGGGCTACTGGATTTTCGTCGCACTGGCCCTGGCGGCCATCGCCGCCGCGCTCGTGGTGCCGCATTACCGCCTGAAAAAGGCGATCGATGCGCCGTTTCCGGATGAATGGGTCGGCATACTCGGGCGCAACAACGCGGTTTACCAGAGACTCCCGCAAGACCTGCGTCATCAGCTTCACAAGCTAGTCAGGCAATTCCTGCACCAAAAGCACTTCAGCGGCGCCGGCGGTCTTGAAATCGACGACGAGATCCGTGTCACCATCGCGGCCGAGGCCTGCCTGTTGCTTTTAAACCGCAAGACCAACGTCTACCCCGCGCTGCGCTACATCATCGTCTACCCCGCCGCCTTTATCGTCGACCGCGAGGAGATCGACGAGGCCGGCGTCGTCAGCAAGGGGCGCGCAGACCTTCTGGGAGAATCGTGGAGCAACGGCAAGGTGATACTGGCCTGGGACGACGTGCTGCACGGTTCGCGCAATTTCGTCGACGGCGAGAACGTGGTGCTGCACGAATTCGCCCATCAACTGGACAGCGAGTCCGGCAGCGTCAACGGCGCGCCGATACTGGCGGGCGTCAATGGCCTGCGCACGTGGGCCACGACATTTTCAGGGGAATTCGACGAACTGCAAAAGGACGCCTGGCACGGCAAACGCTCTCTCCTCGACCACTACGGCGCGACCAACCCGGCGGAGTTCTTCGCGGTGGCCACCGAGACGTTTTTCGAGAAGCCGGCACAGATGGCGAAACACCACGCCGAGCTGTTCGAAGTGCTCAAGGGCTACTACCGGGTCGATCCGAGGGAGTGGCACGCCCAGGTGGTAAGCGCCCAGGCGGGGGTCAGAGTAAAGGGCCAGAGTAAAAAGTAAGGGTCCAAGCAGAATTACTCTGGCCCTTTACTCTGACCCCATTTGTTTGGCGCTTTACTCTGACCCCATTTGTTTGGCGCTTTACTCTGACCCCACTTGTTACAGCGTTTGATAATCGTCCGTTTGTCTGGCCAGGTTATCCAGAAACGCCTTCAACTCATCGCGCCGAGCCGGCATCATCGCCCTGCCGGCGGGGGAGAGGATTCGACTGGGTGCCTTCTCGAGATTGTCCTGCAGCATCTTGACCGCCTTCGGCCCGTCGGGCGTGCCGCCTTTCGGGTCCACCAGCGCGAAGATCCGCGCGACGCCAATCGCGCCGAGCCAGTCGAGCGCGTCCGCGTCGTGCAGGTAGAGCGCCTCGGGGCCTTCCGGGTCGCGGAAGTACATGTGCGTACGGATGGCCGATTGCACCTTGGCCAGCTTCTCCATCGGGAACCCGGCATCACGGAGAATGTCCGGCACGACCTCGACCGCCACGTCCTGGTGGTCCCTGCCCGGCTCTTTCCACGGCGAGAACCCGGCGATGTCGTGGAGGTAGGCCGCGGCGAAGATGACGTCGTCATCGAGCGCGACCTTGTCCTCGGCGGCCAGCTTGCGCGCGAATTCGTAATCGCGCTGGCAATGGCTGTAGCCCCACGCCGGGTGCTTGAAGTGCTCGGCGGCGAAGTTTTGCACCTTGGCGCGCCACGGGGCCTGGGAAGCATCTACCCCGTCGGCCGCCAAAACGGCCGCGGGCATGAGCATCATTACGATCAGCAAGCATTTGCGATACGGCGTGGGTGACGTGGGCATATCTTCATTCTCCTTTTTATTTTCTTCGCACTCGGTGTGCCGGCGCCCTCCCCTAGGATAACGGGTCTTGGCGAGGTGACATTATGCACTTTGATCAAGAATTGCGCTAAGCGGCGTGGGAGTGCCGACCTTTAAGAGGCGTGGGTGATGAGATGGACGCCTCCATCCATCGTACCGGCGTCGCAATGCGCCACACTGGTATTGGCAGACCATAAGGCCTGCATGTCACTCAGTCATCT
>Ga0210122_1000021_pt1 | contig 35668 bp, 27 predicted proteins | sample Muzzi_CordB_D2_FD_185530 | JGI IMG/M metagenome (GOLD analysis project Ga0210122, IMG submission 185530) | Wetland microbial communities from San Francisco Bay, California, USA, that impact long-term carbon sequestration - Muzzi_CordB_D2 (SPAdes) | ecosystem: Environmental > Aquatic > Marine >... | reverse complement strand
GCACCATGAAAAGCTTTTATCACTAGTATATTTCAATGAGGGGCTCCAAGGGCAGGATTTCCATGTCTACCAGCTCCATCCCGAATATTGTGAAAAACCGATCCCCAAGTACGATCCCCAGCGAGCCAAGCAGCTGCTGAAAGATGCGGGGTATCCCAACGGCATCGACGTCAATCTATCTGTGGGCACCTGGCCGGATGTGGTGCGCTATGCCGAAGTCCTCAAGCAGGACGCCGCCCCGGCCGGATTCAGGATCAATATTCAAACCATGCCCACCAGTCAGTACTGGGAGAAGTGGACCGAGGTCGATCTGGGCATCACCCCCTGGATGCACCGACCCATCGGCACCATGGTGCTCAACCTGGCCTACATCACCGATGATAAGGGCAAACCGGTGCCCTGGAACGAGACGCGTTGGTCCGATCCCGAATTCTCGAAACTGCTCACGCAGGCCAACGGACTGCTTAATGTCGATGAGCGGCGCAAAGTCTTCTGCAAACTGGAAGACATCCAGCAGCAGCGCGGTTCCATCGGAATTCCCTACTGGCGCAACGCGTGGTATGTGCTTCGCCAAAGAGTCAAAAACGTACACGGTGTTCCGCCCTTATACATGACCTTCAACGAGGCCTGGCTGACCTAATCACGAAATAAGGGGCTCAGGCGATCCACTCGCCTGAGTCCGATACCCTAATTGAGCGATACCGCTCAAGGCAGGTTGCCGGTTGGATTTTGTTTGTTGAGAGATAATGAAGATTTCAATATCAATTGTGTACAGCTTCAAGCGATCTGGAACTTTTGACCCCTGATCCCTCACGGAAAAAAAGCGGGGTAGATAATGGCCAAATTTATTGTCAGACGAATCCTTTTGCTCCTCCTCACCATGATTCTGGTTTCCCTGGCCGTCTTTATGATCACCGAATCCTCTCCGGGCAATGTCGCCCGCAATGTTTTGGGCGCCTTTGTCACACCCGAGCAGGAAGCCTCCTTTCTGGCCCAGGTGGGTCTGGATAAACCCGTCTGGGTCAGATATATTTATTGGCTGCTTGGCAGTGATTGGTCGGCCGAACGCAAGGTCGGTATGCCGTTGAAGCGCGTCACTACCGAAGATGGCTTTGTGGAATGGTGGGCCGTTCGGGAGGACGGCGCTCTGGTTCGCTGGAAACTGGAAGGTGAAGATCTATTCGCCGTGGCAAGGCTCCGCACGACAGGCATCGAGACCAAATATAAAAACAATGAAAAATGGACGAAGGATGCCAAAGGAAGGAGCACATTCTGGGGCATTGACGATCAGAACCACGCGGTGTTGTGGGAGAAAGGAACAGACCGAAAGGTCTGGACCTTTATCATCGGAACCGGCTGGATGGAGAGTTCCGGCGGACCACTGGAATACATCCCTCTGATGAAGGGATTCATTCGGGGGGATCCGGGGATATCTTTTCGAACCGGCCGCCCGGTAGCCGACAGTATCTTCCTGCGGTTGCGCAACTCATTGGTTTTGGCTGGCATCGCGTTTGTGATTGTCATGCCGCTGGCCTTGTTTCTGGGCATGCTCGCCGGCTTGAAGGAAGGCAGCTTCCAGGACCGCGCGTTGTCCATCGGCGGCATGATGTTTTCGGTGACACCGGAGTTTGCCACCGGTATCTTTCTAATCCTCATCATGTCCGTCTGGTGGGGGATTGTCCCTGGGGCCACGGTGATCGGTGAAAAAGCACCCTGGGAAAGACCGGATATGCTGGTCCTGCCCGTGCTGACCCTGACCCTGATCGAACTGGGGTATATCCTGCGAATAACCCGGGCCAGCATGGTCGAAGTCATGAAGTCGCCGTATATTCGTACAGCCTATCTCAAGGGCTTGCCCTACTGGCGCATCGTGTTCAAGCATGCACTGCGCAATGCCCTGATGGCGCCGATTACCGTGATCATGCTGCACGTCAACTGGTTGATGGGCGGGATCGTAATCGTCGAGGTAGTCTTCGGCTATCCCGGTCTGGGCAAGTATCTGCTGGATTCCGCCCTGTTCAAGGATATCAACGCCCTGGAAGCCGGCGCCATGATCCTGGTAACCGTCGCCGTGCTGACGCAACTTTTCGCCGATATTGTTTATACGTTTTTAAACCCGCGCATTCGGTATTCATGATGCGCGGTGGCCCGTTAACCTGTTGGCCGGTTTTGGTAAACGGGCACACCGGCAAATTTCAATTGTGGCAAAGATGCTCGATACTCGATGCTGGATGATTCTAAATCGATCATAATTCCTTTTTTAATCGAGCATCAAGGATCCAGTATCGGATAATGAAAAGGGGCAATACTGAACTTCGATAGCTTGGCAGCATAAGGAGTAAAAATGGCAGTCAGTGAACAGGCAACCGTTCCAATTAAGGTTGATAAAAAGTCAGGAATTCTGAAACGCATGAGGGACGGTCTTTCCATCGTACTTGCTTCTAAAATAGCAATGGTCGGGCTCGCTATCGTCCTGTTCTGGGTAGTTGTTGCTATTTTTGCGCCGATGTTCACGCCGTACGGACCATTGGAACAGGATTGGAAGGCACCTAACCAGGGCCCCTCAAAAGCCCACATCCTGGGAACCGATGAACTGGGACGCGACCTCTGGTCCCGCCTGATTTACGGCGCCAGGGTTGTCCTGGTACTCATGCCGGTAACAAACAACTACTGGGTACCCGGAGGCACAGCTCTGTGGGGGGTGATGATCGCGCTCATTGTCGGGGCAACCCTTGGCCTGGTGGGCGGCTATCATGGAGGCTGGATTGATGAAATCATCATGCGACTGCTGGATGCCATGATGGCCGTGCCCATCATTCTTCTCTATATGTTAATCATGGCGGCGCTGGGTGCGTCCGCCCTAAATGTCGTCATCGCCATCACGATTGTGGGTACCCCGGGTATAGCCCGGTTGGTGCGCAGCCTCACACTGGATATACGGACCCGCGAATACATTCGGGCGGCTGAGACCCGCGGCGAGAACCCATGGCACATCATGTTTGTGGATATCCTGCCCAACGCCCGCGGTCCCATTATCATCGATGCCATGCTGCGCGTGGGCTATGCCATTTTTGCCATGGGGACGCTGGGATTTCTGGGATTGGGCATACCGCCGCCTTCTCCCGACTGGGGCAGCATGGTGGCCAAGGGGCGGGAATTTATTCTGACAGGCAGCCCCTGGGCCTGCCTGTGGCCTTCGATCGCTATTGCGTCTCTGGTCGTCGGTCTGAACCTGCTGGCCGACGGTCTGCGGGAGGAATCGATGCGGTATCAGTAATTTCCCTGGTTACCGGTTAGCCGGTTTGCCCGTTCGCCGGCTTATCGAAACGGGCCAACGGACCAACGGGCTCAACGGGTCAACGCCGGTTAGCCAATTTGCAATGAACTCTTTAAATTTGATGGACACTAGATAATCCATGCAAAATTCAAATACATCAGCGAACAATGCCGTGCTCGAGGTCAATGATCTGCAGATAAATTATGAGACCCGCCGGGGCGATGTGGAAGCGGTACAGGGCGTTTCCTTTAGGGTGCTCGAAGGCGAAACCGTTGGACTGGTGGGTGAATCCGGCTGCGGCAAGAGCACTATTGCTTTCGGAATCGTCAATTTTCTCGGATCCAACGGCAAGATCGTCGGCGGCAATATCCGCTTTCAGGGAAATGAACTGGTCGGCCGTTCGCAGGAGGAACTCAATAAGCTGCGCGGCGATAGAATTTCCATGGTGTTTCAGGATCCCATGCAGGCACTGAATCCATCGGTGCGGCTCGGTGAACAACTGGCCGAGGTCCTGACCTGCCACCAGGATATATCCCAGGCGGAGGCCTGGGAGCGATCTGTGCAGATGCTCAAACGGGTGAATATGCCGGATGTCGAAAATGTCATGCGGCGCTACTCGCATCAAATCTCCGGCGGCCAGCAGCAGCGGGTAGTGATCGCCATGGCCATGCTCAACAACCCGGCGCTGATTATCATGGATGAGCCTACAACCGCCTTGGATGTGACGGTGGAAGCCGCCGTGCTGGACCTGCTTGAGGAACTCAAGCAGGATTTCAATGCCGCCAACATTTTCATTACCCATAACCTGGGGGTGGTGGCCCGCGTCAGTGACTATCTTTGCGTCATGTACGCCGGGCAGATGGTGGAAAGCGGACCCCTGGCCGAGATCTTTCGCAATCCGCGGCATCCCTATACCATGGGGTTGCTGGCCTGTGTTCCGAGGCTTGGGGATAGTAAGCTGGAATCTATTCTGGAGCCCATCCGGGGCCGGGTGCCGCCCCCGGCCGAAAGACCCAAGGCGGAATGCATATTTGCACCGCGCTGCGATTATGCCACCGAGGAGTGCCGCCAAGCCCGCCCGGGGCTGACGGAAGTGATCCCCGGGCATTTGGCCCGCTGTATCTACGCCCTGGAAATTCAGGACCGCAAAAGAACCAGAAAAAGGGATAAGATCGAAGCGCCCGCCGCACAGGCTGAAAATGCTGATAAAGATCTGCTCGAGTTTGAACATCTAAAAGTCTACTACCCCCAGGAATCCAACTCGGTCGTCAGCCTGTTCGGTATGGGTGAAAAGAAATTTGTCAAAGCCGTGGATGATGTCAGTGTAAGAGTCGCCAAGGGTCGCACCCTGGGCGTGGTGGGTGAATCGGGGTGCGGGAAATCCTCGCTCGTGAAGGGATTGATCGGCCTGGAGCCGATAAGCGGCGGCGACGTTCATTTCATGGGACTTGACACCACCATGCCGGTGACGGATCGTGAGACCAAATTGATCAAAGAAATGCAAATGGTCTTCCAGAACCCCGATTCAACACTCAACCCCTCTTACTCGGTCGGCTCCCAGATTGCCCGGCCCATTCGGCGCTTCAAGACCGTGCCCAGAGGTCAGGTCAAGGACGAGGTGATCAGACTTCTCAAGGCCGTGCGCCTTCCGCCGACATTCTACGAACGGCTTCCCCGGCAACTCAGCGGCGGTGAAAAACAGCGTGTCGGCATTGCCCGGGCATTGGCCAGTCGGCCGGATTTGATCATCTGTGATGAGCCGGTTTCGGCGCTGGATGTCTCAGTTCAGGCCGCGGTCATCAATCTTTTGTTGGAAATTCAACAGGTGTTCGGCTCTTCCATGATTTTTATTGCCCACGATTTGAGCGTAGTGCGCTTTTTCTCGGACGATATCGCGGTCATGTATCTGGGACAGATTGTGGAAATCGGTCCGGCCGATGCGATCTATCTTCCCCCATACCATCCCTACACCGAAGCGCTGCTCTCGGCGGTTCCCATCCCGGATCCGGATGTCGAGCAAAAAGAGCTGCGCCTTAGCGGCAACGTTCCCAGCGCCCTTAACCCACCCTCGGGATGTCGCTTTCACACCCGCTGCCCAAGGAGAGCCGAAATGCTTCCCAACGGCGGCAAAATCTGTGAAACAGAAGTTCCTCCCTGGCGCACTTCGGATAGAAACCATCGGATACTCTGCCATATCCCGCTGGAGGAGCTATGTAAGATCGATCCGGTTGTAAAGGTAAAAAAGGTCGATGGTAACTAGAGTCGTATCCTAAATGAGGTTTACAAAACTCGGATAGATCCAATTATTCTTTCTTTGATGGAATTAAGTCGAATAAATTCCGAACCTCAAATTCGAAACAGTCTATAGAATATAGATGATTTTAATCGATTCGGCTGTCTCTGATCTTCAACATTCGCTCTGAGTTCAGACCAACGAAACACACCGTCGGCCTAAAGCTCGGGTCTAAAGCTTACGATAGGCCATCTTGTTTGGGGCATTGGTGCTTTGAATTTGGATTTTGTTTGGTATTTGTGATTTGGAGCTTGTTCTTTTTTATATTCAAAGACTACGGTTAGATATCCTGCCCGACCCGTGTTAACTCATTTCCAGGACGCAACACTCCAATTAAAACCATCAAGTAACCGTGACCACCGGGCAGGGAGCGCTCAGGATAACAAATTGTGCATTGGACCCGAACACCAACTTTCCGACTTTCGACCTTCTTTTCACTCCGATAACAATTTCGTCAATGTTGTTGTCCTGCGCAAACTCAACCAGATATTCCCCGGGGCTGAGAAAGCTGACCGATGCGCTGGTTTCGCAAACAAGATCATTGATGTTATGAGTTCTTATTAATTTCTCCAGTTTATCTTCAGCTGCTTCTATATCATCTATTTGCAGCTCGCGGCTTTGTTCCAGGACGGTAACGATAAACAAATCGGCATTAAATGCCCTGGCTTGTTTCAAGGCAACCTTCAAAGCTTCCTCAGCTACCTTGGATTCTTCATAACCGACTAAAATTTTCATTTTGACCTCCTATCCCGTTTTATGCTGACCAAACCGGTCGCTGTAGAAAGGCTCGCATCAGCGAACGCCGGTATTGACTGGCTTGGACTTCGGGGAGTTCCCCTCGATGTGCACTGTGTCTGAACTTTTCGAAGAGAGTCGAATCGTTGCCGAGCCCACGTATGCGCAAGTCCTAAGCTTATTTTCCGATCAGGCTGGCCGCCTTCCAAGGCCGATAAACTTTTAAGGCCAGTGGATAGGCTGACACCCGAAACCTGCAACCTTAAGGCACTTGCTAAAATCCTGTAAACTATTTGACTACTCAGAAGAAACCGGCATCGTTATTAATGCCAGGAGTTGGTCTACATCAGGAAGCTCCTCGCAGTGCCATACCATCTGCTCTAAATCAGCCGCCCGTTCAGCGGGCAATTGTTCGCGGGCCAACCAGCGAAATTTTTTTCGGAGCGCCTGGTCTGTCGGCGGGCTGGTCGCCTCCCAGTTTGCCTCCACCTCACCGGAGTCAAATATTTTACCCTCCTGGGATTGGATTTCAACACGCGCATACCGTTTGGCCGGAAACCGCTCATTATAATCTTCATATTCAATCAGTTTCACACAGTCACTAAGCTTTAGAACTGCCGGATCTGTCAGGGACTGCCCGCTGAGCTCGCGAGCGCCCAGGCGCCCGAAAACCAGAGCTGCCGCCAGTGGGAAGGGCAAACTGTATTGCGCCTCTTCGGTGGATCGGGGGCATCGGCAGTTTAGCCTGACGGCTTCATGAAAAGTAAAGACTCTTATTTGCTGCACCTGCGCAGGTTTTAAACGGTAATTTTGCTGCAACGCCAATGCGGCCTCGATGGACGGCTGCGCCCAACGACAAACGGCATGGGGTTTAAAATATTGTCCGGTAAATTGCCAACTGCCGCCCAAATTATGCCATATTTCGTTGACTTCATCAGATTCCACCGTCAAGGCAGGGGCTCCCGTAAAATCTGCCCGTGCTAAAAGTGCGGCACTGACTCCGGCCATAGCTCCCCAGCCGGAGCCGTCTTTTAGCATCGTCGGGTGGTCGATACACCGCATCATCTGGGAGCGCGGGCCATGGTATTCGGCAATTCCCAGGGCGTGTCTGGTTTGCTCCCTTTTCATACCAAGCCGTCGTGCCGCCAGGGCCGCTACACCGATTGCATTCCAGGCACCGGATGTGTGATAATCGCAGACCGTCTGGTGCAGCACCATGCCCGCCCGCAGGGCGACTTCATAGCCGACGACAAGGGTGGTCAAAAATTCTTTACCCGATATCCTGGGCCCGCCTTTTGAGGATACGGTTGCAAACAGCCCGGGTACAACTGCTGCGCCGGCATGCCCTTTGGTCAGGGAATGGCCGTCATGGATATCCAGGGAATCAATGGTCATGCCGTTGGCCAAAGCCGCGCCCGGTGGTGAAACTTCCCGGCCGTCCAGCCATAATTGTGCACCCTGCCCGCCAAAGGTTGAAGCGGCAAAGTCATGGATAATCTGTGACAATTCCGTTGCCCTTCCACTGATACCGGCAGCCAGTGTGTCCAATAGGCAGCGGCGAGCCTGACGACGAACGTCTTCCGGCAAATCGTGCCAGGTTGTTTCGTGAATAAATTGAATAACTGCAGGTCTCATATATTCAACAGGGTTAGGATAACGCAAAAGGTTTAATTGACCCCGGTGACAACTGAGAAGGCGCTAGAAGGCTGGGAAGCTGAACAGCAAAAACCAGAAAAAGCTTATAAACTTCTCGGCTTCCGATAATTGCATTCTCAATGCTTCATCATTTTCTCTTATGAACTTCCTGCCATAAACCGGCGCTTCAGAGTCATAACCACCGCGCCGCCAAGGCTTTAGGTGTCCCGGCTTCCAGGCCTCAGAGCCTTCCAGCCTACCAGCCTCCTGGCTTTCGAGCCTTCCGGCCTATAGTAAAATATTATATTTCTCCCGTATTGTCTTTTCCACGTCGGCCGGAATATAAGATTTTTCTTCCCCGGCGATGATTTTCTTGGCAATTTCGCGTGCCCGTGTTCGGGTGTCTTGCGAACCCTTCTCGATCCATTTTTCCCGACTGTCCTGGTCGGCAACCCCGTTACCGTTAAAATATTCCTGACGCATATGGGTCATAGTATGCGGGGAGGTAATGAAAGAGCCTCCGGGACCCACCTGATTGATTGCTTCCAATGCCAGATGTTCGTCATCCACCTGGATGCCTTCCAGGATTTTGCAGCACATGCCGATGATTTCGTCATCGATGACGAATTGTTCGTAGGCCACGGCCAGCATGGACTCCAGCATGCCGGCGGCATGGTGCACAAAATTGGAGCCTCCCATGGCCGCCAGGACTGTCGTCAGGGCTTTCTCCCAGCCGGCCTGCGCGTCCGGAATTTTAGATTCGGTAAGTCCGGATGAATTATAATTCGGCACCTTTATGAAGTTGGCGAGCTGGTGGATGGCGGCATTCATCATGCCGCACTCGACCGCACCGCCCAGATATCCAAGGCTGCGAAGATTGGCCCTGCCGGGAATACCGCCATATAGAACCGGTGAACCGGGATGAGTCAGCTGGCAGATTGTAATCCCTGCCAGCTGTTCGGCATGCAGCTGCGCCAGGGTTCCGGCCATGGTCACCGGCGAAGTTGATCCGGCCATGGGAGCCGCAGAAAGTGCCACCGGTATTCGGTTGCGCACCGCTTCCTGCATGATCAATGTCGACTGGGTGCATAGCTTCAGGGGACTGATCGCAAAAGAAGTAATCACCGAAATAAAAGGTTTTTCGGTCAGCCGGGATTTTCCTCCGGCAACGATAGATGATAGATCCAGGACTTGGCGCAACCCTTCTTCATCATTCACCCCGGCCATGACATGTTTACCGGTGGCTTTCAGGCAGCTAAAAAACACATTGGTATCATACGCGCTCACTGGGATGTCGGTAGGGATGCACGGTCGCAGAAAAAAATTGATGTTATCCAAAGCATCTACCAGGCGAGCGAGCTGATATAAATCGTTCAATGTCGTTGAACGGGCTTCACCGCTTTCAAGATCCAGAATTTTGACAGCCGCTCCGCCAGTACCGAGATAGACGCGATGCTGTGTGAGATCCAAGTCGTTGTGTCCATCACGGCTGTAAAGAGTCACCTGCTCCGGAGCCTGATCGGTCTGGGACATCACCAGATCGGGCTTAAAAAATATCCTGTGCTGTTTACTATCAACGGTTACCCCCCGGCTTTGGAGCATGTCAATAGTTGTTGCCAGGCCGGTTTCATATTTCATCCCGGTTTTCTCCAGGATATTCAGTGAAGCCTTATGAATGGTTTCGATATCATCCGGAGATAGGGGTTTATATAGTCCACCTGATAGTCCTTTCAGCGGCATGATTGACTCCTTCCGGTTAATAGTTGCTGGTTACTGGATACTGGATGTTATCATTCAAATACCAAGTCAATAAAAATATATCTTAACTTTAGTATCCAATTCATTATCATTTAAAGGATAAATTTCCTATTTAGAAAATCGAGCATCAAGGATCAAGCATCGAATATCTGCCACGAATAGAGAAACAAGCCGTTAGGGGTGCTGAAAAAATTTATTGATCGATAGATGCTAAACAACTATAGATTATCCTAATATACTTTTTATTCTATTGAAACTAATTTCTTCAACCCGTTAAGAGGAAGTGAAACGATGCTGCTTGGACTGCACACCTACAGTTTTTATCTTCACGGCATCGGCCAAGCCTGGGCTGATTTTAAACTGCCCTGGCCCAGGCAGATGAGCACATTTGAACTTTTCGATGAGGCTGTCCGGATGGGCATCGACGGGCTCCATCTGGATGACGGGGTCCTGGAATCCCTGGATCCCTCCTACCTGCAGGAAGTAAAAGCCGCCGCCCGGGAACGCGGGCTGTATCTTGAGTACAACTTTTCGATGGATCTGGGCGGCATGGGAATCGGCATTCAGCACGATCTCAATGAGGCCATCACCACCGCCGACAATTTGGGGTCGGATGTCGTTAAAGTCAGCATGGATTTAGTACGTCCCCGCCCGCTGGCCGCCAGCCGGTTTCATCCCCGGGTCACGGAACAGATGAAATCCTTTGCCGCGCAATTAAAAGCTTCGGCGCCGGCAGCCGCAGCGGCCGGCATCAAAATCGCAGTGGAGAATCATTGCGACAGTTTTTCAGAGGAGATCCTGTGGCTGCTGGATCGGGTGGACCATCCGGCCGTCGGCGCCTGCATCGACACCGTCAATGCCCTGATGGTCATGGAAGATCCCATGCAGGCCATTGCCAACCTGGCCCCGCGGGCCTTCACCAACCATTTCCGGGATGACCGCATCGAAATGCAGCGCTACGGATTTAAACTGACCGGTGCCGCCGTCGGAGAGGGCGACATCGATATGAAGCGCGCCTACCAGATTATAAAAACCCAGTCAACCATGCGCCGGATCAATATCGAGACGGAGATGGAAATCCCGCTGGACAACATGGATCAGGCCCTGCGCATGGAAAAGGAGACCATCCAACGCAGTATTAAATACTGCCGTGAGGTTTTGGGGATTAAGCGAGCGGATCACGATTGATATTCCAGAGAATGTTACAAGGCTGCTAATTATAATGCCTCTCAAATCCAGTCGGAAAACCGGGCCGTCATTTAAATTGATCGACCCGCTGCTGAATCTGCTTGGCCTGAATATCCGGGATCGGAACCGGCTGATGGTCCTGCAGGATCTGTTGCAGTTTATCCCGACTACGGCCCATCAAGCTTTTGCTGCCGGATGACTGCCACTTTTCGTAGCCCACGCGGCTGATCAGTTTCGGCTGCCACTGGGTTGAGCGCAGGTGGTTGAGGGTGTGCATCTGGGTCAGGAAATTGCCGTCGGCCCCAACCGCTTTGACAACGTCGACCGCTAACCGTTCATCATCCACCGGGATGCCCCGGTAAAGCCGGCGCACCTGGTCAATGATCTCATCCAGCACGACAATCATCTCCAGGCTGCCGGTGCGGCCGAAATCAAGGTAGCCCACGTCATGATTTAAGTTCGACCCGGCCATGGCGGACAAAAAGCTCAGCAGGCCGGCTTCGAAAGTGGCCTGTTCATCCGGAATCTGGGAGTCGCTGGTGCCGGCGTAGCCCCAGTTGGGCAGATCATAATAGTGACTCATTTCGACGATGGCCATATAAGCGAGAAGATATTCCGGCGCGTTATAGGAGCACTGGCTGGTCATCATATCCAACACGGCCGGTCCCATGCCCATGATAAAGGGGGCGCCCTTGGTTTTGAGCTGGTGGATTACCAGTCCGGCAAAACATTCTGCCAATCCCTGGGCTACATGGCCGGCAATCGTCATGGGGGCCGTCGATCCGGCAATCGGCGCCGGAGAAAAAATGGCGGGGATGGCCTTCTCGGCGCAAAAGAGCAGTTTATCGACGCTATCAACCGGATATTTCAAAGGGCTGATCGGTTCCCCGTAATAGATAAAATAGGGCTTGGATCGCAGTTCACTTTCACCCTTGCGCAATATCCGGCTTATCTGCCACATTTCAGCCAGATCCTCGCGGCTGGCGGCCGTGCACACGATGGGTTTGGTGGAATTGACGGACATGCTTTGAAAACTCAACAGATAGGCCCGCCGCGCCGGGGAATCCGATGGATGCGCGAAAGACATGATAAAGTCGATATTGGGCAGGGCATCGGCCACTCTGGCGGCCCGATTCACATCCTCGAGCACACAGGGATGCCGCTCTCCGGTTTTAGAATCCAGCGCATAGATCAGATCGGAACCGGTACCAAAATAGGAGCGGTGACCGCCAAGATCCATGACCTGTTTGCCTTCACGGTCGTACATGGGGATATTATTCGGTGCGCTTTCAATGCACTGCTGCACCAGCTCTGCGGGTATTTTCACCATCCGGTCCTGCGCCACACTGCAACCGGCATCTTTTAACAGGGCCAGCGCCTCATCCTGCAGAATTTTCATGCCGATCTCGCCCAGGATCTGAAAAGCGGCGTTGTGAATTTTATCTTTATCTTCGCTGGACAGAAAAGATATCGTCGGTCTCATTGCAATTTCATCAACAGGTATCATTGTGCTCCTTTAGGGCAGTATTGGCTAATAGGTTTTTATCAAATATTTTGAGCTTAATAATTCAATGCTGCAAAAATGAGCTAAAATTATCGTATGTTATCATTTTAATTTAAAAGCGGTAGAGCGCAGCGATTCCTCAATTTTAGGCATTTTAGGCAATTTAGATCACTTTAGGCATTGGTTTGAATTGTTAATCATGCCTATCGGTACCTCGGCCGATGAAATACCCAGTTCGGACAATTTCTCAACTGTCGGCCGCCCCTGCTCATCCCAGCCCATGACGCTGTAAAATTCCTTTTTCATGGGTTCCATCCACTCCGATGGCTTGGACGGTTCTTTGCCGGAGTTATATTCTTTTTCAAAGAACATGTCCGGCAACCGATCATCGGCTGCACTGACGCCGCAGCGTATATTTATAAGCCTCTCGGTATTGGCAATTCTCTCGCCCGCCGCAAAGATATCGGTTACCGTCAGTGGTTGGTCCATCAACACAGACGCCAATTCGGTCTCCGCCACCAGATCATATGCGCTGATAAGGGACAGCGCCGGCACTTTACACAGGCCGAGGCTGTCCAGCACCGTTCCGACAATCATGGCGCGCCGGACCAGTTCGGCTTTGCCGGGAATCGACTGGAGGTCGGAGGCTTTGGGCCGGCCGAATTCTTCGATTTGCTCTTCCGGCAGCCATTTATTTTCCATGGCGGAGTAGACATCATTAAAGTCGGCACCCCGGCTGGCAACGGCATATCCCAGGGCCGTGCCCATCATGTTATCCGGATGATAACCGGACATTTCAAGTCCTTTGACATGCGCGGCATAATGTTCGGCACCCCGACCGATAATCCGGGCAGCCTGGCGAACACCCTTTGCCAGAATTCCTCCCAGGCCTTCTCCGGCGGCCATCTGCCTGATCAAAACCGCCATGGATTCGCCCTGTCCCCAGGCAAGATCAAGACCGCCGGTATCTTCCAGGCTCAGGATTTGCCGATCGAAAAGGTCCATGGCAAAGGCAATCGCATTGCCGGCCGAAATACTGTCGATACCCAGCCGGGAGCACAGATTGTCGAGATACACCAGGGTGTCCAGATCGTTTAAACCACATTTGGGTCCCAGGGCCAGCATGGGTTCAAACTCAGGTCGAAAACTTTTTTGGCCCTTAAGACGGCCGTCTTTGAACTCCAGTTCGGCCTTGCACTGAACGGGACAACGATAGCAACCACGCGATCGGATAACTTTATCCGTCAGATTCTTCCCGTCAACCTTTTCAGCGTCTTCAAAGGTGTTTGTTCGAAAATTGCGGGTAGCCAAAATTCCTAAATCATCCGCCCATTTGACGTAACCGGCACCGCCGTGCCGTTTAATCGTTTTATAATGCGGCGCATTCTTGATCTGCCGGATGTAACGCTTAATTGCCTCATGACCGGTGTCCCGGGCACGAAGCGGTGTTTTCTCTTTTGGTTCTCTTAAAACGATGGCCTTCAGTTTTTTGGAACCCATAACCGTGCCCATGCCGGTTCGTCCGGCGGCATGGTCCAGGTCCGTCATGATACAGCCAAACAGAGTTCCGTTTTCACCGCCCGGGCCGATGGTCATGATTTTTAATTTCTGGCTGTCAAATTTTTCCGTCAGGTGCTCATGGGTCTGCCAGGTGTCCATACCCCACAGTGACTTGGCACTTCGTATTTCAACGTTATCGTCGGTTATCCATAAATAAACCGGTTCCGGCGCCTGGCCGCGAATAATCAGGCTTTGTATGCCGCATGACCTGAGCTGGGCGCCGAAACCACCACCCACATTGGAGCTGCCTAAAAGACCGGTCAGGGGGGACCGGGCATTGATATGCAGCCGGGCGGAGGCCGGTGCGGCAGTGCCGGTCAATAACCCACAGGAAAAAATAAGCAGATTTTCGGGACCCAGAGGATCTGCGTCAGCGGGTAGATTAGCATAGAGGAATTGAACATTAAAGCCCCGACCGCCGAGATATCGCCAGGTCAATTCCTCAGGAAAAGGGAAAAATTTATAAGTTCCTGCACTCAGATCTATGTCCAGGACTTGCCCTAAAAACGCCATGTTTTAAATGGTCCTTATAAAAATATTATTTCAAGGTGTGTACCGGCTATCTGCACGCAACCGATGTATTTTAGGTAAACTTACCCGGAGTGTCAAGGATGATCAACAACCGGTAATGATGCCATTAGGTAAAGCTGTAAATATATCATATGGTTGGAGCTTTGAATTTGGGTCATTGGAATTTATTTGAGATTTGTTTTTTGGTGCTTGGAATTTATCAGCTTATGGCAACCGCAGGCTTAATTTTTCTTAGTTCAGCTCACCGACTTTCTTTTCGACTGCCTGCAAAATCGTGCCGTTTCGCATCAGTTGTCTCATAGCGTCAATATCGTGCGATAAGATGCGGTCGCTTGCCAGATGGGGAATCGTTTTGCGGATGACCTGATATGCTGCCAGGGTTCCCTCACCGGGTTTCATATTGGTAAATAAATCCAGCGCCTGAGCACCGCATAACAGCTCAATGGCAATCACGTCTGCGGTATTGGCAATAACATCGCGACACTGGCGCGCCGCGATGGTCCCCATGGAGACGTGATCTTCCTTGTTGGCCGATGTGGGGATGGAATCCACGCTGGCCGGATGGCAAAGCACCTTGTTTTCGGAAACCAGTGCCGCCGCCGTATACTGGGCGATCATAAAACCGGAATTCAATCCGCCATCACTAACCAGAAACGCCGGCAGGCCGCTCAACATGGGATTTACCAGCCGTTCAATCCGTCGCTCGGAAATGTTGGCCAGTTCCGCCACGGCCATGCTGAGAAAATCCAGCGCCAGGGCCACCGGCTGACCGTGAAAGTTGCCTCCCAGCAAAAAATCCTGATCTGCGGCAAAAATCAGCGGGTTGTTGGTGGAGGAATTCATCTCGGTTTCAATTACCTTCCGGGAGTAATTGACGGCATCCTTGGTGGCGCCATGGACCTGGGGCGAACAGCGCAGGGTATAGGCGTCCTGAACCCGGTTGCAGTCTTTGTGGGAAGTGATTATTTCGCTGTTTTGAACCAGGCGTTCCATATTGTCGGCCACCGCCGCCTGGCCGGGATGCGGCCGGATCTGATGAATTCGAGCATTAAACTCGGTCCGGCTGCCCATTAAGACCTCGAGGCTCATGGCGGCTGCGATATCGGTCATTTTCGATAAATTGACGGCGTCATTGGTTGCCAGCCCTCCGATAGCGGTCATCACCTGGGTTCCGTTGACCAGGGCCAGTCCTTCCCCGGCCTCCAGTTGAATCGGCTTTAAACCGCACTTGCTCAGCACCTGTCGACCGGACATTTTCTGCCCTTTATAAAGCGCCTCCCCCAGCCCGACCAGAACCAGTGCCAGATGGGCCAGCGGTGCCAGGTCCCCGCTGGCGCCGACAGACCCCTTTTGCGGTATTACCGGACAAACGCCCCAGTTTAAAAGGGCTATCAGGTGCTCGACCGTTTCAAGGCGAATGCCGGAATGCCCCCGGGCCAGATCTTTGATCCGCAACGCCATAACGGCGCGCACGGATTGTTCATCCAGCGGGTCACCAACCCCGGCGGCATGGCTCATGAGGATATTTTCCTGAAGCTTGCGGGTGTCCTTTTTAGAGATGACCACATCACTTAACGCCCCAAAGCCGGTGGTGATCCCATATATCGTCCTTTCATCCTCAACCCAATTTTCAACCAGCTGCCGGGTGGCACGCAATCGTTGTTCCGAACCTTCGGTTAATTTAACTTGAACCCCTTCGCGGGCAATCGCCACCAGATTATCAAGGGTCATTCCATCGAAACCGAGCGAAATTGCTTTCATCAGTAATTTTCCTCTTTTTTCTTATTTTAATGGGACATGAGAATTCGAGTTCAGCGGTGGTGACCTTTGAACCTTGAACCCTGCGTGTGGGGTCGACCTGTCCCGTCGTAGCTCGAAGAGCGAAGTCGGAAGCCCGTCGGGCGGCGCCTCAAACCTGGAACCCGTCAATTTTTTTCATTTCCGCCCGACACTGACCATCTGGGCCAGCGACCGGGCCATATTGTCTAAAAAAGTTTCATCGGGCAGCGCAATGGTCATCTTTAAGGTGCCGTCATCTGCCTTTTCCATGCAATCGCTCAATTTGGATTTGAAGGCGCCGGTCAGCTGGGTCATTTCATCCGTTTCCTCATTGGCTGCAAACATTTCGCCGATAAAGGCAAAGGCAGCCCCCACCAGATTTCCACCGGCAGCGGCGATTTTTTCTTTTTTGGCCAGCGCTTCGGCCTCCTTCTCAACCTGTGCCCGCATGCTTTCATCTTCGGCGGCATCCGGTTTTTCGCCCAGCAGGATCTCCAGCCTTCGTTTGAGTTCTTCCATCCCGGTGGCCATGTCAACCCGTGTCGTATCGGAATCCGGATCGAGCACGGCCTGAAAAAGTTCATGCTTGGCGGAAAGCGTTGCCAGAAGGTTCTCTTCCAGTGTGTTTTCGGTAACCAGCAAATATACCTGTACCGGCCGTTTCTGACCCATGCGATGCGCCCGGCCGATACGCTGTTCCAGGACGGCCGGATTCCACGGCAGATCGACATTGATGACCGTATTAGCCGCCTGAAGGTTCAAACCGGTGGAACCGGCATTGGTCGTAATAAATAACCTGCAGGCAGGGTCTTTCTGGAACCGGTGCATGAGCCCCTGACGCTTTTTTTGAGGTACAGACCCGTCCAATCTCACATATTCCAATTTCTGCCGTTCCAAAATCGGCTCGATCAAATTCAGCATGGTGGTCCATTCGGAAAAAAGCACGACCTTGCGATCCTCTTCGGCCATGAGTTGCGCCAACAGCTGATCGAGTTCTTTCAGCTTGCTTGAATACCCCGGAGGTTCCTTGTCCACCAGAAAGGTACTATCGGCGCACATTCTGCACATCAGCAGCGCTTTTTGGAGCCTGAGCAGATCCATTTCCGTCAGATACCGCTTCTGGATAATGGTCTGGATGATCTGGCGGTGCCCTTTTTGCAATTCGAGTTGCTCCTCGGTCGGCGGAATTCTTAAAATTTGATTGGTCCGCGGCGGCAGGTCTTTAATCACCATCTTGCGGGTGCGGCGCAACATAATCGGTTTGAGTTTTTTTCTTAATTCGTCAAGATTTTTGTAGCCCAGCAGTTTGCCTTTTTCATCGACCACCCGGTGCCGGTTGAAAAACCGGAAAGCCGGCCCCAGTCGTCGATCATCAATGAATTCGACCACCGAAAAAAGCTCGTCAATGCGGTTTTCAAGGGGAGTTCCCGAAAGCACCAGCGCAAAAGGGGATTTGAGCGCTTTGATCACCCGGCTGGTCTTGGCTTCCCAGTTTTTGATGCGCTGGCCTTCGTCCAGGATGATCAGGTCCCACCTGACACGCTCAATCGACAGAAAATCACGCAGCACCTGCTCGTAGTTGCATAACGTAAAAAAACTGTCGCTGTCATACTGCGCCGGCCGCTCCTTGGCGCTTCCCAGCACAATCTGACAGCTGCGATTGCTGAACCGTTTGATCTCAAGGCGCCATTACGATTTAAGGGAAGCCGGGCAAATCACCAGCACTTTTGATATCGATGCCTGGGTCGACAGCAACTCGGCCACGCCGATTCCCTGGATGGTTTTGCCCAATCCCATATCGTCGGCCAATATCGCCCGACCGGCCCCGGCGGCAAATGCCACGCCGTCCAGCTGGTAGGGCAGCAATTCAGTTTTCAGCAGACTCCGACGCAAGGCATGTGCTTTAGGATTTTTGCGAATCCCGGCCGCGGTTTCGGCCATCCGCTGTTGGAACAGCTGCTGGTTGATGTATTCTTCAGCATCCGGATAAATCGTCACCGGGACTTCCAGGCTCTCCACCCGCCGCAGGCAGCGAATCAGATCGCTTACATTTTTAATTGCTTTGCCTCTAAAGGGTTTGAGTTGCCTTGAGACCTGCGGGGCAAGATTATCAGGAATCAGCATCCCGAGTTGCAGTTGCTGGCCGTAACGCAGGTAAACACAAATTTCCTTAATTGCAGCCGGGGTTTCTCTATCGGTCCGGTTAAATTTTTTTCGGACCTTGTCCAGGGCATAAATGATATGCTTGCAGGTGCCCAGGGTGTTTTTGCGGAAATCCGGACACGAGCAATATGACTCGCCCGATTCCCAACCCCGCAGGGCGATGCGATAACTTTTGCCGGAGACGTGACTGGTCAGGATATAATCGGTCCACAATGTGCGCGGATCACAGGATTGCAAACGCATTTTTTCGGTTTGCGCTCTTTGGATTCGATCGGCAATTGCTGTTTTGATCAGGGCTTCGTCGCTCAGACTCTCCATGGGGGTTCTTTCAGGCGGCGGCACCGAAAGCCCCAGCGTCAGTTTTTCCTCTAAAATTAAAGAAAGCGCTGCCCCCTGATGTTCACAGACCACAGGACAAGCGCTGCAACCAATTTTTAAACGCTGCGGTTTATGAGAGTCCAGGACAATGTCGACTCTAGCGTCATTAAGGTTTAGACTGAACCGCCGGCTGTTGAGCGTTACCTGTTCAAACGGGTCGATATCATATTTACCGCCCTCCAGAATCAATTGCTTCCCTTGCGGGCCGAGCAGTTTACAGGCTTGCGTATAAGAGAGATGGGACAGCTTATCCTTCAATGTAATCATGTCTGCCGGATCCTTTTGTATCGGTATGATGATTGATTGTTCGTCGTCATGGTTCTCAGAAATTCGAATATTCGATAGGAAACCTATCTCCTTTATCCTTCAGGTTATTTTCTGTCAACCTTTGAACACATGAAAAGTTCAGCCCCTAAGCCACCAGGCAGGAATATCAATAAGTTAAAGGCATTGCGACGAGCAGCGCTAAGTTATTGACTTTATGAAACTACTAATCTATTTTGGATTGATGCACGATAGTCTATAATCCCGAACCAGAGAAGCAGGAGCTCTATGTTAGGCGGAATGGATCTCAACATAACGTTTAAATCAATCATCGACCATATGAATGATGCGCTTTATCTCTGCAGTCCGGAAAAAAATATAATTTATCTTAACCCGGCTGCGCAAACGCTGACCGGATGGTCTTTTCAGGAAGCCTTGACAAAGAAGTGCTATGAGATATTTGGCGATAAGGGGCAGCACAGCAGCAAGACCTGCGCCATCGAAAATGCCCTCTCCCGGAAAGACGGCATCATTCGGCATGAAGGTTGTCTGAAGACCCGCACCGGTGAAATAAAACGCTTCAAGGCCTCGATTGCACCCGTTTACGAAGATGACGACATCACCGCAGTCGTTATTGTCATGCAGGACATTGCGCTTTTAGAAAATATGGAGCGATCCGGGATCAGAACCATGATTGCCCTGGAAAACGAAATTAAAGAGCGTAAAAAAGCCGAGGAAGCCCTCTGGAAAAGCGAGGAGCGTTATCGCGCATTGTCCAATGCAACCTTTGAGGCGATTTTTATCTCTGAAAACGGAATTTGCATCGAGACCAATCAAATGGCCACCGCAATGTTCGGATATGCGTACGACGAACTCATCGGAATATTTGGTTCGGATGTAATTGCAGCGGAATCCAAGGAACTCGTTAAGCATAATATGCTGTCCGAATATGAGGAGCCCTATGAAGTTATTGCCCAGAGAAAAGACGGATCGACGTTTCATGCCGAGATTCGCGGTAAAATGACGCAATATAAAGGTAAAAAGGTCAGGGTTACGGTCGTGCACGACATCGACGAGCGTAAGAAAGCCGAGGAGGCACGGCGGCAAAGTGAAAAGACTTTGAAGGCAATCCTGGCAGCGTCTCCGGCCGGCATCGGATTGGTCCGCAATCGAATCCTGGGTTGGGCGAACAAAGCCATGTACAATATGGTGGGCTATGAGCCGGGTTCGTTATTTGGTAAAAGCGTCAGGCTGCTCTACCCGGATGATGAAGAATTTGTCCGGGCCAACCGCGAACTATACCGGGGAATTAAGGAAACGGGAACCGGCGAAACAGAGGTCAGATGGGTCAAAAAAGACGGCAGCCGTATTCGCTGTTATCTGCAGTCAAGTCCGCTTGATCCGTTAAATCCGGAGAAGGGGATTATCGCAGCGGCTGTTAATATTACGGATCAAAAACGGGCCGAGGAGCATATTCATTTTTTAACCCAACAACTAATGAAGACCCAGGAAAGCGAGCGCCAGGTGCTTTCCCGGGAGTTGCACGACAGCGTCGCGCAGGACCTTTCCGCAGCAAAAATTTATTGTGACCTGCTGTTGGATTATCCGCTGGAATCGGAATTCCCGGAAATAAAACAAAAAATTTCGGGCATCTCCGAAGCCCTTCACAACAGTATCCACGCGGTTCGGAACCTGGCTTATTATTTGCGGCCCTCGTGCCTGGATGATATGGGCATTGTGGGAGCCGTCTCGCAATATTGTACGGATTTTTCCCAAAACAATGCGTTAAGGATAAACTTCAGGGCCATCGGCATGGAAAATTTACGGCTCGATTTCGACACCGAGATCAATCTTTACCGCCTGATACAGGAAGGCCTTAACAATATAAAAAAGCATGCCAATGCCCGCCAGGCGACTATCCGCTTGCTGGCGGCTTTTCCCTGCATCATTTTGCGGATAGAAGACGACGGCCGGGGCTTTGACGTGAAGCAGCGTTTGGCCGCCGCCCAGCAGGAAAAAAGGATGGGACTGCGCAGCATGGAGGAAAGAGTCAGTCTGCTTGGCGGCCAAATGAGAATTCATTCTCGCCGATCGGAGGGTACTAAAATTTTTATTGAAGTACCCAGTAAGATAAATGAACCTGGAGGCATTCCCGATGTCCAATAACATTGATATTTCAACAGCAATGGATTTTCACCTGGGGGAAATTATTGATCATTTGCCCGAATTGCCGGATTTTGTTGCCGGTATCCGCCGTGCGCCTGCCAGGCATTTTAACCTCAATCAAAATGATACCGAACTCGCCTTGAAAAATGCCCTGCGCTACGTCCCCGAAAAATGGCATGCCACCCTGGCGCCGGAGTTTCTAAATGAATTGCTGTCGCGCGGCCGGATCTATGGCTACCGTTTCCGCCCCGCAGGCCGGCTAAAAGGTAAACCAATCGACAGCTACCGGGGCAACTGTCTTGAAGGCAGGGCATTCCAGGTTATGATCGAAAATAATCTGGATTTTGATGTGGCCCTCTATCCCTACGAACTCGTGACCTATGGCGAAACCGGCCAGGTCTGTCAGAACTGGATGCAATACCGGCTGATAAAACGCTATCTGGAAGCGTTAACCGATCAACAAACCCTGGTCATGGAGTCCGGACATCCCCTCGGGCTGTTCGCATCTTCGCCGGATGCGCCGCGGGTAATTATCACCAATGCGCTGATGGTGGGCTGTTTTGATGATCAGGAAAACTGGCACCGGGCCATGGCCCTGGGCGTGGCCAACTACGGGCAGATGACGGCCGGCGGCTGGATGTACATCGGGCCCCAGGGGATCGTGCACGGCACCTACAGTACCATCCTGAATGCCGGACGGTCCAAGCTCGGTATTCCCGCAGATAGAGATCTGGCCGGATATTTGTTTGTATCGTCCGGACTGGGGGGCATGAGTGGTGCCCAGGGCAAGGCCGTGGAAATTGCCAACGGGGTGGCCATCATTGCCGAAGTCGACGAATCCAGGATTCAAACCCGATTGGATCAGGGGTGGATCAAAAAAGCGGCCGGGGATCCGGACGAGGCCTTTAAACTGGCCCTTGATTTTGTGCAGAAAAAAAAGAGCATGACCATTGCCTATTGCGGAAACGTGGTGGATCTGATCGAGTATGCCGTAAACCACAGCATAAAAATCGACTTATTATCGGATCAGACCTCCTGCCACGCGGTCTACGAGGGCGGATACTGTCCCCAGGGTATTTCATTTAAGGAGCGCACCGAGCTGCTCAAAACCGGTCATGCCGGATTCAAGGAAATGGTGGACGCAACCTTAAGGCGCCATTACGAACTGATTAAAATCCTGACTGACCGCGGAACCTACTTTTTCGACTACGGCAACAGTTTTTTAAAGGCGGTTTACGACGCCGGTGTAACGGATATTTGCCGGAATGGTAAAGATTCATTGGATGGATTTAAATTCCAATCCTATGTCGAAGACATTATGGGGCCTATCCTGTTTGACTATGGTTACGGTCCCTTCCGCTGGGTGTGTTTGAGCGGCCGGGATGAAGATCTGCTCAAAACCGATCAGGCCGCCATGGATGCGATTGATCCGGACAGACGATTTCAGGATCGCGATAATTATGTGTGGATCCGGGATGCCGCTAAAAACAAGCTGGTGGTTGGAACCAAGGCCAGAATCCTCTACCAGGATGCCATAGGCCGCCTGACCATTGCATTGAAATTTAACGAAATGGTGCGCCAGGGAGAGATCGGACCGGTCATGCTGGGAAGAGATCATCACGATACGGGCGGCACCGATTCACCTTTCAGGGAAACGGCCAACATCAAAGACGGCAGCAATATTATGGCGGACATGGCCACCCAATGCTTCGCCGGCAATGCCTGCCGCGGTATGAGCCTGGTGGCCCTGCACAACGGTGGGGGCGTCGGCATCGGTAAAGCAATCAACGGCGGCTTCGGCCTGGTGCTGGATGGCAGCGATCGGGTTGATACCGTCATCAAACAGGCCATTCCCTGGGATGTCATGGGTGGCGTGGCGCGCCGCGCCTGGGCCCGCAATCAAAATTCCATCGAAACCAGCATCGCGTATAATGAAATGCGCCGGGGCTCGGACCATATAACATTGCCGTTTCTGACCGATGAAGGGATGGTTGAGGACTTGGTATCGAAAGCATTTGCCAATATCAAAAAATAGCCGAAATTTGCAGACAGGGGTATAATTAATTCACCGCAGACGCAAAGGTCGCCGAGGGATTTATTTCTTTTGATTTGCCGCTGAGAGGGCGGCAAATCAAAAACATGCAGCCACTTCGTGGCAATTTTATATTTGAAAAATGAGGATTAAACCATGCCTTTCGGGGTGGGTTATCCAAGATTCCACAATGATGTTGGTTTTTCCTTTCTGCCCTCTCAGCAGAAAGGAAAAAAATAAATAACCTCAGCGAACTTTGCGCCTTTGCGGTGAAAAAAAATTGGGAGATAGAAATGGCGACCATGAAAAAGATTATCGAATGCGTACCGAATTTCAGTGAAGGACGCGATCTGAAGAAGATCGAAAAAATTGTGGCACCCTTTCGCGGAAAAGACGGCGTCAAACTCTTGGATTATCAAAATGATGAAGACCACAACCGGGCGGTCGTTACCGTGGTCGGCGCACCTGAACCGCTGAAAGCGGCCGTCATTGAGGCCATGGGCGCTGCCATTGACGTTATTGATATGCGCCGTCATCAGGGTCAGCACCCGCGCATGGGCGCTATTGATGTCGTCCCGTTTATCCCGGTTAAAAATATAACGCCGCAGGAGGCGGTTGCCATATCAAAAGATGTCGCCGCTAAAGTCGCTGACAAATATAATCTGCCGGTTTTTCTGTATGAGAATTCGGCAGCGAATCCACAGCGACAAAACCTGGCAACCATCCGCCAGGGCCAATTCGAGGGCATGGCTGAAAAAATCAGGCAGCCGGAATGGAAACCGGATTTCGGACCGGCGGAGATCCACCCTTCTGCCGGAGTGACTGCCATTGGCGCCCGAATGCCGCTGGTGGCCTATAATGTCAATTTGGACACCGGCAATTTTGAAATCGCCGACCGGATTGCCAAGCAGGTCAGACACATCAGCGGCGGCCTGCGGTACTGCAAGGGCATTGGAATCGAGTTAAAAGACAGGGGGATTGTCCAGGTATCCATGAATATGACCGATTACACCAAAACCGCTCTGTATCGCGTTTTCGAATTAATTAAAATCGAAGCCCGGCGCTACGGCGTCAATGTGGTGGGCAGTGAAATCATCGGTCTGGTCCCCATGGAAGCCCTGATCGACACGGCGGCCTATTACCTGAGGCTGGAAGATTTTTCCATGGAGCAGGTGTTGGAGTACCGCATCTACGAAGATTAATTGATTTTATTGACATTACCTCATCAGAAACAAGCACATTTTATGGATGGGCGACACAATGAACGGAAACATAATCATCAAAAACGCATCGGAGTTGATCACCTGCAGCGGGTTTGCAGCCAAAAAGGGTCGGGCAATGTCCGAGCTGCACATCATCCCCGATGGGGCCGTGGTGGTTAAAAAAGGCATAATTGATGCGGTCGGAACGACCAAAGAGATTGAGGCAGAACTGGAAAAGTCCGGATCGGATTCATCCGAGTTTGATATCATCGACGCCCAAAACAAGGCTGTGCTGCCCGGCTTTGTTGACTCGCACACCCATTTTATTTTCGGCGGCTATCGTGCCGAAGAATTTTCTTGGCGCCTGCGCGGCGACAGCTATATGGATATTATGAAGCGCGGCGGCGGGATCGTCAATACGGTTCAGGCGACCCGCGGGGCTTCGGCCAATGAACTGCTGCAAGCCGGAATCAAGCGCCTGGACTCAATGCTTTCCTTCGGTGTCACGACCGTTGAGGGCAAAAGCGGTTATGGTCTGGATAAAGATACGGAAATCAAGCAGCTTGAAGTAATAAATCATCTTGACGGCATTCACTATATCGACATCGTCCCCACCTTTTTAGGCGCCCATGCGGTGCCCGAAGATTTTAAAGGCCGGGAGGATGCGTTTATTGAATACTTGATCGACGAAGTCATGCCGACGGTAGGTGAGCGAAAGTTGGCGGAGTACTGCGATGTATTTTGTGAGAAAAATGTCTTTTCGATCAGCCAGTCAAGGCGCCTGTTGACCAGAGCCCGGGAAATGGGTTTGAAGATAAAGCTGCATGCCGATGAAATTGTGCCGCTGGGCGGCGCCGAGCTGGCCGCCGAACTCAATGCGACCTCGGCCGATCACCTGCTGCAGGCTTCCGATGAAGGCATTCGGCAAATGGCACAGGCCGGTGTGGTCGCCACCCTGCTTCCCATAACCGCCTTCAGTCTGAAAGAGCCCTACGCCAGAGGCCGCTTTATTATCGACAGCAATTGCGCGGTCGCCCTGGCAACCGATTTTAATCCGGGAAGCTGTTTTTCGGAATCCATACCGCTCATATTTACTCTGGCAACCCTGTATATGGCCATCACAACCGAAGAGGCCATATCGGCGCTGACCATTAATTCCGCCGCAGCGCTTGACAGGGCCGATACAATCGGCAGTATCGATGTCGGCAAACAGGGCGATCTGGTTGTGCTCGAGTACCCGAGCTACAAGTTCATTCCGTATCATGTCGGGGTCAACACGGTAGAAAAAGTCGTCAAAAAAGGCAATCTGATATTTGACAAAGAAAAAGGAGGGCTGGCATATTGTTAACCAATCAAAAAATAGTTGATTTTTTGCAAAACACGGCCGCCGGCACACCGGTGCCGGGTGGTGGCTCCGTTTCCGCGTTGAGTGCCGCGCTGGGAGCAGGACTTACGGAAATGGTGGCGAATTTAACCGTCGCTAAAAAAGGCTATGAGGCGGTTGAAGGCGAAATGAAGGAAATTGCTGAAACGGTGCGGAAGCTCAGACAAAAACTGGTGGCCGAAGTAGACAAAGATGCCAATGCCTATAACGATGTTCTGGCTGCATTCAAACTACCAAAAACCACAGCAGCAGAAAAAGGACAACGCACCCAGGCCATTCAAAATGCCATGCAAAATGCCGCCCGGGTTCCGCTGGGTGTGGCCTATGATGCCCTGCAGGTGATGGACCTGGCGGAAAAGGTAATTCGAAAAGGCAACCGCAATGCTGCCTCAGACGGCGCCGTCGGGGTTATGATGGCACGTACGGCCGTGCGGGGTGCCTTATTTAATGTGAAGATTAACCTGGCCTCTGTAAAAGACACGGCCTTCGTAGAAGAAATGATGCAGCAAGCCAATAAACTGGAAAGCCGGGTGCATGAGAGAGAAAAAGAAATACTGTCATATGTAAACATATGACAGGGTCTGTTGCCAGTTGTTTGTTGTGAGTGGTCTGAGGAATGCAGAGCAAAAGGATCTTGATTAAAAAATAGAAGCTGCCTACTTGTCGGAATTTCTTTTCGCGGCTACAAACCGCTCCCACCTGCCACAAACACCCGGATTAAGCTTTATGGATTGATCAGGGTTTCATCTTCTTCAATTCAGTCGCGCAGGCCACTAAATCGGGTCTGCGATTGATGTCCATTACCAGGATCGTACTTATGATTCCTTCCTTATCAATGAAAACCAGGGCACGCTCGGACAAACCATCGGATCGCAGCACACCATATTTATCAGCAACAGCCCCATGCGGCCAAAAATCTGAAAGTACCTCAAACCACAATGTTCCCATCTGACGGGTCCAGGCATATAGTGTGGGTATATTGTCGACGGTGATCCCAAGCAAAATGGCATCCGTTTCGTCAAATATTTCTTTGACGATATTATACCCCGGCCATTGGTCTGAACAGACCGGTGTGAATGCAGCCGGCACAAAGGAGAGCACAACATTTTTTTTGCCCCGATACTGGCTGAGTGAAATTTTCTTGCCCGATATAGCCGGCAGGGTAAAGTCCGGCGCTTGCTGCCCGGCCTTAACCTTCAGTTCGCTGTCCCGGGGCTTTAAATTCCCCGGGTTATAGATGTTGCCTTTCAATTCCTTTGACTGCCCGAACGCGGATACGCTCATCAGCAGTAGCCAAAGTACGCAAGCGACGCTCAATTTAATATACAACCTCATTAATGACACTCCCTTTTAAGGTTGACGGGGTCCGGATTTTCTAAACAACATCAGATAATTATAAGGTCCGACTTCCGTATGGCGTTCTTTCGCAAATCCATATGGGACAAGCAGGTCGTCGACCGCTTCAGGCGACAACCGGATATGCACGGGTGGTCCCGGCGGTCCATCTATTTTTTTAAACTCAACGATTGCCAGCATGCCGTCGGTTTTCATGACCCGGACAATTTCGTGCAGCACTTCTTTTGATATTTGATCATCGACGAAATCATGTAAAACGGTGGCCATCAGACAGACATCCACCACCTGATCGTCCACCGGGATATGGCGGCCGGCATCACTGACAAAGGCGTTGATATTCAAGGCTTTTTTTTCAACAGCGCTCGCCTTGAGTTGTTCAATCCCCTCCGGCCACAAATCCACCGCGTAGACGGTGCCGGCGGAACCGACAATTTCTGAGGCTTTTAAGCAATATGCCCCCCGGCCGCAGGCCACATCCAGAAATGTAATGCCCGTTTTAAGATCAAGCTCCCGGTAAAAGGCCTCGACATCTATCAGATCGAAACTGCTTTTGCCGGCACCGGTGGGTTTTCTGTGATTATTCGTCTCCATTTTATTTTTCCTTGATTTATTACCTGAATTTTGCACGCAGATTATCCTCAGACGGTTTGCCAGATACACCAGCGGCGGGGTTGATGGTATAAGAATACCTGAATGCCCAGTGCCAGATAAAAGATATCCCGTAATACCGTCGATAATGACGAAGCTTGATTGCCCGAGTTCTCGAGCGCGAAACAGCCGCAGTTAAATTCATGCCCCCTGATCAGGTTTATGGAAACAAGTCCGATAAACGTGACGAGCAGCACATTGACGATGATAACAGCTGAGCGGGGGTAGATGCCGCAGATCAGAGCAAGCGCCACCGCAAGTTCCAGGAAAGGCAGGACGATGGCAATCAGATTAATGGCAGGTGCGGGAAACAAATCGTATCCGTATATGATCTTGGCAAAATCCGCCGGGGCAAGGACCTTGTTGTAGCTCGCATAAATGAATGTCAAACCGAGTATCCAGCGGGCTGCAAGTTCCAGCCAGCTATTACGAAGTATGCTCTGGATATGTTTAATCAATGGGATAGCCCTCTGCTTCCCAGCCCGGGAAACCGTCAATCATCACACTGACATTCATATAGCCGCGCTCCATGAGAAGCCGGGCCAGTTGAAGGCTGTCTTCGCAGGTTCTCCCCGAGCAGTAGGTTATCATAGGACGGTCAAGGTCGTAAAGCTCCAGAAAGGTATCAATTTGCTCATCGTATTGTCCAACCGGCAGGGATACCGCCCTTTTGATGTGGCCGTCATGATATGCTTCTTCGGATCGAGCATCGACAAAAAGGACATTGCCCGTGTCATAGAGCGCCTTGGCATACGAAATGTCGCCGATTTCGAGTTCGTCCATGACCACATCGTTTTTCTTCAGGGCAGTCACCACGCCCCGGGAAGTGTCCCACTGCCCCACCAGGGCAATGCCGTTAGGCGAAAAATAGTTGAATCCGAACGCCACGATGACGGATATGCCTGTAATAATGCTTATTTCTTTTAAGGTTTGCATGAGACCGGTGCGTACTTTTCTGACTTGAGTGTCAAACTCCCTGTTTTAATCCCGTTGACCTCTTTGAGCATCGACATCAAAGGATCGGTCGCAATATATCCGGGAACACTAAAAACCGGTTCCCCCACCTCAGTCAGGAACACGTTTAAGGGCACGCCGGCAACGCCATAGGCGCCCGCCGTCTGCGGTTCATTGTCTGTGTTTACCCGAATCGGTATAAAATTGTCATTCAGATATTTGATCAAAGTGGAATCTTTAAACGTAGTATTGGCCATCTTGCGGCAGAAGCCACACCAGTCGGCATAAAAGTGGAGAAACACCATTTTTTTCTCAATTTTGCTCAATACCATGCCTTCCTCATAGGAGCGCCAATTAATACTATCAGAGGCCGCAGCGACGCCGGCAACGCACAGGATCAGGCTCAAGGTCAGAAGTTGAATACGGCGAATACAGGTTGATCTCATTTGGATTATTTCCTTTTCCAGAATAGTCCGGTCAATTGCAGGTATGATTGGAATAATATATAGACCCAGCCCCAAAATGTCAATTTGAGTCCCCGGTCGACAATCTGTTCTCCGCTGTAAACAATTAATAGCGATTACCTGAATTTTGCACGGATACAACCCTCATCGAAGTTTGGGGTCCAGCTAACGCGACTGATTTTCAGCGATGGTTGCTGTGTTAAAATTCAGGCCTTAATCTAGCTTAGCGGAACCTTCCAGGGGATCGGAATCGACAGGGAAGTGCAGCAAAACGGTCGTGCCGACATTCGGTGTACTTTCAATTACTATTCGGCCGCCATGGGCTTCCATGATCGTTTTGCACAGGCTTAGGCCCAACCCATAGCCGCCGGTGTCTTTGGTACGCGACTTGTCCACCCGGTAAAAAGGCTCGAAAATAAACCGCAGCTCATCCGGCGGAATCCCGATTCCGTTATCAACAATCTGCACGACAATATCAGACGGGCGCCTTTTGACCCGGACACGCACCGGCTCGCTGTCCGGTCTGGAAAATTTGATGGCATTTGTCAGAATATTTTTAAAAACGGTTTTGATCTGCTCCGGATCAACCTTCACTTCGATATCAACCGGCATATCACCGGCCTGAACCCCGGGAGGTCGGTTTTCAAATTCAGGTAGTACATCGTTTAGGAGATCCGCCAGTATTCGGCGCGCCAATTTAAGTTTGCCGTGCAGGTGGTGCATCCGGGCTCTTTCCAGAATTTCATTGATCATCTTTTCCATGTCGGCCACATCGCCGGTGATGCTTTCTTTTGCCTGGCCATCCGGCAAAAACTCCAGTGCGACCTTAACACGCGTCAGCGGTGATCGCAGTTCATGGCTGACATCCAGCAGCAGTTGCTCTTTGGTGTCGAGCATATCCCGGATGCGCTCCGTCATGTCATTAAAGGCGGCGGCAAGATCTCTCAGCTCGTCGGACCGCTTCAGCGGAACCCGGTGGTTCAGGTTGCCCCGGCTGACTTCCCGAACCCCTTCATTTAACCATCGCACCGGCTTCAGGATCCAGCGAATGGATAGAAACGCCCCGACGAAGATTAATGTCAGCATCGAAAGTAATATGACGACCAGGCGTTTGCGCTCCGGATCCAGCTCGAAACTTTTGTCCAGGCCGAATACGAAGCGCCCGGAATCATGGCTTAACTCCACGAAATGATGGCCGTGGTAGCGGCCTAACCGAATCAGGGGGTGTTGGCTCCAGTCCCGCCAGTGGACTTGCTGGATATCAAATGAATTTTCAGCGGTAGACCAACTAAGATCGGGGCTTTCAAAATAGATTTGAAGCGCTGCCTGGGCGCCGATTTGCCTGGCTCGAACAAGGCTTGGGGGAGTCCCTAAATCATCGATGATATAGTTTAAATATTGAACAATATTTTTATGAAGCGGTCGTCCGGCCGCGCTGCGATGGATCCAGAAAAAACCACCCACGACAATATTTACACAAATACCGGTTAATACAATAACCAGCAGCAGTTTGGTAAATACCGACCGGATAATTCTTTTAAACCAGCTCATATAATTTTACCCATGAAACTAAAATGTTTCTCCTTCGTCCTGGCTCCCTATAAACACATACCCCGTACCCCAGACGGTTTTGATAAACGCGGGGGATTTGGGATCATCTTTTAGTTTCTGGCGCAAACGGCTCATGGTAATATCCACCGACCGATTAAAGGCATCACAGTCAATGCCCCTTAATTCCTGCAATATCTCGTCACGATTAAAGACTTTCCCGGGGTTGCGGGTGAGCATGGCCAGGGCGGCAAACTCGTTGGTGGTCAATTCAACGTTTTCTGCATTCTGTGTTACGAGGTGCCTGGCATAATCGATCTTCAGCGGTCCGAAGGATTGGGGTCGGGTGTCGTCGATATTTTTTGTTCGGCGCAGAATCGAATGGATCCGTGCCACCAGTTCCCGCGGTTCAAAAGGCTTGGGCAGGTAGTCATCGGCCCCCAGTTCGAGTCCAACCACCTTATCCATCAACTCCCCGCGGGCGGTGAGCATAATAATGGGCACCGCAGAGCTTTGGCGAATGGTCCTGCACACCTCAAAGCCGTCCATTCCCGGCAGCATTACATCCAGGATGACCAGATCCGGCGACTTGTGCTTCAGTTTTTTCAAGCCGTCAAGCGGGTGGGTGGCGCTCAGCACGTGAAAGCCGAAATCGCCCAAAAACGCCGTCAAAAGTTTATTCAGCTTCGCGTCATCGTCTATAATAAGTATGGTCGATGCCATAGTTTTGGATCCGCCTTGGGCGCTCTTTAGCTTGGAGTAGAAAATTAAAGGAATGGATTCTTATTAGAATTTTTTATCCGACAGGATCAACAGGATAAGCATGATTTTTTCACGGTTTCCGGAAGAAACCATGAAAACAGCATCCGCCTGTCGGCGAAAACCTCATGACAAAACGTTTAAAATCAAGCTAATCTGGTACAAAGAAAAAAGTAAGGAATATGTAAATTCCGAATATCCTTGCCGCGTAGCGGGCAGACTACTCCCGGCTTCATCCGGAAACCGGGAATAAAAAATCCAAGTAATTCCTGTAAATCCTGTCTAATTTGAACTTTAATATAGAATCCATTCATTACTGATAATATCTGATCTATGAATCAATAAACAGGGTCTCACCATGTTTCAAATCAACCAGCTTGTCGAGAAGCCCTTCCTTTTTTAGCGCTTCCTTGACCTGGATCGGGGGGAAATGCACCGGTTCGTTGCCCAGGCGAAAGGTTCCCCAGTGGACGATCATCAGTTTGTCGGCCTTTAACTCTTTAAACGCCTGCACCGTCTCGTGCGGATTCATGTGGCTTGGCGCCATGAACCAGCGCGGTTCATAGGCGCCCACGTTGAAAACGGCCAGATCGATTTTATACTCCCGGCCCAGTTGCTCAAACCCGTCAAAATAAGCGGTGTCGCCGGAAACATAGATGGTATAACCGCTGGCCAATCTGATCAGATATGACCCCCACAGCGACCGGTTGGGTCCGGTAATCGGATTGCGCATGGTCCAGTGATTGCACGGCAGCAGGGTAATTTTAAGCCTGCCGTCGTCAAAAGCATCATACCAATCCAAGCGTGTGCGGTTTTTCATGGACAGGTCTTCAAAGATGTCATTGTATCCTAAGGGCGAAATAACATGGGTATTTTTATTTAAGGCACCCAATGATTTTTTGTCAAGGTGGTCATAGTGGCCGTGGGTGATTAAAACATGCTGCGGTCCGGGGATGTCCTGCGGCTTAAAAGTCAGCGGGGTAAAATCTTTGATAAACCAGAAGATTTCGGAAAACACCGGATCTATCAGGATGTGGCGATCCACGTCTTTGATCATCACACAGGCATGTTTCAGAAATGTTAACGAGCTGCCGCTGTGCTCTCGAATCGGCTCCCAATCAATGGATACGGGCGTCACCCGTTCATCGCCGAAGTATTTTTTAAATTGGTTTTCACTGAAAAACTTCCACTTCATCAGCTCCCAGAACCGGCCGTCGCGTCCCAAACCGATGGGATTCACAAAGCCCCCGGAATTATGGTGTTCTTTTGCCAGGGCGATATCACGTAAATTGCGCCCGTTTAAAGGTATATATTGTAATGCCTCTATTCCGGCATCAGGGGCAACAGCCGATGGTGATAAGTTAGGCATAAGGCTTAATATCGACAGACTCCGTAATGAGGTTGTCAGTAATTTTTTTATAAAATGTCTGCGGGTCATGATGATAACGCTCACGATTTATTTGATAAGTAAACATGTTACAGACGATAATCATTCCCGCATTTATTGTCATCATCTTTAACATTACCTCGATTGAGTAATACTTAAATGTGTCCGTTGCGAGTTATTTGGGGTTTGTTGTTGTTCCTGCCTAAAGCAGCGCGCTCATTAAGCGAAACGCTCCTCAAGCTTGCCCTGTGAAATATGATTCATATGTCACAGGGCAATGCGCTCCTTCCCTGTTCCCGACGGGAACCTACTCCCAGCTTTTATCATGCCATTTTTTGAATGTTTCAATTTTGGCAATCAGCTTTTCCTTTTGCTCCGGCGTCAGTGTTTTGTGGAACTCAGCTAAACGAACCACAATCAAATCAATTATTTCGTCCATTTGGGCTCGACGCTCCGCAATCTTGGCTTTAACGAGTTTCTGATCGATCTCTTCACTGCGCAGCTGGGCGAAAAGTTCTTCACGCATCGAATCTTTGTCGGCGTGCATTTGCCGGGCTTTATCCATTAACTCCGTTTTAATCTGATTCAAATGCGCTTGCTGGCTTTCACTTAAATCCAGTGTTTCACTGATGTAATCCACCATAAACTCTACTTTTTGGTCATGGGAATGACGGCGGCACCCGGTAAACCCCGCGAGACCGGCAATCAGCATCGTAATCATTAAAATGTATGATCCTTTTTTTACCATGATTCCTCCTTTGCAGCAGAACGACGTTATCGGTTGATATTTTTCCTTTCCTGCCTACGGGTTTAATATTAACCAGCTTTAGAGCAGAATGCTTTTCCCGGGTGTAACAGGTTGTAACAAATTGTATCCGCAACAAGTGTAAATCAAATTGATATTTGACTGTATATTTGGTTTGCAGATTCATCATCCCCCAGGCGTTCGGCAACAGTTAATTTTAATCAATCCGGTCACAATCATATGTAATATTAGAAGATTAAGTAATTTGAGTGAAATGGCCTGTGAGATCATTTTAGTGGCATGAATTGTGCGAGATAAATCAGTGAGCGCGGATGAGTTGATTTTAACTGAACTTCAACAAAGGAGGTGGATTATGATGGCAATGCCTCGCTATGAAGTCAGATACCATGGAAACGAGGACTGGAAAGAGATTTCTGAACTTGAACTGATGGACGGGTTATACAAATTATATCACCGGGTAACTCCAGCGATAAAGGAGATGTTGGCGGGTAACGAGCATCGCACGCCGGATGCCGTTTACCGCTTAAAATGGCCGTTTAGAAATTCCCGAATAGCTAAGATGGATCAAAGCCGTATTTCTCCCTTTCAATGATAGTGGTCTCGTGCAACCGATGATAGGAAGTATCACCCGTTTTGATCCGCCTGCTTCGATCCACGTCAAGACTACGGCGGCAGGAATGGTGTTAATCCTTCAGGACCCGTTGAAGCGTTGCCGTATGGATGAAGCACCAGGCTGGACACTCTCAGATTGAGCCGGACACCGGTTAATGCGCCGTCGCCAACCAGCGATCCCATGGTAACGGCTGTTGACATACATTGGCCATTTTTGCGATAGTCAGATATTAAAATTGCATTTTCCCAAAAGGGCGAACCTGTTTTGAATATCCAGGAATTCTATCGGAAACGGAGAGATTAAAATGAAATTTTCCGGCTGGTTCTTTGGACTTTTGACAATGACTGTTATTGTGTTTTCCCTGCCGGCATTTGGTATGCAGCTTTGTGATTATGATCAGGACGATGATGTCGATGGTCAGGACCTGTCCGAGTTCGCAGACTATTTTGCTGTTCAAGATCCCGCCGCAGACCTGGATGACAGCGGTGTCGTTGACGATCAGGATCTGTCGATATGCAGTCAGGAATTCGGCCGGCTGAGAGTTGAAGATATTAACCCCATCGTCTTGGTATCAAATCTAAGAGAGAATACCGTCGTTAAAACCGGCGTTGTTATCGGCACGGCGAGCGACAACGATAAACTATTAATCGTCGAGGTAAAACTGGACGACGGCAAATATATGCCCGCTGCCGGCACCAATAATTGGACCTACCGGCTTCCTACCGGTACCGACACCTGGAGAAATGACAGCCGCCACAATATCCGAGTACGGTCCCGGGACCAGTCGGGAAACTACTCCGATGTGATCAACCTTGCGGTTCGCAAAGGCACCAACAAAGACATCAACGGCGACGGGTATGCGGACCTGGTCAGCGGTGCATCCGGCACGCAGACGTTCGGCCACGTCTACGTGCATTACGGCGGCAGTTCCGGTATCGCAAATACAAACCTCAGATCGGGTGACGTACCGGACACGGAACTTACCGGCATTAGCGGCAGTTACGGTTTCGGATACCGCCTGGCATTTGGTGATGCCAATGGCGACGGTTACATTGATCTGGCAGTGGCAGCTTCCTGGAATTTTAATCAGGGCTATATCTACGTCTTCCATGGCGGTCCCGCCGGAATCCCGCATATCAATCTTTCCGCCGGGGGGACCGCGGACACCGAAATTATCGGAATCAACGATCGCAACCAATTTGGCTATGCTTTGGTGTTCGGGGATATCACAGCCGACGGCTATGACGATCTGGCAATTGGCGCCAGGCTCTATAATCTGAATCAGGGCCGGGTGTACCTGTTCCACAGCAGTTCTGCCGGAACA
>Ga0210122_1000020_pt1 | contig 36614 bp, 10 predicted proteins | sample Muzzi_CordB_D2_FD_185530 | JGI IMG/M metagenome (GOLD analysis project Ga0210122, IMG submission 185530) | Wetland microbial communities from San Francisco Bay, California, USA, that impact long-term carbon sequestration - Muzzi_CordB_D2 (SPAdes) | ecosystem: Environmental > Aquatic > Marine >... | reverse complement strand
TCCAGCGACAGCCCCGGAATGGTCTCGAGCTTGTCGGCCGTGCCACCGGTGTGGCCCAGGCCGCGGCCGGTCAGCATCACCACCGGGCGGTCGCAGGCGGCGAGAAGCGGCCCGACGACCAGGGAGATCTTGTCCCCCACCCCGCCGGTCGAATGCTTGTCGCCCACCAGCGGCACATCCCCCGCCAGGTTCCAGCGTTCGCCCGACTCCAGCATGGCCCGGGTGAGGACGCCGGTGGCGGGCACGTCGAGGCCGCGCACCGCGACTCCCATCAGAAAGGCGCCGAGCTGTGCGTCAGCCCACGAGCCGTCGGCCGCTCCGGCCACGGCGGCCCGCAGCTCCACCTCGCCCAGGGCGTGCCCGGCCCGCAGGCGGTCCAGTATCCGGCCCGGAGCACTGCCAGTCTTGGCTGCCATCGACGAGCGGTGACTTCGGGCTCAGGAGGGGAAGTTCGGAAGAGCCGGGAGGCTCTGGCCGCCACGGCCGGCGAGCTTGCGCCGGGCCTCGTCGGCGTAGGGCGACGCCCGGTACTCGTCGAGGAGCTGCTGGTAGCGCTCGGTCGCCTCCACGTCGCGCCCCAGCTCCTCCAGCGTCGTGGCGAGCTCGATGAGAATCACGTCGTCGGGAAGCGGCTTGTTCTCGCGGACCAGCATCGCCTCGAGCTCGGTCGCCACCTCCTCGCCGCGGCCGTCCGCGCGAGCGAGCCGGAACAGGTTGAGCCGCACCTCCGCGGCCAGGATGTTGTCGCCGGCGTCGTCGACGACCTCCTGCCAGAGCTCCTGGGCCCGGTCGGTATCCCCTTCGTCCATGGCGATCTGCCCCAGGTAGACCCTGGCGACCCCCGCCGCGTCGTTCCAGCCGTAGTCGTCCACCACCTGCTGGAAGAGCTCCGTCGCCCGGGCGCGGCGCTCCTCCTCGGTCGCGAACGTCGGCCCGTCGGTGTCCGCCTGGTCCGCGGCGTCCTCCCCGACCGGCGCGCCGTAGGCCTCGATGGCCTCGGCGAGAACCGCCTGTGCGCGGTCCTCCCGACTCGCGCTCCACAAGGCCCAGCCGACCACGGCCAGGCCCGCCACCGCCAGGAGCACGACTCCGGCGATCAACTGCTTCCGATAGGTCTGGACGTACTCCAGAGCCGTGGTCACCGCGAGCTGGAAGCTATCTCGCTGCTTGATCTCCTTGCGCTTCAGGCGGTCGCTCATCCTCGAATTCTCCAGCAGGTCTATCCCACAGATGACAGTAGATGACGGTCGTGGTGTGCAGCTCGTCGGCGGGGCCGGCCGGGCCGGCCAGCTACTTTACCGCAACCTCTTGCCGACCTTCCACACCGGCCTCGGCCCCGTCCCCATCCTCTGACGCCGAATCGCTCTCCATGACGGCATCGGCGACGTCTGCAACCGCCCAGTGGCGGCGCACCATCGTCGTGTCGGTATCCCAGAAAAACGGAGCCGCCATGAGGCCCGCCGGGCGCACGCCCGGACCGCCCTCGGCCTCGGACGGCAGCACCCACCACTGGGCGATCGCCGTCACCTGGAGGGCGCTCGGGTCCGAGCTCTCCACCGCCAGCTCGATGCCGTCCGCGGGCGGCGCCACGTAGTGCACGACGACCGGACCGTTGCCGGCGTCCACCGGCTGCGGCTCGCGGCTCGCCACCGCCACCGCGTCGATCCCGTCCCGCGGCTCGAGGAACAGACGGATCCGGTCGGCTCCGGCCGGCGGCACGATCCGCAGCCGCACGGTCCCCTCCCCCGAGTCGGGACGCTCCAGCACCTGGAGCTCCGGCCCCGAACGCTCCAGCACCGGCGCCGGGGCCACCGCCACCGGCCGCGGCCAGGGCAGCAGCTCGGGCAGCGGGCGCACCTCCGGCCGCTCCGGCAGCACCTTGCCGCTCCAGGCGTCCGGCCGCTGCTGGAACGAGGCCCAGACGGCCTCGCCCGAGTCGAGATCGAGGCCATAGAAGAGACTGCTGTACCGGGGGTTCTCCGGTCCGAAGCCGCCGGACAGACGCACGGCGACGATCAGCACCAGGCCGAGCACGACGAGCAGGCCGGGCACCGCCCAGCGGGGCTTCTGGGCCGCGACGATCTCCGCCTGAGGAGCGAGGAGCGCCAGCAGCAGGCCGCTCGCCACGGCCACGATCGCCGCGGCAGCAGCCCGCAACCCGACCGCCACCAGCGCCAGGGTGGGAGCCCAGACGAGGGCGGTCACCACCAGGGCGACCGCCAGGGCGGCGACGAGCGCGGCGGATACGGAGGCCGTCTCGCCGGAGCGCTCCGCGCGTGCCACCAGCAGACCCACGGCGATCGCCTGGAAGACCAGAGGCACCAGGAAGAGATAGCTCGCCCCCGGGGCCACCAGGGAGACGGCGCCGGTGGCGAGGAGCCAGAGCACCAAGCCGGCCACGGCCAGGTCCTCGCCCTGGAGGAACCGCGCGCCGAGGCGTGCCAGGAGCCCCTGGAGGACGAGCCCCAGCCCCAGCGCGAGGAGCGTCAGCGCGAACAGGATGAAGGCGAGCGACGACGCGTCACCCCAGATGCGGAAGTCGTAGCCGCCCCGGAACAGTAGGCCCCGGAGCACGAACGCCAGGCCGCCGAGAACCACCAGGATGACCACCTGGCCGACCAGACCGAGCACGACGCCGCCCAGGCGGACGCGGCCCCGGGCGAAGCCGGCCCCCACGACCCCCACCACCGCGAGGGCGAGGATCACGAAGAGCGCGATCACCCAGGAGGCCGGGAAGTGGACGAAGAACGACCCCAGCGGGTTGAAGTAGACGGCGTCGCCGCCGGTGCCGGCGGCCGAGAGATCGGCCGATCCCAGGGCTCGCGCCAGGCCGAGGGCGTTCGAGCCGTGGTGCTGCAGGCTCCGCGGGTCCATGTGCTCGACCGAATCGAGGGCCGTGTGGTAGCCGACCGGGCCGTGGATGTGGGCGAAGTTCAGGCCCGGGACGCCGCGCCCCTTGAACACGCTGTAGTCGGTGTCGTTGGGCAGCCGGCGGTAAACCTCGTAGGAGTAGGAAGCCGCCACCGGGTAGGGCGCGGCCTCCGCGAAGCGCGCGATCGTCCAGCCGTTGCCGGGACCGGTCTCGAACATCAACGCGGGGCCACGGGTACCCCGGGCCTCGAAGTTGATCACCAGGTCCACCGCCCGGCCCAGCGGATGGCCCTCCGCGAACGCCTCGGCGCCGAGCAGGCCCAGCTCCTCGCCGTCCGAGAAGAGCGCCACCACGTCGTTGCTCGGAGCCGGACCGGCGAGCAGGGCCCGGAGCGACTCGAGCAAGGTCGCGACACCCACCGCGTCGTCGCTCGCGCCCGGACCGGCCTTCGCCGAGTCGTAGTGGGCCATCAGCAGCAGCGTCCCGTCTCCCCCGGTCCCCGGCACGCGGGCGATCACGTCCTCCATCGTGCCGTAGGTCATGCCCCGGGAGGACCGGCCGACGCCGGTCCAGACCTCGGTCTCGAGCCCCAGCGCCTTCAGCTCTCCGACGATGTACTCGCGGGCCGCGGCATGGGCCTCGCTGCCCACCGGGCGCGGCACGCCACTACCGGCCAGCGCGTTGACGTGCGCCATGGCCCGCTCGGCGGAGAACACGTCCGCCGGTGCGGACGCCGGAGCCACGGCCGGCGGATCGAGCAGCGCGATCGCGAGCCAGGCCGTACCAGCGGTGAGCAGCAGAAGGACAAGGGCCGCAACGGTCCGTCTCATGGGGACTCCTCCCGGGTTCTCGTCAGGGGATCACGATTGGGTCGGGCGATGCCGCGGGCAAACCGGTCCCATACCGGACCCGCCGTCTCTCCAAGAGTGTGCGCCACGAAGCGTACCGGGACAGAGCACCGAAGCGCGAGCCGAGCCCGTTCCCGGCGGGGGTCCCGCGCCGCGCCCTCCCCCCCCTCCTCCAGCCACCGCCCCTGCGTTACACTCCCCGTCCCATGGCACTGTTTCGCAAGAAGTTCCGCCTCACCGCCTGCGCCACGTCGGGCGGCTGAGCGGCCAAGATCGGTCCGGGGGACCTCGACGACCTCGTTCGCCCGCTCATCGCCATCGCCGGCGGTGACGAGCGGGTCCTGGTCGGACCCGAAACGTCCGACGACGCCGGAGTCTACCTGCTCGACGGCCACGCCCTGATCGCCACGGCGGACTTCATCACCCCGGTCTGCGACGACGCCCGGCGCTTCGGACGGGTCGCCGCCGCCAACTCCCTCTCCGACGTCTTCGCCATGGGCGGCGAGGTGCTCTTCGCCCTCAACCTCTGCTGCTTCCCGGAGGGCGGCAAGACGGGGGTCCCGAAGGAGGAGCTCGGCGCCATCCTGACCGGCGCGGCCGAGACCCTCGCCGAAGCCGGCGGCTTGCTGCTGGGCGGCCACTCGGTGCGCGACGACGAGCTCAAGTTCGGCTTCGCGGCCATCGGCCGCGCCGAACCGGACCGCCTGCTGACCAACGCCGGAGCCCGCCCGGGCGACCGCCTGCTGCTGACCAAGCCCCTGGGCACCGGCGTCCTGATCAACGCGTTCAAGCTCGGCAAGCTGGACGCCCCTGGCCTCGAGGAGGCTCTGACCGAAATGGAACGCCTGAACCGGGAGGCCTCCCGACTCGCCCTCGACCACGGCTGCCGCGCCGCCACCGACATCACCGGCTTCGGATTGATCGGCCACACGCGGGAGATGGCCCGGGGTGCCTCGGCGACCCTGCGTCTCCGATTCGAGAGCCTGCCGGTCCTCGACGGCTTCTACCACCTGGTCAAAAAGGGCGTGACCACCGACTCGACCGTCGCCAACCGCGACAACGCGGCCGACGTGTTCGAAGACCGCGCCGGGCTCGACCGGCACCAGCTCGAGCTGCTCTTCGACCCCCAGACCTCGGGCGGGCTGCTGATCGCGGCGCCCGAAGAGAGTGCGGGCGACCTCCTCGCCGCCCTCCTGGCGTCCGGCCACCGGGCCACCGAGGTGGGCGAGGTGGTGGCCGGCCCCCCCCGCGTGGAGGTGGTCTGATGGCGCCGGCGTTCGAGGCCCGGGTGATCCCCAGGGACGACGACTCCTGCGGCTGGCTGGCCGACCTGGAGACGACAGAGGGGCCTGGACAACCGACTCCCCGCCCGCGGCTCGAGGGTGACCAGCGGGCGGACGCCCTCGTCGTCGGTGCGGGCCTGGCCGGCCTCGCCGCGGCCCGGCGCCTCTCCGAGCTCGAGCCGGGCTGGCGGATCGTCATGCTCGACGCGCAACGGGCCGGGTTCGGCGCCTCGGCACGGAGCTCCGGCTTCGTCGTCGACATCGCCTTCTTCACCACCGCCATGGAACCTGACGTCGCCGAGCGCCACATGCGCCTGTCGCGGGCCGGCATCGAAAGCCTGCGGCGGTCGGTGGACGAGCACGCCATCGACTGCGCCTGGGACGACACCGGATGGGTCCACGCGGCCGCCGGCGACGACGGCCTGCGCGACCTCGAGACCCTGGCCCGCTGGCTAGCCGCCCATGGCGAGCGCTACGAGGACCTGGACCGGGCCGCCATGGAGGGAGTCACCGGCACCCGTTTCTATCGGCGGGGAGTGCGCATGCCGGGGCGACCGCTCGTCCAGCCGGCCGCCCTGCTCCGGGGCCTCGCCGCGGCGCTCCCCGACGGCGTGGAGCTCTACGAGCGCTCACCGGTGCGCACGCTCGAGCGGGAGGCTGGCTCCTGGCGGGCCCGAAGCGACCACGGATCGGTGAGCACCCCGCGGGTGATCCTGGCGCTCAACGGCTACGCCCCCCTGCTCTCTGCCGCTCGGGGGGGCGGGCTCGCTCGGCGCGTCTTTCCTCTGATCACCTTCGGCAGCCTGACCCGTCGGCTGACGGCGGAGGAGCAAGAGGCCCTCGGAGGCGAGGCGGAGTGGGGCCTCCTCGCCCAGGACCCGATGGGCTCGAGCCTCCGGCGAACGCGGGACCAGCGCATCCTGGTCCGCAACACGCTCCACTACTCCCGCGACCTCGCCGCCGGGGCGGCGGTCCGGGACCGGGCGCTCCGGGCCCATCGCGCGGCGCTGGCACGGCGCTGGCCGGAGCTCTTCGGCGCCTCCGGCATCGAGCTCGAGCACACCTGGGCCGGCGTCATGGGGGCCTCGGCCAGCCGCCGCCACCTCTTCGAGCGCCTCGACGACGGCCTCTACGCCGCCGCCGGCTTCACCGGCGCGGGCATCGCCCTCGGAACGGTGGCGGGTGAGCTGTTGGCCGAGTGGGCGACCGGCCGCGGCGGCGCGCTGCTCGACGACATGCGGGCCCTGCCGCAGCCGGGCCGCACCCCGCCGGAGCCCTTCCTCAGCCTGGGCATCCGCTTCAAGGTGGCGCGGATGAACGCCACGGCCGGCGACACGCTGTAGAGCGTCCGCCCCGACAAGCCCCCGGCCCCCTCCCGGATCTCTCGCCGGCCTGGGATGGAGCTCCAGTGAACGGCATCACCGGCGGCTCAGGAATCCTGACTCAGTCGTCACGAAGTCGACCTTTGTAGAGGTCCAGCACGAGAAAAGGCCCGGCGCTCCGACCGGATCATGTCGGATTGCCGGGCCTTTGGGAGCCGTCGGGGGCCGTCAGGCGGTCTGAAGGGCCTCGCGGGACTCGGTCGTCGGGAAGGAGCGTTGGAGGATGTTCTGACCGCGGAAGAAGAACTGCGCCTCGACCGTCGTCGGCTCGAACCACTTGCGCACGAACTCTTCCACGTCCTTCAGGTCGAACTTGTTGCAGGAGTACACGTCCACGCTGACGAAGCGGTTGTTCGCCGAGGTGTGGATCTGAATGCCGCTCTCGATGATCGGCACCCACCCGCTGTAGCCGGGCTTGCCCGGGAACGTGCGCTCGCAGGTCTTGAAGATGTACGGCTGGGTCTGCTTGGTCATGTTCAGGTGAGCACAGATCTGATCCAGGAACTCGTAGCCCTTGTCCAGATCACAACAGTTCTCGTGGGAGACACCAAAGCAATCAATAATTAACTGGTATCCCCAACAGGAATCTTCGGTGCTCTGCCCCTGACAACAGGTCTCTCCCTGACTCATTGGATCATCCTCCTGGTCGCTTCGGGAAGGCTCCCGAGAACCCCCGTCCGCCGCGGGTACTTCTGAATTCGGACTTCCCGAGATCATTCGATTTCGACTTCTCATGATGCTTCACACTGAAGGTGCATGCCGCGGTCATTCCGTGACACGCGTCCTACCTTTCTGCGCGAAGGCTGCCCGCCCGGCGGGGTGGGCTCCCAAGACCCCCTCGGTCAGAGCGCTTCGGCCAGTCCCGGAATGATCGATTCGCCCGGTCCGGGAACCTCGACACCCGCCGGCACCCACTCGAACGCGTCCTTCCAGCTCCCCGGGCCGGGGCCCGCGTCGTAGCCGATGGCGCGCCAGATCCGCTCCGCCGTCTCCGGCATCGCCGGCGCGGCAGCGAGGCCGAGGAGCTTCGCCGCCAGCAGCTCGAGGGCCAGCGCCGTACGGCGCTCCTCTCCCTTGACACCCGCCGCCCGCCGCCAGTGGACCTGGCCACGGCCGAACCGGCGCGCCTCCCGCACCAGCTCACCCAAGGCCCGGATGGCGCGCTGGGGAGAGAAACCCGCCGCGTCCCACCCCGATCCAGCCTCGGCCAGGAGCGCCTGGAGCCGGTCGTAGAACCGCCGCTGCTCTGGCGTCCAGTCGCCGGTCGAGGGCACCGTGCCCCCGGACCCCTCGGCAACCCGCCGGGTGAGATCCTGGAGCCACGTCTGCCAGCCGTTCAGGAGCTCCCGGCGGCAGGTCTCCCGGAACCCCTCCCGGGTGAAGTTGGTCTGCTCCCGCTCCGGACAGGTGCGGGCGAGGTAGTAGCGCACCGCCTCGCGGGGCACCTCGGACAGCAGATCCCGCCCCAGGATCCGATGGTTCCGGCTGGTCGAGAACTTCTTGCCGTCGAGGCGGTAGAACTCGTTGGTCACCATGACCTCGGGCAGCCGGACCTCGGGGTCGAACGCGAGGAACAGGGCCGGGATCAGCACGCCGTAGTAGAAGCTGTTGTCGACGCCGAAGAACTGGGCCACGTGGGCGTCCGGGGACTTCCAGTAGCGCATCCAGCCGGCCTCCTGGCCGGCGTCTGCGCCGTCCTGGTCGCCGGACTCCCGGGCCAGGTGCTCCGCGTAGGCGAAGTAGCGGGGACCGATCTCCACCCAGACGTTGATCCGCTCGCCCTCCCATCCGGGCACCGGCACCTCGATCCCCCAGTCGCCCGGTTGGGTGACGGGAAAGTCCGGAGCCCCCTCGGTCAGGACCTCCTCGCAGAAGGCGCGGAGCCCCGCCGGCATGTCGATCCGGCGGTAGGCCTCGCGGAGCGAGTGGGCGAAGCGCGACACCGGAAAGACCAGGCGCTTGCGGGTCCTGATCTCGGCGGCGGCGCCGCAGGAGGTGCACTTCGGGTCGACCAGGTCGGCGCCCGTGTTGGGCCAGCCGCAGTCTTCGCAGGTGTGCCCGTAGACGGTTCCGCCACAGTGGCCGCAAGCACCCTGGACCCGGTACTCGAAGAGCATCTCGTCGCACTCGGGGCACCAGGCGACCGGCATCTCCTTCTCGACGATCTGCCCCTGCTCGTGGAGCCGGGCGACCAGCTCCCGGACCAGCCGGGCATGGTGCTCGCTCTCGGTGGGGCGATAGAACGCGATGTCGATGCCCGCCTGCTCCAGAGTGTCGAGGATCGACTCCGAGAACAGCCGGGCGGTCTCCTCCGGCGAGCGGCCCAGACTCTCGCCCATGCCGACGACCCACCGGGAGTTGTCGTCGCTGCCGCAGGCGAAAGTGGCGTCTACGCCCTGAAGCCGCAGGAACCTGGCATGGAGATCGGCCGACAGGTATGGCCCTGCCAGATGCCCGAGATGGAGGTCGCCGTTGGGCGTGGGCGGCGCCGCCGTGACCATGGCCCGCGCGATCTGCGGTCCTGCCTCCACTTCGGACTCGGCCCCGGCCTGCCGGTCCCACTGCCCCCGGTCCTCCCAGTAGACCGTCAGAAACAGGAGATTCTCGGTCTCCGAGGTGTTGGTCAGGCGGTGGTCGTGGAACGGCTGATGGAAGGTCACGTGGCCCGGTCCGACCTCGACCTCGTCACCGTCGATCGACATCGTCCCCCGTCCCTGGGCGATGAAGAAGGTCTCGCACTCCTGATGCGCGTGCGGCTTCGTGGACTCACCCGGCGCGAGCACCGCCCAGGCGGCGCCGAACGGAGGCTCGACCACCCCCTCCCACGGGTACAGCATCTGCAAGTCCACGTTGTACGCGTGGACGAACGACTCGGGATCGAGCTTGCGAATCAGCACAGGGGACGCCTCCTTGCCTGCTGCGGTCAGGGTCTGGGTGGGTACGCCGGTTCGGGACGGGCTGCCCCATCCTCGCTCCATCCCTCCGGGGTGCGGGGCGCCCGGCGAATCGGGACAACCGGGAGAGCGATCAGGCCAGTGCCCGCTCCGCGGTCGTCAGCTCGCCGTAGATCCCCAGGAGCGCCTCGGAGAGGGCGGCGCACTCCTGGCCGTCGGACACCGCGCCCCGGCGCCCGGCGAGCACGAGCCGGCCCGGCTCCTCCGGTCCCGGGTCGAGATAGACCACCAGGAAGGGCGCACCCGACGGCCGGTCGATGCAGCGCCGAAGCATCCACCCGAGGGTCTCCTCGACCCCTAGATGCTCCCCCGTTCGGGCTGCCGAGAGATCGAGGTGGACGAACAGACCGGCGCCCCTGTCCGCTCGGGGGCGCTCCGCCGGGCACCAGAGCTCCGGGTGGCCGTCGACCAGCAGGCCCACGGCCCGCTCCAGCAGGCCGGGATCGAGGCAGCCTCGCCAAGCGCACACGACCGGCGCATGGTCCATGGGCGAAGGAGATCGTCTCTGGGGGATGGTCGACACGGTGAGAGGGTGGCGTCTGGGGATGGCCGACGGGTTCCCCTGCTCCAGGGCTCCCAACGCTCCGGCGGGCGCCGCTGTCCTCGCCGCCGGCACCGGCCCCGTCGACCTTCCCTCCTTGAGTGTTGTAAAGCCGCGAGTGCGTGACAACGGCGGCCCTCTTGGCCACCGTTGACATGCCACGCCTGATTTCTTGATAATAGGCTGGGCTTTGAAAAAGCCGTATATTGCTCTAAACAGATTTGATCGGAGGCGAACGGACCATGACCGAGGAGACCACCATGCTCGGTGGTGGGCAGGGTGTAATCGAGCCCACGACCGACACGAGAATGTTCAGCTTGATGGAAGTCGCGCAGGAGACCGGCATTGCCATGCCGATCTTGCTCCGCTACAAGCGGGAGCACCCCGAGAGGATCCCTTCCATCGGCTCTGGGGCCCAGCAGCGTTTTCCCGAGGAGGCTTTTGCCATCTTCGCCGAGATCCGAGAGGAAGAATCCCAAGAACGTGATCTGCCCCGCCGTGGCGGCTTCGGCCTGCTGTCACTCCCCCGGATCCGCCGGGCCCGCCACGAGCCCCGGGAGGAGCCTTCAGCCGCCCGGGAGGAGCCTTCAGCCGCCCGGGAGGAGCCTTCAGCCGGCCGAGAGGAGCCTTCAGCCGCCCGGGAGGAGCCTTCAGCCGGCCGGGAAGAGCCTTCAGCTACCCGGGAAGAGCCTTCAGCCGGCCGCAGACGGCCCGCCATCGCGATCGTCGGACAGCCCGCCGCCGCGGTCGACGAGCCCTCGGCGACCGCGGCCGAGCCGGCACCGTCCGCGGAGCCCGGACCGCGGACGACCGGCGAAGCCACTCTGACCCTCAAGGACATCAGCGGACAGCTCGGCATCGCCTACCCGACGGTGGCCCGCTACGCCGCCAAGTTCCCCGACCGCATCCCCCACGAGGGGGACGGCCGCCAGCGGCGATTCCCGCCCGAGGCGCTGGCGGTGTTCGAGCAGATCCGCAAGGAGAGCAAGCCCGGCCGCCCACCGAAGTCGAAAACCGCGAAGGCGGCCACGGCGCGGCCGACCCACGGGCAGGCGGCACAGCCGGCGGCTCCCCGGCCGGCGACGGTAGCCGCACCGATGAACGAGAGCAGGCTGTTGCGGCGGATCGAGCGCCTCGAGCGTGAGCACGTAGAGCTCGAAGCCCTGGTCCGTTCCCTGCGCGATGAGCTCCAGCGCCCCCTGCGAGCGACGATCAGGCCAGACTGAAGAGCCCGGCCCGCCGGGTGAAGGCACAGGCCACCGGGGCGGCGGGGAATACCGCCGTCGCCCCGGACCTTGAAGGTCCACGGCCCGACCCGGTGCGGCCTCTCCGCCCCGGCGTCAGCCCGGAGTAGAATCGAGATCCGATGCGGCTGTAGCTCAGGTGGATAGAGCAGGAGCCTCCTAAGCTCTTGGTCGGGGGTTCGAGTCCTCCCAGCCGCACCATCCGTTTCGGCCGGAGCCCGCCGCCCAGGATCGCGGCTCTCCTTCTCCGCCTACTCGAACGACCCCAGCACCTCGGCGACCGTCTCGTCGTCCGCCCCTTCGAGCAGTACCTCCGCGATCGCGACAGCGAGGCCGGCCACCGTGGGTTGCTCGAACAGCCGGGCCACCGGCACTTCGACACCCAGGAGGTCGCGCACCCGGACGAGCACCCGGTGGGCGCTGAGCGAGTGCCCGCCCAGCTCGAAGAAGCTGTCGTGGATTCCCACCCGCTCGACGCCCAGAACGTCGCGCCAGATCTCGGCCAGGAGGATCTCGATCTCCGTCTCGGGCGCCACGTACTCCGCCTCGGAGCCGGAGCGGTCCCCGGGCGGATCGGGCAGTGCCCGCCGGTCCACCTTGCCGTTCGGGGTCCGCGGCAGCCCTTCGAGCATCACGAACACGTCCGGCACCATGTAGCCGGGAAGCCGGCCCCCGAGGAAGCCACGGAGCGCACCCGCCGTCACCTCCTCGCTCGCGGCGACCACATAGGCCACCAGGCGCCGCTCGGCCCCCTCGCCCCGCACTACCACCACCACCTCCCGCAGGCCGGGATGGCCGCCGAGGGTCGCCTCGACCTCCCCCAGCTCGATGCGGAACCCGCGGACCTTCACCTGGTGGTCGATCCGGCCGATGAGCTCGACCTCGCCGCCGGGAAGCCAGCGCACGAGATCCCCGGTACGGTAGAGGCGCCCGCCGGCCCGGCCCGAGTCGCCGGCCGCGAACGGATCGGGCACGAAGCGCTCCGCCGTCAGGGCCGGGCGGCCCAGATAGCCACGGGCGAGCCCCACGCCCCCCAGCACAAGCTCTCCGGGCACCCCCTGGGGCTGGAGGCCCAGGCGGGCGTCGACCACGTACCCCCGGCTACCGGGCAGAACGCGGCCGATGGTCGGCTCCCCCTGCTCTGCCGCCGGGCAGAAGGCCTCGGTCGAGTAGGTGGTGTCCTCGGACGGGCCGTAGAGGTTCAGTACCCGCTGGACGCCCGCGGGTCCACCGGCGGAGCGCGACGCCCGGTAGACCGCGTCCACGAGCCGGCGCCGGAGCACCTCGCCCGCCAGGCAGACGGTGCGCACGCCCGGCGGCAGGCCGGCCTCGGACGCCGCCTCCTCGTCGCCCACCCGGCACAGGCCCTCCATCGCCGAAGGCACGGTGTTGACCAGGCGCACCTCGCCCGCCGCGGGCAGGGAGGGCAGCGCCAGGGCGTCCGGAGCCAGGATCACCCGGCCACCGAGGGCGAGCGGCACCAACAGCTCGAACACCGAGAGATCGAAGCAGACCGACGTCGCGGCGAGCACGCCGGAGAGCTCGCCGGCGTCGAAGGCTCGCGCCGCCCACTCGACGAGCGCGCTCGCGCTCCGATGGGTGATCGCCACCCCTTTGGGGCGGCCGGTCGAGCCGGAGGTGTAGATGACGTAGGCGAGGCCGTCCGGGGAGACCGCGCTCGGCCGAGCCGGCTCAGCAGGAGGCGACTCCCCCTCCCCCGCCCGTTCGAGCTCGGCCGGGGTCACCGCTCGCACCCCGGGCGGCAGGCGCCCGGCCAGGCCCTCCCCCGCCACGGCGACCGTCATGCCGCTGTCGCCGGCCATGAGCGCCACGCGCTCCTCGGGGTAGGCGGGGTCCATGGGGACGTACGCGCCGCCCGCCCGGAGCACTCCCAGCAGGGCGGCCGGCAGGTCGCTGGTCCGCTCGAGAAACACGCCGACCGGCACCTCCGGCCCCACGCCGAGGGCCCGCAAACTGGCCGCCAGCCGGCGGGACCGCCGGTCGAGGTCGCCGTAGGTCAGCCGCTCCTCCCCCACCACCAGCGCCTCGGCCTCGGGGTGGGCCGCGGCCTGGTGCAGGAACCGCACGTGGAGCGGCCGGACGGGCTCCGCGGACGCCTGATCACGGTGGCCACCACCCGGCCACTCGATCGCCACCTGCCGTCGCTCCCCAGGGGTCAGGATCGGAATCCGGGAGATCGGACGGTCCGCGTCCTCGACGACCTCCGCCAGGAAGGTCGCCAGGTGACCGAGCAACCGCTCAGCGGTCTCCCGGTCGAAGAGCTCGGACGCGTGCTCGAGCGAGCCGACCAGCGCGCCCTCCTCCTCGGTGACGAACAGGGCGAGGTCGAACTGGGCTCCCCGCTGGGGCAGGGGCACCGACGCGAGCTCCAGGCCGTCGAGGTCGAGGGGCGCCCCGGTGCGGCCGAGGGCGAAGGCCCCCAGGCCCCGGAGGCCCGGGATCGGGCTCTTCTGGAGCACCATCATGGTCTGGAAGAGCGGCGGCCGGCTCGGGTCGCGCTCCGCCAGCTCCTCGGCGAGCCACGGAAAGGGCAGATCTTGGTGCGCGAGGACCGCTTCGGTCTCCTCGCCCACACGCACGACGAGATCGGCAAAGGTGGGGTCCCCGTGGAGGGGCGCCCGCACCGCCACCGGGTTGACGAAGTAGCCGACCACGCCGCCGATCTCGGAGCGGGCTCCGCCCCGCCCGGCGGTCGGCGAGCCGACCAGGAACTCATCCTGGCCCGACCAGCGGCCGAGCACCGCCTGCCAGGCGGCCATCAGAACGCTGAACCGGTGGGTGCCGGAGCGCCGGGCGAGCCGGCCCAGGCCGCGCCGAAGCACGGGCCCCCGAGGCTCGCTCCCGGGCCGGTCCTGGGAGTGGGGCTCCAGACTGCGGGCGACCGTCGCCCCGGCGAAGCTCTGGAGCGCCGGGCGCGGCCGGTCGGTCGGCAGCTCGAGCGGGGTCGCCGCCCGCGGCCTCGCCCCCTCCCCCTCGGCGCCGCTCCCTCCGCCCAGATGATCACGCCAGAACCGCCAGAGCCGCTCCCCCTCCTCGCCGGCGAGCGAGCGCCGGCGACGGCTCACCCACTCGGCGTGGGTGGTCGCGAGCTCGGGCAGCCCGGCCAGCGGATCCTGTCCCTCGGTAAGCGCCCGGTAAGTCTTCCCCAGCTCGCGCACGACGATCGCCAGCGACCAGAGATCGCCGACGATGTGGTGGAGGGACAGGACGAGGTAGGTGGTCCGTCCACCGTCGGAGCGCTCGACCCCTTGGGCGAGAAAGACCCGGAACAGCGGACCCCGCTCCAGGTCGAACGGCCGGTAGGCCAGATCCGCCAGCCGCTCCGGCACCTCGCCCTCGCTCCAGGCGGAGCCGTCGACCGCCTCGAAGAAGGCGCCGACCGCTTCGCCGGGCTCGAGCACCCGCGGCACCGGCTCCTCCCCCTCCGGCCCGGCACCCAGGGGGAAGACCGTGCGGAGCGCCGGATGGCGGCGGACCAGGGCCTCGAACGCGCCCCGGAGTGCTTCGGGGTCGGCCACGCCGCGCACGCGGCCGGCGGCGGCGATGGTGTACGCGGCGCCCGCGCCGGCCGGGTCGCGCTGGTGGAGCAGCCAGAGGGCCCGTTGCCCCGGCGAAACGGGATGGCCGTCGCCCACCGCCCCGCCGCCCTCGGCGCTCCTGCCGCCGCCGCCCTCGGTCAACCCTCTCCTCCGGCCGCCACGGCGCCGAGCTCCTCGACCTCACGCCCCCCGTCCAGCCGCTCGGCGAGCGACTCGACGATGTCCTGGGCACGCATGGGCAAGAGCGAGAGCACGGTTTCGCTGATGCCGTGGGTCTCCTCGCAGTACCCCTGGAGATAGACGCCGACCTCGAAACCGGGACGCCCGGCCACCCGGTAGTCGCGGAGGATCCGGTAGCTGCCGGAGGCGTCGCTCTCGAAGCGGTCGGCGAGCCCCTGGATCAGCGGGTGCTCTCTGTTCCACCGGAACCCGCTCGCGACGATCAGGCCGTCGCAGGCGATCTCGACCGGCCGCTCCTCGATCACGTGCCGGAAGCGCAGCCGCACCTCGTCGCCCTCGGTGCCGATCGACTCGAGATGCATGTAGGGCAGCAGCCGAGCACGATTCTTGCCGGCCACCCGCTCGTCGTACAGGAAGCGGTAGATCTTCTGGATCAACGGATGGTCGACGACGGCGTAGTTGACGTCCCGGAACGAGTCGAAGACCTTCTTGCGCTTGTCGTCGGGCAGGTTGTAGAAGAAGTCGATCATCTCCGGGAAGAAGACCTGGTTGATGAAATCGCTCTCGTCCACCGGCTTGTACCCGAACCCGCGCACGGTCGCCGTCACGTCCGCGTTCGGGTAGCGCTTCATCAGGGTCCAGAAGAGCTCGGCGCCGGTCTGGCCGCCGCCCACCACGACCAGGCGGTGGCGCCCGTTACGGTCCGGGAACCCCCGGTCCATCCGCTGCATGAAGTCGTAGGCATGGAAGACCCGGTCCTCGAGCTCGCCGCCGGGCAGCTCGATCCCGTCCGGCAGCCAGCGCCGCGGCCCGGTGGCAACCACCACGTTCCGGGCCAGCCGGACCTCCTCCGAGCCGTCCGCCTCGTTGCGGCTCCGCACCCGCACCACCCGCACCCGGCCGGCCTCGTCCTCCACCGGCTCGATGGCGGTCACCCGGCGGCCGTAGCGCACCCGGTCGGCGAGCTGCTCTCCGGCCCAGCAGAGGTAGTCGTTGAACTCGACCCGGCTCGGGAAGAGGTCCCTCAGGTTCAGGAACTCGAACAGCCGGTCCTTCTCCTTGAGGTAGCTCAGAAAGGTGAACCGGCTCCGGGGGTTGCGCAAGGTGACCAGATCCTTGAGCACGGTGATCTGGATTCGCGAGTCCTCGATCAGCAACCCCGGATGCCAGCACGGGTCCATCCGCGCCTCGAGAAAGAGACGGCTCACGTCCTCGCCACCGGGGCGCTCGGCCTCCTCCTCCAGGGCGATCGCCAGGGAGAGGTTGGCCGGACCGAATCCGACACCTATCAGGTCGTAGATCGGCTCGCTCACGCTGTGGTCGTTCCTGTTGTCGGTCATGGTGCAGTCCGTCCTCACTCTCTCGGGGTGAGCGCCGCGCCGGCGGCGACCCCCTCTATGCGTCCCTCTCTCCCCGCGACACGCTCGAGGTACTCCCCGAAACCGGCCGCGAGCCGTTCGACGTTCGGTGCCGAGTGCAACGAAATGTGGTTGCCAGGCACTTCGTGAAGCTCCACCCCTTCAAGTGCGAGCCCGCTCCAGGGCGGGGCGTTACCGGTGTCCGCGGCGGCGGATCCGTCGGCGGCCCGGAAGTAGACCAGGCGCCCGTCCCAGGTCGCCGGCCGGTAGACGTCCATGGCCGCCCGGTTCGCCTCGACCACGCTCACCAGACGCGTGAGGTCGTCCAGGCCGTAGGAGGCCGGCAGCGTGCCCGCACGGTGTCCCCGCTCGAGCACGTAGGCCAGCCGCTCCTCCCGGGCCATCTCACCGAGCTCCTCGAGCGTGATCTCCGGCTCGCCCGACTCCAGATAGCCGAGCAGGGCCAGCTCGATCTCGCCGTCGCGGTGCCGTCCGGCCGCCGAAGCCTCCCCCTCGGCCGCTTGCCTCGCCCCCGGGACCGGCGTATCGACCATGGCGACGAAGCCGAGGTCGCGGCCCCGCTCCGCCAGGGCGCGCGCCATCTCGTAGACGACGAGGCCGCCCATCGAGCTGCCGGCCAAGAGCACCGGGCCCTCCGGGTGGACCCGCTCCAGCGCCCTGGCGTAGCGCTCGGCCATCTCCTCGACCGTGAAGTCGGGGCGCGCTCCCTGCTCGAGCCCACGCGCCTGGAAGCCGTAGACCGGCCGGTCGCCCCCCAGGGCGTCGACCAGCGGCCGGTAGAGCGACAGCTCACCGGACAGCGGATGGACCAGGAAGAGGGGCGCCAGCGTCGTCGCCCCGTCGCTGAGGCGCATGACACCCGGAGGCAGATCGATGGCACCGGCGGTGCGGTCCAGGTAGGCGGCCAGCGCCTCGAGGGTCGGGTGGCGGAAGAGCTCCACCACCGGCACCTCGCGGCCGAAGAGCTGGCGCAGGCGCCGGTTGAGCTCGACCAGCAGCAGCGAGTGCCCGCCCAGGGCGAAGAAATCGTCCCGCGCCCCGACCTCTTCCACCGACAGAAGCTCCTGCCAGAGGGTGGCGAGCCGCCGCTCGGTCTCGGTCCTCGGCGCCACCGCCGAGGCGGTGCCCTCGAGACGGATGCTCCCCAGGTCGGGCAGAGCCTTGCGGTCGACCTTGCCGTTCGGCGTCAGCGGAAGCTCGTCGAGGGCCACGAACGCGGACGGGACCATGTAGTCGGGCAAGGTTCGGCGGAGCGCCTCTCGCAGGCTCCCGGCGTCGAGAACGGCTTCGGGCTCCTCCCCCTTGTCGAGCACCACGTAGGCGACCAGGCGCCGTGCACCCTCGGGCCCCTGGACCGCCGCCACCGCCCGGCCCACCGCCGGGTCGAGGGCGAGGGCCGCCTCGATCTCGCCGAGCTCGATGCGGTGACCCCGGACCTTGACCTGGTGATCGATCCGGCCCAGGAACTCGAGCCGGCCGTCGGTCCGCGCGCGCACCAAGTCTCCCGTGCGATAGAGCCGGCTGCCCGGCTCCCCCCACGGATCGGGCACGAACACCCCGGCGGTCAGATCGGGCCGGCCGTGGTAGCCCCGCGCCACGCCAGTGCCGCCGATCGCCAGCTCGCCCGGAACGCCGAAGGGCACGGGGCGAAGCCGCCGATCGAGCACCGCGAACGAGGTGTTGGCGATCGGGCCGCCCACCGGCACCGCGGCCGTGGGCCCGTCCCCGGGCTCGATCCGCAGCGTCGACGACCAGACGGTGGTCTCGGTAGGGCCGTACATGTTCCACAGGCCGGCCACCCGCGGGGCGAGCCGCCCGACCAGCTCGGGCGGCAACGCTTCGCCGCCGCAGAGCGCCGTCAGGTGGCGGTCGCCGCGCCAGCCGGAGTCGAGCAGCAGGCGCCAGGTCGCCGGAGTCGCCTGGAGCACCGTGGCGCCCACGGCGTCGAGCAGGGCCGCCAGACGCTCGCCGTCGACCGTCGCCTCGCGGCGCGCGACCACCACGTGGCCGCCCACCACCAGCGGTCCGAAGAGCTCCAGCCCGGCGATGTCAAACGACAGCGTGGTCACCGCCACCAGCACGTCGCCGGCGTCGAGCCCCGGGGCCTCGGCCATGGACAGGAGGAAGTTGGCGAACGCCCGGTGGGGGATCTCCACGCCCTTCGGCCGCCCGGTCGAGCCGGAGGTGTAGATCACATAGGCGAGGCCGTCAGGATCGGGGGGCTCGGGAACGCGCCCGAGGGGCTCGGCCGGCTCCCGGGCGATCTCCGGGGCGTCGGCATCCAGCCGGAGGAGCGCGCCGCCCGCCGGCACAGCAGCCGCCAGCGCCTCCGGCGTGCCCTCCTCGGCCAGCAGCACCCGCGCCCCCGAGTCCTCGAGCACGTAGACCAGGCGCTCCTCGGGGTAGGCGGGATCGAGCGGTACGTAAGCGCCGCCGGCCTTGAGCACGGCCAGGGCCGCCACCACCATCTCCTCTGAGCGCTCCAGGCAGATGCCCACGCGGTCGCCGGGCACGACGCCGAGGGCACAGAGCCTGCGGCCGAGCCGGTTCGAGCGCTCCTCCAGATCCTGGTAGGTCAGCGTCTTCCGGCCGCAGGTGACCGCCGGTGCCCGCGGCGTCGCCTCGGCCCGGGCCGTGATCCACTCGGGCACCGTCGTCGCGACCCCGTCCGCCCGCGCCGTGTCGTTGCCATCAACCAGAAGCTGGTGGCGCTCCCCGGCCGAGAGCAGCGGCAGATCGGCCAGCGGCCGGTCCGGCGCCGCCAGGGCCGCTTCGGCAAGCGTTCGCAACTGGGCGATCATGCGCTCCACCGTGGTGGCATCGAAGAGGTCCCGGTTGTACTCGAGGCCACCCACGACGCCCCGCGGCCCCTCGGCCACGGAGAGCGTCAGCTCGAACTTGGCAGCCGTGATCCCCGGGCGCACCGGCTCGACCGTCAGCTCCGGCAGCGCGGCGGTCTCGCCCCGGGCGTTCTGGAGGGCGAACATCACCTGGAAGAGCGGCGAGCGGGCCAGATCCCGCCGCGGCCGGAGCTCCTCCACCACCTTCTCGAACGGCACGTCCTGGTGGGCGAAGAGGCCGAGCGACCGGCTTCTCGTCCGGGAGAGGAGCTCGCGGAAACCGGGGTCGCCGGCCAGGTCGAAGCGCAGCACCAGGGTGTTGGCGAACAGGCCGATCAACGGCTCGGTCTCGCCCCGGGTACGGTTGGCCACCGGCGTGCCGACGGTGAGGTCGTCCTGCCCCGACAGACGCGACAGGAGGGCCGCGAACAGCGCCGACAAGGCCATGAACGGGGTCGCGTCCACGCCCCGGGCGAGGGTCCGCAAGCCCTCGGCGAGCCCGGGCGAGAGGCCCACCGGCCGTGCCGCGCCGCGATAGGTCTGGACCGCCGGACGGGGTCGATCGGTGGGCAGCTCCAGGGGGCGCACGCCCTCGAGGTCGCGGCGCCAGAAGTCGAGCTCGCGCTCCAGTCGCACCCCGGCGAGCCAGGACCGTTGCCAGACCGCGTAGTCGGCGTACTGGATCGGCAGCTCCGGCAGCCGGGCGAGGGAAGCGACCGGTTCCCCTGTTGCGGCGGCGGCCGCCGCCGCGGGCTCCTCGTGGGCCCGGGCGCCGTCCTCGGCGAGCACCGTGTAGAGGGCCGTCAGCTCGCGGAATAGAGCTCCCACCGACCAGCCGTCGCCCACGATGTGGTGCATGACCAGGAGCAGCACGTGCTCCTCCTCGCCCAGGCGGACGAGGGAGGCGCGGAAGAGACCGCCGGCCTCGAGGTCGAAGGGCCGGTTGGAGGTCGCGCCGACGATCGTCCGGAGCTCCCTCTCGCGCCGTTCCGGACGGGTCCCCGCCTCGGTCGCCTCGGCCCCGACGTGGGAGATGTCGAAGCGCCGCATACGGAAGCGCCCCGGCGGCTCGGCGATCTGCACCGCCCGGCCGTCCTCCTGGGCGAAGCGGGTTCTGAGCACCGCGTGACGCTCGACGATCGCCGCCAGAGCCCGCTCGAGGGCCTCCGGGTCGAGGCGGCCGGTCAGCCGGAAGGCCGCCGGAATGTTGTAGGCGGCGCTCGCCGGCTCCATGCGGTCGATGAACCAGAGCCGTTCCTGGGCGAAGGAGAGCGGTGCCGGCTCGCCGGGGGCGCGGTCGATGCGCTCCAGGGGAACCACCTCGCCGCCCGGCCGGTCGCTGGCGTCATACCCCAGCTCGCCGGCGAGCGACCAGGTGATCTCACCCAGAAAGTCCTCGCGGTAGCTCTCGCGCCACCGCTCGGCGACCGAGGCGTCGACACCCTTGTGCTGATGGAACTTGACGTCACCGAGCATTCGCGACTCGGCGTGGACGCCGTCGGTCATGCGCGAGCCCCCCTTCCCGACCGACTCGGCATAGGGCTCGGCCATCTCCGGCCGGTAGTCGACGCCGAGGAACGCGCTGATCCTCCGGAGCACGCCCTCAGGATCTCCGAGCAGCTCCTCGAAGCGCACGACCATGCGCCGCTCTTCGGGCACGTCCTCGAAGAAGCGCCGGATGTTGCGATGGGCGAGAAGCCAGCTCGCCTCGGCCAGCTCGCGGCGGTCGAAGGGGTGCTCGCGGCCGAAGAAGATCTCGTCGACCCGCGCCTCTTCGAAGGAGTGGATCATGCCGTACGGGTGGCGCACCAGATGGATGTAGCGGGGCTCCTCGAAGCACTCCTCCGCCGCCCACAGGGCGTCCGGGTCCCACGCGTAGGTCGGCGTCTTGTCGACCAGCAGGCGATCGCCGATCCACTCCTGGAACTGGCCGTACAGGCCGGCCGTGGTCATGCCCTCGGCCTCGAACCGGGCGAGCATCTCCTCGGCCTCCTCGGCGCCGCAGGAGCACGCCTCCATCACCGCCCGGGCCGCCCCCTCCAGGCGGAAGGCGTCGCGGCCGGAGAACGCTTGACGCCGATCGGCCAGGCTGGCGAAGCCGAGCAGCTCGAGCTCCGGCGGCGCGAACAGCGCCGGGTGGCCGCCGAGCATGACGCGCAGCAAGGTCGAGCCCGAGCGCGGAGGCGACAGCACGAAGACCGCCCGACGGTTCTTCGGCGCCGGCACGCCGCCCCGGCCCCGGTTGCGGACCAGCGAACGCAGCTCCTCGATGCTCCGCTCATCGATGCGCCGGCGCCGGCGGCCGGTGCCACCCTCGCCGCGCTCCACCACCACGTCGTCGCCCCACAGCCGCGCCGCCGCCTCCGGATACTCCCGCGCCAGGTAGGTGGCGAGGCCGGCCACCGTCGGCGCGTCGAACAGGGCGACCACGTGGACGATCTCCCCCAGGCGCTCCTGGAGGCGGTTGATCAACACCGCTCCGGCGATCGAGTTGCCACCCAGGTCGAAGAAATCGTCGTGGATGCCGATCGGCGGAGCGCTCTCCCCCGGCTTCCTGCCCAGGGCCTGGGCGAAGAGGCCCGCGAGCTCACGCTCCAGGGCGTCGCGAGGCGGCTCGGAGATCGCACCCGGCCGCGGGGCGCCGGCGCGGTGGGGCGCCGGCAGGGCCTTGCGGTCGACCTTGCCGTTCGGGTTGAGCGGCAGCTCCGGCAGCACGACGAAGGCCGCCGGCACCATGTAGCCCGGCAGCTCGCGCGACAGGGCCTCGCGCAGCGCCAGCTCGAGCCGATCCGCGTCTGCGTCCGAGTCCGCGGGCACCAGGTAAGCGGCCAGGCCGGGCCCGCCCGGCAGGTCGCCCCGGAGCACGACCACCGTCTCGCGGACCTCGGGCCGGGCGGCGAGCACCGCCTCGATCTCCCCGAGCTCGATGCGGAACCCCCGGAGCTTGACCTGGTGGTCCAGCCGCCCCAGGTACTCGACCGCCCCGTCCGGGCGGTGCCGCGCCAGGTCTCCGGTCCGGTAGAGGCGCGAGCCGGCGGCTCGGGCGAACGGATCGGGCACGAAGCGCTCGGCGGTGAGGGCGGGCCGCCGGAGGTAGCCGCGGGCCACCTGGGCACCGCCGATCACCAGCTCCCCGGCCACGCCGGGAGCCACCGGACGATGATCCCGGTCGAGGATGTAGATGCCCGTGTTGGCCACCGGCCGGCCGATCGGCACCGTCGCCTCGCGCGCGGCCTCGCCGTCTTGGCCGGGGCGGGGACAGGGCCACCAGGTGACGTCGATCGCCGCCTCGGTCGGGCCGTAGAGGTTGTGCAGCGGCGCCGGCAGCCGCTCGCCGGCACGCGCCACCAGGTCGGGCGGCAGCGCCTCGCCGCTCGCGATCACCCGCCGCAGGCTCGTGCACGAAGGCGCCCCCGGGTCCTCGAGGAAGGCCTGGAGCATGGAGGGCACGAAGTGGAGGGTGGTCACCCGGGAGCGGTTGATGGTCTCGACCAGGTAGGCGGTGTCCTGATGCCCTCCGGGCCGCGCCATGACCAGCGTCGCCCCCTCGATCAGCGGCCAGAAGAGCTCCCACACCGAGACATCGAAGCTGTACGGAGTCTTCTGGAGCACCCGGTCCCCAGGCTCCAGCCCGAAGGCGCTCTCCATCCAGGACAGTCGGTTGACGACCCCGCGGTGGGCGTTGACCACCCCCTTGGGGCGCCCGGTGGAGCCGGAGGTGAAGATGGCGTAGGCCGGAGCGTCCGGGTCGTCGGGAAGGCCCGACCCGAGGGCCGCCCGAGGGCTCCCGGTGCCGGTGTCCGCACCGTCGAACGGCTGACCGTCGAGCGCCAGACTCCGGCAGCCTTCGGCCGCGACCGCGGGCACGCGCTCCCGGAGCGCTTCCTGGACCAGCAGCACCGGCACCCGCGAGTCCTCGAGCATGGCGGCCAGGCGCTCGCCCGGGTAGTCCGGGTCGAGGGGCACGTAGGCGGCGCCGGCCCGGAGGATGCCGAGGAGCGCCACCACCATCTCCACCGAGCGCTCGGCGCACAGGCCGACCAGATCACCCGGGGCCACGCCGGCCGTGCGCAGCCGGAACGAGAGCTCGTCCGCGCGCCGCTCGAGCTCCCGATAGCTGAGCGCCTCCGCGTCGGCTTCGAGGGCGATGGCGTCCGGCGACCGGAGCGTCCGCTCCGCGATCAGCCCGTGGAGCGTGCGGCCCTCCTGCTCGAAGATCGTCGCCGAGTCGTTCCACTCCAGGAGCTGCTGGCGCTCGGCAGCGGCCATCAAGGGAAGCTCGCCCACCGTGCGCTCCGGATCGGCCACCGCGGACCGCAACAGCTCGGTGAAGCGCCGGGTCCAGCGCTCGATCGTCGTGGCATCGAACAGGTCGCTGTTGTACATCCAGCGGCAGAGCAGGCCGCCGTCGGTCTCGGAGACGTTCAGGGTCAGATCGAACTTCGCCGTCGAGCCCTCGAGCTGCACCGGGCGGAGCACGAGGTCGGAAAGCTCCTCGGTGCGGGCGGCACGCTCCCGGCTCTGGAAGACGAGCATCATCTGGAAGAGCGGCGCGTGGGAGAGCGTGCGCTCGACAGCCAGCTCCTCGACCAGCCGCTCGAACGGCACCTCCTGGTGGGCGAACGCCTCGAGCCCGACCTCCCGGGCGTCGGCGAGCAGGTCGCGGAACCGCCGGCCTCCCTCGACCGGCACCCGCAGCACGACGCTGTTCAGGAAGAAGCCGATCAGCCCCTCCACCTCCCGGCGGGTGCGTCCGGCCACCGGCGTGCCGACGACGACCTCGTCCTGGCCGGTGTGGCGGTGGACGAAGGCGTCGAAGGCGGCGAGCAGCACCATGAACAGGGTCGACCCCGCGGTCCGGGCGAGCCCTTCGAGCCCGGAGACCAGGTCGGGTGGCAGGATGCGCACCAGGTGGCGGCCCCGGTAGCGCTGCACCGGCGGCCGGGGACGGTCGGTGGGCATGGTGAGCACCGCCGGCGCGCCGGCGAGGGTCTGGCGCCAGTGGTCGATCTCCGCCGCCAGCACGTCGCCGGTGAGCCAGCGCCGCTGCCAGAGGGCGTAGTCGGTGTACTGCACCGGCAGGCTCGGGAGCTCGGGCTCGCACCCTTCGAGCGCGGCCCGGTAGCAGACCGCCAGCTCCCGGAGCAGAATCCCCATGGACCAGCCGTCGGTGACGATGTGGTGCATCGCCAGCACCGCCACGTGCTCACGCTCGCCGAGGCGGAGCAGCGTCACGCGGGCCAGCGGCCCCCGTTCGAGGTCGAACGGCCGGCGCGCCGCCCGGGCGGCGAGCTCGACCGCGGAGCGCTCCCGCTCCGCCTCGCCGAGCCCCGACAGGTCGATCGAGCGCACCGGCACCCAGCCGCCCTCGGGCCGCTGGCCGGCCGGCGCCACGACCTGGACCGGACGGTCGCCCGCCAGGTGGAACGTGGTCCGGAGAGCGCCGTGGCGCTGTGCGATCCGGTCGAGGGCGGCGGCGAAAAGCGCCACGTCCAGGCGCCCTTCGAGCCGCACCGTGGTCGGCATGTTGTAGGTCGAAGAGCCCGGCTCCAGACGGTCGAGGAACCAGAGTCGCTCCTGGGAGAACGACACCGGCACCGCACCCTCCCGGCCCGCCGGCAGGTCCGCGGGCTCGAGCGGGGGCGCCTCCCCCAGGGCCGGCCCCGACGCCCCCGCCCGGCGCTCGCGCTCGACGAGGGCTGCCAGCGCCTCGATCGTCGGGTTCTCGAACACCTGGCGCAGCGGCGGCTCCACCCCGAAGGCCTCGCGCATCCTGGACAGGAGCTGGGTGGCGAGGAGCGAGTGGCCGCCCAGGGCGAAGAAGTCGTCCCGGATGCCGACCTTCCCGACCCCCAGGAGGCCGGCCCAGATGTTGGCGAGAAGCTCCTCCTCGGCGGTGCGGGGCGGCGCGTAGTCGGCGCCGGCGCCGGAGCGGTCAGCCTCCGGCTCGGGCAGGGCCTTCCTGTCGATCTTGCCGTTCGGGTTGAGCGGGATCGCCGCGAGCGTGACGAAGGCCGACGGCACCATGTAGTCGGGCAGGGTGCTGCCGAGGTAGGAGCGCAGCTCGGCCGGTTCGGCTTCGTTCCCCTCCGGCACCACGTAGGCCACCAGGCGGTAGCCGCCGGCGACCGGGTCGGGCCGCGGCACCACCACCGTCTCGCGGACCGCCGGGTACTCGGCGAGGGCGGACTCCACCTCCCCCGGCTCGACCCGGAAGCCCCGGATCTTCACCTGGTGGTCGATCCGCCCCAGGTACTCGATCACCCCGTCCGGCCGATAGCGCGCCAGGTCGCCGGCGCGGTAGGCGCGGCCACCCCCGACCTTGTGACTGCCGGGGAGCGGATCCGGCACGAAGCGCTCGGCGGTCAGCGCCGGCCGGCCGATGTAGCCTCGGGCGAGCGACACGCCGGCGATGTAGAGCTCGCCGGGCACACCGACCGGTACCGGCTGGAGCGCACGGTCGAGCAGGTGGATCTCGGTCTCGTCGATCGGCGTGCCGATCGGCGGATGAGTCTCCCAGACCGCCGGGTCCGGGTCGAGGGCGAGGGCGGTGACCACGTGGCTCTCGGACGGGCCGTAGTGGTTGTGGAGGCGCGAGCCCTCCAGGCGCTCGAACAGCTCCACCACCGGCGGCGTGACCTGGAGTTGCTCGCCGGTGGAGGTGACCTCGCGGAGCGCCGTAGGCACGATCCCCAGGCTCCGGTACTCCTCGGCGAGCTGCTGCAGCACGAGCACCGGGAAGACCGTCTTCTCCACCCGCCGCTCGACCATCAGCCGGGCCAGAGCCGGCACGTCCCGGCGCTGGTCTTCCGACAGCAGCACCAGGGTGCCGCCCGAAGACCAGGTGACGAACAGCTCGAGGAACGCGACGTCGAAGCTGAGCGAGGCGAGCTGGAGCGTGCGCGCGCCCGTCTCCATCTCCGCCAGGTTCCAGCACAGCAGGTTCTCGAGCGCCCGGTGCGGCAAGGCGACGCCCTTCGGCCGGCCGGTCGAGCCGGAGGTGTAGATGAGGTAGACCAGGCTCTCCGGATCGGCCAGCTCGGGCAGCTCCTCCGCGCTCTCGGCGGCGATCGCCGCCGACTCCCCATCGAGACGACCGAGACGATCGAGCAGCATCACCTGAGCTTCACTCGGCGGCAGGCGGTCGAGCATGCGCTCGACGGTGAGCACCACCGGCGCTCCGGAGTCCTCGATCATGAACGCGAGGCGCTCCGGCGGGTAGGTCGGCTCGAGGAGCAGGTAGGCGCCGCCGGCCTGGAGCACCGCGAGCACCCCCACCACCAGGTCCGGCGAGCGCTCCATGAAGAGCGCCACCGGCAGGTCGGTGCCGACGCCCCGCCGGCGGAGCGTCCGGGCCAGCCGGTTGGCGCGCCGGACGAGCTCGGCGTAGCTCAGCCGCTCGTCACCCCACTCGACGGCGATCGCGTCCGGCGTGCGGCGGGCCTGCTCGACAACCATGCGGTGGACGCTCACGCCACGCGTCCGTCCGCGCCGGTTGTCGTTCCACGCGGCGATCTGGTGCCGCTCCGCTTCCGTCAGCAGCGGCAAGAGCGCCACCGGGCGGTCCGGCTCGGCGACGGCCGCGGCCAGGAGCGTAGCCAGGTTGCCCAGGAACCGGTCCGCCGTGGCGGAGTCGAACAGGTCCCGGTTGTGCTCGAGCGACAGGAGCAGAGACTCCCCCGACTCCATGAACGACAGGGTGAGGTCGAACTTGGCCGCCCCGGCGTCGGTGTCGAGCCGCTCGACGGTGAGTCCCGGCAGGTCGAGCCCGTGCCGCTCGCCGGCCTGGACCACCAGCATCACCTGGAAGAGGGGCGAGTGACTCATGTCCCGCGCCGCGCCCAGCTCCTCGACCAGCTTCTCGAACGGAACGTCCTGGTGGGCGAAGGCGTCGAGCACGGTGCCGCGGGCGCGCTCCAGGACCTCGCCGAAGCCGACCGCACCGGAGACGTCGCCGCGCAGCACGAGGGTGTTCAGGAAGAAGCCGATCAGCCCCTCGGTCTCGAGCCGGTCACGGTTCGCCACCGGCGTGCCGATGAGCAGCTCGTCCTGCCCGGTGAGGCGCGCGAGCCAGGTGGCCATGGCGGCGAAAGCGGCCATGAAGAGCGTCGCCCCCCGCTCGCGGGCGAGCGCGTCCAGCCGTGCGTGGGTCGCGGCATCGAGGACCGCGCTCCGGCGACCGCCGCGGAAGGTCTGGGCCGCCGGCCGCGGCCGGTCGGTGGGCAGCTCCAGGACCGTCGGAGCGCCGGCCAGGCGCTCGCGCCAGAATTCGACCTCGGCGTCGAGCGCCTCGCCCGTCAGCCAGCCGCGCTGCCAGGCGGCGTAGTCGGCATACTGGATCGGCAGCGCCGGCAGCCCTTCGAGCGCCGACCGGTGGCCATCGGCGAGCGTCCGGTAGGCGTACCCCAGCTCGTCCAGCAGCACCCCCATCGACCAGACGTCGGAGACGATGTGGTGGAGCGTCAGGAGCACCACGTGCTCCTCGGCGCCGGTGGCGAGGAGCGCCACCCGCACCAGCGGCCCCGCCGCCAGGTCGAACGGGAGCCGGGCGAAGGCGCCGGCATGGCGGCGCACCGCTGCCTGGCGTTCCGCCTCCGGGACGCCGGTGAGGTCGACCTCGCTCCACGCCGGCGCCAGCTCGCCGTGGATCACCTGGCTCGGCCGGCCGCTGACGTTGCGGAAGGTGGTGCGGAGGGACTCGTGGCGCTCGACCACCGCGTCGAGGGCGCGGCGCAGGATGCCCGCATCGAGGGAACCGGTCAGCCGTGCCGCCAGCGGCACGTTGTAGATCGGCTCGCCGCCTTCGAGCTGGTCGAGGAACCAGAGGCGCTCCTGGGCGAAGGAGAGCGGCAGCTCTCCGGTGCGGTCGACGGGCGCCATCCGGACCAGGGGCGGCGCCGCGGCCGAGCCGAGCCGCTCCTCCACCGCCCGGGCCAGGCCGGCGACGGTCGGCGCCTCGAACAGCGCCCGGAGCGGCAGGTCGACCCCGAACGCCTCACGCACCCGCGACACCACCCGGGTGGCCAGGAGCGAGTGGCCGCCCAGCTCGAAGAACTCCTCGTTGCGGCCGATGCGCTCGAGCTCGAGCACGCCGGCCCAGATGGCCGCCAGGCTCTCCTCCACCGGCCCCCGGGGCGGCTCGGCGGCGCCGTCCCCACCCTGGCGGGCTCCGGAGACCGCCCGGTCCGGAAGCGCCTTGCGATCGACCTTGCCGGTGGCGGCGAGCGGCAACGCGTCCAGAGGCACGAACGCCGCGGGCACCATGTAGGCGGGCAGTTGCTCGGCGGCGAACGAGGCGAGCTCCCGGAGGTCGAGGACGACGCCCTCTTCGGCTACCGGATAGGCCACCAGGATCTTCGCCGCTCCCTCGCCCCGGTCGACCACCGCCACCTCACGCACCGCCGGATGCTGGGCGAGGACCGCCTCGATTTCTCCCAGCTCCACGCGGAAGCCCCGAATCTTGATCTGCTGGTCGACCCGCCCGGCGAACTCGAGGGCGCCGTCCGGCCGGAAGCGGCCCAGATCCCCGGTGCGGTAGAGCCTCGCGCCGCCGCGGCACTCGGCCGTCTGGTCCAGGCCGACGAACGGGTGCGGAACGAAGCTCTCGGCCGTGCGCGCGGCCCGCCCCAGATAGCCCCGTGCCACGCACTCGCCGCCGACCACGATCTCCCCCACCACGCCCACCGGCACCGGCCGCAGAGCGCGATCGAGCACGTAGAGCTCGGCCCCCGCCGTCGGCCGGCCGATGGGCAGGACCGGCTCGACCGTGTCGCGACACCGCCAGGAGCTGACCGAGATCGTCGTCTCGGTCGGTCCGTAGCGGTTCAGCAGGTCGGCGTCCAGGTGGCGGTAGAAGCGGTGCGCGAGCTCCGGCGGCACCGTCTCACCGCCGGTGATCACGGTCTGGAGGCTCTCCAGGTCGCGGAAGCCTCCCTCCTCGAGCAGGGCGTAGAGCACCGTCGGCGGGAACGACGTGTGGGTCACGCGCTGGCGTGCGATCAGCCGCACCAGGGCGTCGGTGTCCTTCTCCTCTCCGGGCAGGGCGAGGACGGTCCGGCCGCCAGCGACCAGCGGCGCGAAGATCTCCGCCACCGACACGTCGAAGCTGATGGTGGTCTTTTGCAGGAAGGCGTCGTCCGGCCCCACGTCGGAGGCGCGCGCCCACGCCAGGCGGTTGGCGAGCGACCGGTGGGAGACCACGACCCCCTTCGGCAAGCCGGTCGAGCCGGAGGTGTAGATGACGTAGGCCGCCGCTTCCGGAGACACCGGTTCCAAGCTCTCGGGCACCTCGCCCGAGTGGTCCTCGAGCGCCACCACCGCCGGATCGAGACCGGCCGTACGGACGGCGTCGATCGTCTCCGCGAAGGCGCCGCTCAGCAGCCGATCCTGAACCAGGAGCAGCTCCGCGCCGGCGTCATCCAACATGAAGCCCAAGCGGTCCGCCGGCAGCGTCGGGTCGATGGGCAGGTAGGTGGCACCCGCCTCGAGCACCGCCAGGAGCCCGGCCACCAGGTCGACCGAGCGCTCGGACACCACGCCGACGATGCGCTCCGGCCCGGCCCCGAGCGTGATCAGCCGTCCGGCCAGAGCCTGCGCCCGGTGCACCAGCTCACCGTAACTCAGCCGCTCGTCGCCGCACACGACGGCGACGGCGTCGGGGGTCTCGTCGGCCCACCGGCGGATCTGCTCGACCGTGGTGCCGCCGACCGGGTAGGAGCGCTCCGGCCGGTTCCAGCCCACCAAGATCTCGTGGCGCTCCTCGGCGCTCAGGAGCGGCAGCTCCGAGAGCGCCCTCTCCGGTGCCTCGAGCACGCCGGCGAGCAGGGTCTCGAAGCTCCGCGCGACGCGCTGCACCGTGGTCCGGTCGAACAGGTCGACGTTCCAGACCCACTGGCCGGCCATCTCGCCACCGGACTCGATCAGGGTGAGCGTCAGATCGAACTTCGACACGGTGATGTCCGCCGAGAGCGGCTGGAGCTCGAGGCCGGGGAGCTTCGCCCCGACGAGAGCGGGCCTCTCCTGGAGCATGAGCATGGCCTGGAAGAGCGGCGGCACGGAGAGGCTGCGCTCCGGCTGGACCTCCTGGACCACCCGTTCGAACGGCACGTCCTGGTGGGCGAACGCCTGGCGCACCGTCTCGCGCGCACGGCCGACCAGACGCTCGAACGGCGGGTCGTCCGCCAGGTCGGCGCGGAGCACCAGGGTGTTGACGAAGAAGCCGATCAGGTCCTCGATCTCCGCCCGGTTGCGGTTGGCGAAGGGGCTCCCGACCGTCAGGTTCTCCTGGCCCGACCAGCGGGAGAGGAGGGTCTGGAAGGCCGCCAGCATCGTCGCGTAGCGCGTCGCGCCGGCCCGCTGCGCGAGCTCGCGGAGGCCGTCGGAGAGCCGTCTCGGCACCTGGAACGGAAGCGTCGCGCCGCCGAAGGTCTGGACGCTCGGCCGCGGCCGGTCTGTGGGCAGCTCGAGAACCGGCGCGCCGGCGAGCTGCCGGCGCCAGTAGTCGAGCTGCTCCTCGATCACCCGCTCCGGCAGCGCCTCCCGCTGCCAGAGGGCGAAGTCCGCGTACTGGACGGGAAGCTCCGCCGGCTCGGCGAGCCCACCCAGACGATGGTCGCCCCGGTCGGCCCCGACCGAGCGCGCGGCGTAGAGGGCCGCGATCTCGCGCACCAAGACCCCCATCGACCAACCGTCCGAGACGATGTGGTGCATGGCGAGGAGCACCGCGTGCTCGTCGCCGGCAAGGCGGAGCACGGCGGCCCGGAAGAGCGGTCCGCGGGCAAGGTCGAAGGGCCGCACCGACTCCGCCTCGGCCAGCCGTTTCGCCTCGGCGGCCCGCATCCCGTCGGGCAGGCCGGCGAGGTCGACGAGCGGCAGGCTCGGCGGCGCCGGCGGCGCCACCACCTGGGCCGGGCGACCGGCCTCGGAGGTAAACGTGGTGCGCAGGCTCGCCTGGCGCTCGGCCACCTTGGCCACCACGCCGGCGAGGGCTCCGAAGTCGAGGGCGCCCACCAGCCGCACCGCCGCGGGGATGTTGTAGGTCGCCGTTCCCGGGTCGAGCTGGTCGAGGAACCAGAGCCGCTCCTGGGCGAACGAGACCGGCAGGGGCTCGCCCACCGTCCAGTCCCGCGGCTCGAGGGCCGGGAGCTCCCGCTCCAGGGGCTCGTAGCCGTGATCCGCCGCCAGGCCGAAGGCGAGCTCGCCCAGGAAGTCGCGGGAGTAGGCCCCGCGCCAGCGGTCCGCGATCGTGGGGTCGACGCCCCGGTGTTCGTGGAACTTGACGTCGCCCAACATCCGAGACTGCTCGTGGATGCCGTCGGTCATGCGCCCGTCCTGGCTGCGGTACGGGTCGGCCATGGCGCTCTCGTAGCCGATCCCGAGGAACGCGCAGAGCCGGCGCAGCGTCCGCTGTGGCCGGCGCACGAGGTCCTCGAAGCGCACCACGTGGCGGCGCTCCGGGGCCACCGTCTCGAGGAAGGCGCGGATGTTCTGCTCCGAAACGATCCAGATCAGCTCGGCGAGCTGGCGCCGCGTGAACGGGTGCTCGGCCGGGAAGAAGATCTGGTCGAGCTTCGCCTCCTCGAAGGAGCGGATCATGCCGTACGGGTGGCGCACCAAGTGGACGTAGCGCACCCCCTCGAACTCGCGCTCGGCCCGCTCCAGGACCTCCGGGTGGAGGGCGTAGGAGGGGGTCTTGTCCACGAGCAGCCGGTCGCCGAGGCGCTCCTGGAGGCGGCGGTAGGCCTCCTGGGTCGACAGCGCCTCCCGCTCCCAGGCCTCGACCAGGGCGCGCGCCTCCTCCGCCTCCGTCCCCTCGAGCTCCATGACGGCGCGGATCACGCCCTCCAGCCAGAACGCGTCGCGCCCGCTGAACACCCGGCGCCGGTCGGCCAGGCTGTTGAACGACAGCAGCTCGAGCTCGGGCGGCGAGAACAACCCCGGGTGCCCGCCGAGCATCACCCGCAACAGGGTCGAGCCGGAGCGGGGCGCCGACAGCACGAAGACGGCGGGCGGGTTGCGCGGCTCCTCCGGCTCGCGGCCGACCGAGAAGCGGTCCATGCCGAGGATCGCGGAGCGCACGTGGTCGACCATGCCGGCGTCGACCAGCGGCGCCTCATCCTCGGCTTCGCCCGCCACGGCCACCTCCTCGCCGAGCAGCCGAGCCACCGCCACGGCGTGCTGCTGGCGCAGGTACTCGGCGAGCTGGGCGACGCTCGGCGCGTCGAAGATCACCACCACGTGAACGATCTCGCCCAGCTCCTCCTGGAGCCGGTTGATCAGCACCGCGCCGACGAGGGAGTTGCCCCCCAGATCGAAGAAGTCGTCGTGGACACCGACCCGGTCGACCTCCAGGACCTCCCGCCAGAGCGCGGCCAGGCGTTCCTCCAGGCCGTCGCGCGGCGCCACGTACTCCTGGCCCAGCTCGGGCCGGCCGCCCTCCGGCTCGGGGAGCGCCTTGCGGTCCACCTTGCCGTTGGCGGTCAGGGGAATGGCGTCCAGGGTCACGAAAGCCGCCGGCACCATGTAGTCGGGCAGGCTCTGGCCCAGGAACGAGCGGAGCTCGACCACCGTCGGCCGCTCCTCGCCCGCCGGCACCGTGTAGGCCACCAGGCGGGCACCGTCCTCGCCGCCACCGCCGGGCCGGGCCAGAACGACGGCCTCCGAGACCGCCGGATGGGCCGCCAGGGCCGACTCGATCTCCCCCAGCTCGATGCGGAAGCCGCGGACCTTGACCTGGTGATCGATCCGCCCCAGGTACTCGACGTCGCCGTCCGCCAGGCGCCGGGCCAGATCGCCGCTCCGGTAGAGCCGGCCGCCCCCACCCTCGGGGCCGGCGGCGAACGGATCGGGGACGAAGCGCTCGGCGGTGAGCGCGGGCCGGGCGAGGTAGCCGCGGGCGAGGCCGGCGCCGCCGACGTGAATCTCCCCCGCCACACCGACGGGCACAGGCTGGAGCCGGGGATCGAGCAGGTGGAGCTGGAGGTCGGGGATCGGCCGCCCGATGACGCTCCCCCGGCCGGCCGTCAGGTCGTCGCTCCCCACCGGCCGGTAGGTCACGTGGACGGTGGTCTCGGTGATGCCGTACATGTTGACCAGCCGCGGCCGGCGGTCGCCGTAGCGCGAGAACCAGGGGGCGAGCGCGGCGAGCTCCAGGGCCTCACCGCCGAAGATCACGCAGCGCAGGGCGTCGAGGGGCGGAGCCGCCCCGTCGGCGCGCACCAGCCCCCGGAAGGCAGACGGTGTCTGGTTGAGCACGGTCACCCGCTCTCGGGCGAGCAGGGCGTGGACCTCCTCGGGCGAGCGGCTGACCGCGAGCGGCACCACCACCAACCGGCCGCCGTAGGCGAGCGGCCCCCACAGCTCCCAGACCGAGAAGTCGAAGGCGTAGGAGTGGAAGAGCGTCCAGACGTCGTCCGGCCCGAAGCCGAACCAGGGCTCGGTCGAGGCCATCAGGCGGACCGCGTTGCCGTGGGTCACCGGCACGCCCTTGGGCCGTCCGGTGGAGCCGGAGGTGTAGATCACGTAGGCCAGGTCGGAGGCGCCGGCGGCCTGCGCCGCGGGCGGGCGATCACCGGCCGCGCCCGCGTCCGCCTCCGGGAGCCGATCCAGGCAGAGCGCCTCGGCACCGCCGCCGGAGGTCGCTGGCAGGGTGCCGAGGAGCGCGCTCGTGGTCAGCACCAGCGGCGCCCCCGAGTCCTCCAGGGTGAACGCCAGGCGTTCCTCCGGATAGGCCGGATCGAGGGGCACGTAAGCGCCGCCGGCCTTGAGCACGCCGAGGATCGCCACCACCATGTCGAGGCCCCGCTCGAGGCAGAGGGCAACCGGTACGCCGCGGCCGACACCGCGCTCCTGGAGCACCCGCGCCAGGTGCCCGGCACGCCGGTCGAGGGCGCCGTAGGTGAGGCTGGCTTCCCCGAAGCCCAGGGCGACCGCGTCCGGAGCCGCCGCCGCTTGCGCCTCGAACAGACCGTGCACCGTCGCCTCCTCGACCACCGCGCCGGTCCCGGCTACCGGCGGCCAGGGCAGGCCCGGCGCGTCCGCCGCCTCGACCACCAGTTGATGGGCCTCGCCCGGCGCGAGGAGCGGCGCCTCGGACACCGCCAGCCCCGGGTCCGCGGCCACCGCCGCGAGCAGCGTCTCCAGGTGATCGGCCATGCGCCGCACCGTGGTGCGGTCGAACAGATCGCTCTTGTAACGCCACAGCCCGTGGATCCCGTCCTCGAGCTCGGTCAGGTTCAAGATCAGGTCGAACTTTGCCGTCTGGCTGTCGGCGAGGATCGGCTGGAGCGTCAGGCCGGGGAGCTCGAGGGCCTCCGCCGGCACGTTCTGGAGCTGGAGCACCACCTGGAAGACCGGCGAGCGGGAGAGGTCCCGCTGGGGCTGCACCTCTTCGACCAGCTTCTCGAACGGCAGGTCCTGGTGATCGTAGGCGCCGAGGCTGGCGTCCCGGACCCGTTCCACCAGAGTGTCGAACGACGGGTCGTCCGACAGGTCGGTGCGCAGCGCCAGGGTGTTGACGAAGAAGCCGATCAGCCCCTGGATCTCCTCGCGCTGGCGGTTGGCGATGGTCGAGCCCACCACCAGGTCCCCCTGGCCGCTGTGGCGGGCCAGCAGGGCCTGGAAGCCGGCCATCGACACCATGAAGAGCGTCGCCCCCTTGCGGTGGGCGAGCTTGCGGAGCCCGTCTGCGACCTCGGCGCCCAGCCGCATGCCGAGGGTCGAGCCCCGGTAGCTCTGGACCGGCGGCCTGGGCCGGTCGGTCGGCAGGTCGAGCACGCCGTCTGCGCCGGCGAGGCGCTCGCGCCAGTACTCGAGCTGCTCGTCGAGCACCTCGCCGGTGAGCCAGCCCCGCTGCCAGACCGCGAAGTCCGGGTACTGGATCGGCAACTCGGCAAGGGGCGAGGGCTCGCCGGCCACCGCGGCGCGGTAGAGCGCCGCCAGCTCGGAGACGAAGATCCCCAGGGACCAGGCGTCGGAGACGATGTGGTGCATGGTCACCAGCACCCCGTGCTCGCCCGGCGCGAGACGCACCAGGGTGGTGCGCACCAGCGGGCCGACGCCGAGGTCGAACGGACGCTCGGTCTCCAACCGCCCCAGGCGGGCGAGCTCGGCCTCCCGGGAGGCCTCACCCAGGGCGCTCAGGTCGATCACCGGCAGCACCGACCGCCGCCACGGCCGCACCACCTGGACCGGCCTGCCCGACCTGGTCTCGAACACGGTCCGCAGTCCGTCGTGGCGGCGCACCAGATCGTCCAGGCTCGCGGCCAGGCTCCGGACGTCCAGATCCCCCACCAGCCGCAGGGCGCCCGGCACGTTGTAGGCCGAGCTCTCGGGCTCCATGCGATCGAGGAACCAGAGCCGCTCCTGGGCGAAGGAGAGCGGCGCCCCGGCTTGGCGCTCCTCGGCGGAGAGCGGCAGGATCGGCGGCACGGCGTCCTCCACCACGCCCCGCTCCTGATCGATCCGCGCCGCCGCCTCGGCCAGGGTCGAGGCCTCGAACAGCGCCCGGAGCGGAACCGACACGTCCAGGCTTTCGCGCACCCGGGAGGCCACCCGGGTGGCCAGAAGTGAATGGCCCCCCAGGTCGAAGAAGTCGTCCTGGCGACCGACCCCTTCGACCCCGAGGACGTCCTGCCAGACCTTGGCCAGGGCCTTCTCGGTCTCGGTCCGCGGCGGCTCGCTCTCGGCCTCGGTCCCCAGGCGCTCGAGCTCCCCGGGGGCCGGCAGCGCCCGGCGGTCGAGCTTGCCGTTGACCGTCAGCGGCAGCTCGTCGAGCTCCACGAAAGCGGCCGGGATCATGTAGTCGGGCAGGAACGAGCCGGCGTGCTCCCGGAGAGCCGCCGGCTCCGGGGCCTCGGCCGCGGCGGCGTCGGGCACCACGTAGGCCACCAGGCGCTGGTCGCCGGGACGGTCCTCCCGTGCCACCACCGCCACCTGGCCGACGGCGGGATGGTGTGCCAGGACCGCCTCAATCTCGCCGAGCTCGATGCGGAAACCGCGCACCTTGACCTGCTGGTCGATGCGCCCGAGGAAGTCGAGCTCGCCGTCGGGCAGCCTGCGGGCCAGGTCGCCGGCCCGGTAAAGGCGCTCACCGCCCTCGCCGCCGGAAGCGGCGAACGGATTCGGGATGAAGCGCTCGGCGGTCAGCCCCGGGCGTCCCAGGTAGCCCCTGGCCAGGCCGGCGCCACCCACGTGCACCTCGCCCGGCACCCCCACCGGCGCCAGATTGAGCCAGGGATCGAGCAGGTGGACCTGGAGATCGGGGATCGGCACCCCCACCGGGCTCCCGGCTCCGCCGGCCCCACCGGGCCGTCCCGCTCCGGTCGCGTCCTCGGTGCTCACCGGCCGGTAGGTCACGTGGACCGTCGTCTCGGTGATGCCGTACATGTTGACCAGCAGCGGCTCGCGGTCGCCGTAGCGCTCGAACCAGGGGCCGAGCGAGGCGGGCTCGAGGGCCTCGCCGCCGAATACCACGAAGCGCAGAGCGAGCTCCTCTCGGCCGGAGCTGGCGACGGCGCCGGCGGCTGCCGCCG
>Ga0210122_1000019_pt1 | contig 36864 bp, 33 predicted proteins | sample Muzzi_CordB_D2_FD_185530 | JGI IMG/M metagenome (GOLD analysis project Ga0210122, IMG submission 185530) | Wetland microbial communities from San Francisco Bay, California, USA, that impact long-term carbon sequestration - Muzzi_CordB_D2 (SPAdes) | ecosystem: Environmental > Aquatic > Marine >... | reverse complement strand
CATGGCGATGGTGACGCCATGCGCCGAGGTATTCTGGCCCGGCGCGATGGTGCCGTTGTCGACAGAAACCAGCTCGGCCACGTCGCCGTGCAACACGGCGCTGGCGCCGACTCCGACCTCTTCCGACAGCGTGAACAGAAGGTGGCAGTCGATCGGCAGCACCAGTTTTTCCTCGCGCACCGCCTTGGCCGCCGCCAGCATGGTCGCGACGCCGGCTTTGTCGTCGAGATGGCGGGCGTTGATGAAGCCGTGCGGACCGAATTCCGGCTGCGGATCGATTGCGATCGTATCGCCGATCTGAATGCCGAGCGCGTGCGTCTCTTTCTCCGAGTCGGTCGGCGAATCGATACGAACTTCCAGATTGGTCCAACTCGATTCCTGGGCGTCCACCCCTTCATTGTAGACGTGGCCGGAAGCTTTCAGCGGCAGAATGGTGCCGCGGTAGAGCTCGTGCTCGCCGAAAATGGTGACGCGCGCGCCCTCAGCGAAGCGCGCCGCCCAGGTACCGATCGGCACCACTTCGAGCCGGCCGTTGGGGCGGATGCCTTTGACCATGGCGCCGAGCGTGTCGAGATGGCTGACGATGGCCCGGTCCGGTGCCTTGGCAGTGCCGGCGATGGTCGTGCGGATTGCTCCGCGACGGGTTAGCTCGAAGGGAATACCGAGCGCTTCCAGCTCGGCGCAGACCAGCGCCACGGCCGCATCGGTCATGCCGGTGGGGCTCGGCATCTCCAGCAGTCGCTTGAGGACGTCGAGGAGGTAGGCTTCGTCGATTGAGAGATCGTGCATTAGCGGTTCGTCATGCTTTCCGTGCGGCTGTGCGGGAACAGGAAGTCGATTAAACGCTCGGCCGTGGGCTGCGGTTCATGGTTGGCCAGGCCCGGCCGCTCGTTGGCCTCGATGATCACGTAGTCCGGACCCGCCACGTCCGGCACCAGGAAATCGAAGCCGACGACCGGAATATCGAGTGTCCGCGCGCCAGTTACCGCCGCAGCCGCCAGATCGGGATGCAGATCGGCGGTGACGTCGTGAATCGTGCCGCCGGTGTGCAGATTCGCGGTCTTGCGTACCGCAAGGCTCTCACCTTCCGCAAGCACGTCGTCGAGGCGCCGGTCGCCGGCGCGCACCGCGCGCTCGGTCTCCTCGTCGAGCGGAATCCGGCTCTCGCCGCCGGTGGCGGCGGCTCGCCGGCGGCTCTGCGTTTCGATCAGCTCGCGGACCGTGTGCTCGCCGTCCCCGAGCACGGTGGCGGGCTTGCGCACGGCCGCCGCCACCACGGCGCCGTCGATGACGATGATGCGCAGATCCTGGCCGGTGACGAACTCCTCGACCAATACCTCGTCGCAGACCTGGCGGGCGTGCTCGATGGCGCGGCCGACCTCGTCCTCGGTGCTCAGATCGACGAAGACCGAGCGGCCCTGCTCGCCGCGCGCCGGCTTGACCACCACACGGCCGTGCCGTTCGAGGAAGGCGGAGACCTCGTGGGAGCGCGACAACCGCAGTTGTTCGGGCACGCGCAGGCCGACTTTGGCCAGCAACCGGCGGGTCAGCGCCTTGTCGTCGCAGCGCGACAGCGCCACCGCGCTGGTCATGTCGGACAACGCCTCGCGGCAGGAAATGGAGCGTCCGCCGAAGGAGAGCCGGAACAGGCCGGCGTCGGCGTCCTCGACCTCGACCGCGATGCCGCGCCGGCGCGCCTCGTCGACAATGATGCGGGCATAGATGTTGAGCTCGCCCTCGGGAGCCGGGCCGACGAACAGCGATTCGTTGACCGCGTTTTTGCGCTTGATGCAGAAAACAGGAACGCGGACGAAGCCGATCTTCTCGTAGAGCGCGATGGCCTGCTCGTTGTCGTGCATGACCGACAGATCCATGAAGGCGCGGCCGTGCTCGCGAAAGCGATCGGCCAGCGCCTGCACCAGCGCGGTGCCGACGCCCGGCATCTGCGCCTGCGGGTCGACCGCCAGCGCCCACAAGCTCGACCCGTTGTCGGGATCGTTGATTGCGCCCTTGTGGTCGACGCCGATGACGACGCCGGCAAGACCGTCGTCGGCGCCTTCGGCAACCAGCACGGTGACGCAGGGCGGGTGGCCGTTGGCGGCCAGATAGCCCTCGCGCAACGGCACCATCTTGCGCGAGAGGTAAAGGCGGTTGATCTCGGCTGCATCGGAGGCCCTGGCGTCGCGGATGACTATGGCCTGCGGCGTGCGGGAGGCGCGCGGGACGCTGAGATCGATGCGGAAGGTGTGCGAGGGATCGAGGAACAGCGATTGCGGCGCCTCGGCCAGCGCCACCTGCGGCTCGTGCACGTAGAGCGCGACATCGCGCTCGCCCGGAGTCTCGCGCTCGAGCATGGCGGCGAGCGCCGCCGGCTGCTCGAAGGTCTGGCCGAAGATCAGCCGCCCCCAGCCGCAATCGACGGTGGTCTCGTTCGGGATACCGGAGTGCTCCGGACGCTCACCCCAGCTCTTCAGCGAGAGCATGTCTTCGGCGTCGTCGGTCGTGACTCGTTTGGTCTGCATGATTGCGCCCCCGGCTAGAGATGATGCGCCTGCAGCCAGAGCTCGAGCAGGGCGACTTGCCACAGCTTCGAGCCTCTGAGACGGGTGATGTGCTCTTTCGGAGCGTCGAGCAGCGTGTCGATGTAGTCGGGCTTGACCAGCCCACGCTGGCGCGCGGCGGGCGCGTGCAGCGCCTCGCGCACGAACTCGAGCACCGGTCCTTCGATGTATTTCAGCGCTGGCACCGGAAAATAGCCCTTGGGCCGATCGATCACCTCGGACGGAATGATCTCGCGGGCAACGTCCTTGAGGATGCCCTTGCCTTCGTCGCGCACCTTCTCGGCGGCCGGAATCTTGGCGGCGAGCTCGACCAGATCGTGGTCGAGGAAGGGCACGCGCGCCTCCAGTCCCCAAGCCATTGTCATGTTATCGACTCGCTTGACCGGGTCGTCAACGAGCATGACCGTGGAATCGATACGCAGTGCCTTGTCGATCGAATCATCCGCGCCCGCCCGGTCGAAATGGGCGCGCACGAAGTCCCGCGCATGATCGCCGTCGACGTATGTCTGGCCCATGATACGCTTGTATTCATCGTGGTCGCGATCGAAAAAGTTGGCCGCGTAGTCGTCCACCGGATCGTTCGAATCGATCAGCGGCGGATACCAATGATAGCCGGCAAATACCTCGTCGGCGCCCTGGCCTGACTGCACCACCTTGACGTGGCGGGCAACCTCCTTGGACAACAGGTAGAAGCCCACATTGTCGTAGGACACCATCGGCTCCGACATCGCCAGGATCGTGTCCGGCAGGCTCTCGATCAGCTTCTTGGATTCGATAAACAGCTTGTGGTGCTTGGTGCCGAAGCGCTTGGCGATCAGGTCGGAATAGCGGAACTCGTCGCCTTGTTCGCCGGCGACCGATTCAAAGCCGATGGAGAAGGTGTTGAGGCCGCTTTGTCCGCCTTCCGCGAGCAGGCCAACAATCATGCTGGAATCGAGGCCGCCCGACAGCAGCACGCCGACCGGCACGTCGGCCACCATGCGCCGGTCGACCGCCGTGCGCAGCGCCGCATGCACCATGTCACGCCATTCCTGGCTCGAGCGCTCGGCTTCTTCGGCGCTGCGCGCAAAGGACAGCGACCAGAATCGCTCGGTGCTGCGGCGGCCGTCCGGCTCGAACACGGTCACAGTGCCGGGCTCCACCTTTCGCACGCCGTTGAGAATCGTGTGCGGCGGCGGTACAACCGCGTGGAAGATCATGTAATAGTTGAGCGCAACCGGATCGATCGAGGTATCGACGTCGCCGGCAGCGACCAGCGCCGGCAGCGTCGAGGCGAAGCGGATCCGTTTGCCCTGCTGCTCCGAATAGTAAAGCGGTTTGATGCCGAGCCGGTCGCGCACCAGCGCCAGACGCCCGCTGTCGCGCTCGTCGACCGCAAAAGCGAACATGCCGTGGAAGCGCTTGGGTGCTTCCTTGCCCCAGGCATGCCACGCCTTGATCACCACTTCGGTGTCGCCATCGGAGAAAAAGCGGTAGCCTTTGCTTTCCAGTTCGGAGCGGAGCTGCTTGTAGTTATAGATGCAGCCGTTGAAGGCGACCGAAATACCGAGATCGGCGTCGACCATCGGCTGTTGCGCGCGCTCGGACAGGTCGATGATCTTGAGGCGGCGGTGGCCGAGGGCGGTGGTGCCGTTCGCCCACAGGCCGGCGCCGTCCGGGCCGCGCGGCGCCAGTGCGTCCATCATCGATGAGACCGCGCGGGTGGAAGGGGCCGCGCCGTTGAAGCTCATCTCTCCGCAAAGTCCGCACATGTAACGCTCGCCGCTCCTCGGTGATTGATTGCGGCTGATGAGGGCAACGCCCGGACCACGCAACGGGCAAGTTCGAAATGCGAGATATCCCCGCAAATAGCCGGCCTTGTGTCGCCCAGCCGCTATGTCGTTGTTATATAATGATTGATTTCCTGAAGTCGATGGTCCGCGGCAATTCAGATTGTGCCGCTCGAAGGTGCATGCTGCGCCTGCGTGCACGCCATTCGTGCGCAGTCGGCATCGGCCGAATTCAACTCCTGGCCATAAAGATCATGCAGGTCGTGCTGGCGTGGGCATAGAGCTTGCCGGCGGCGTCCTTCACGTCGGCATCGGCGGTGGCGATGGTGCGACCGCGGTGCAGGATGCGCGCCTCCGCGCGCACCGGCCCGGTCTCCTCGGTCAGCGCCCGCACCAGGTTCACTTTCAGTTCCAGGGTGGTGAAGGCCTCGCCCTTGGCCAGCGTGGAAGCGACCGCGCAGCCGAGCGCGGAATCGAGCATGGTGGCGGCCAGCCCGCCGTGCACCGCGCCGAACGGATTGTAATGGCGGAAGCCGGGCGTGCCCTCGAATACCGCGCGGCCCGGCTCGACCTGGATCAAATGAAAACCGAGGGTTTCGCACATCGGCGCTTGCGGCACTGTGCCGGCCACCATCGCCTTGAGGAAATCGATGCCTTCGTAGGAATTGCGCTCCTTGGGCGTGGCCACGCCATATGTCCTGCCGCTCACCGTCCGATCCCCCGTCGTTGCAACGGGCGGCAGTCTAGCGCAACCGCTCAGGTGATATCGAGCCGGAACGGATGGCCTTCCATGGCGAGGTCGCCGGGTCCGAGTTCTTCGACCGCGCGGACCATGCGCCCGTCGCGCCTGAGCAGGCGGTCGGCGATGGCGACGATGCGCGGGTTCGGCTGCGCGGTGCGCGAGGCGCGCCGGATCGCCTGTGCGATGTCGCGCTCGTCGCGTCGCGGATTGAGCGTGCAGGCGGCGACGAATGCGCCGGCGGTGGAGCGGCTGATGCCGGCAAAGCAATGCACCACCATGGGCGCGGCGCGGTGCCAGGCGCCGACGAAGTCGATCAGTCGCGCGACGTGTTCGTCGGCGGGACAGGTATGGCCGTCGATCGGATCGCAGATGTCGTCGACGCTGATGATGAGATGATTGCCTTCCTCGATATGTGCCGGCCGCGTCACGCGATCGACAAGGCGCAGCAAGGTTACGATATGACTGGCGCCGGTCTCGTCGACGGTGGCGTGCAGGCGGGCGAGTGAGCAGACGTGGATCATGGCGGTCTCAGCAAGGACGATTGTCGCGTCATATCTATGCCCTGCACGGCCTCGTGAAAAGTGTCAGCCACGTAAAAGCTTGTCGAAACGTTCGCGAAAACGCGCCTGTGCGGTCTCGGCCGGCCAGGGCGTCAGATAGTCCTTCTTCAGCGCTGGCGACAGTTTCGGTGGATTGCCGAAAAACCTGCGCGCTTCGACCGGGTCGAAACCGGCCAGCCGCGTCGCTTCCAGGAAGGCGGCACCGCGGTCGGCGGTCTTGATCAACTCCTGCAAGCGCTCCGGCAGCTTGGCCGGCAGGCCGAAGCGCAGATGGATGGCGGCGAGCAGACGGCGCTCCACCGCCTTGTAGCGGTCGCCGATCACCACCTTGAACGGCGAGATCATGTCGCCGATGACGAACTCCGGCGCGTCGTGCAGCAGCACGGCGAGCCGGCCCTTGGCGTCGAGCCGCGGCACCTTGGCGCGCGCCAGCGCCTCCACCAGCAGCGAATGCTGCGCAACCGAGAAGATGTGCGCGCCATCGGTCTGCCCGTTCCAGCGCGCGACGCGGGCAAGGCCATGCGCGATGTCCTCGAGCTCAACGTCGAGCGGCGAGGGGTCGAGCAGGTCGAGCCTCCGCCCCGACAGCATGCGCTGCCATGCACGCGGCGCCGATGCGCTCGGGGTCGCCACGCGTCTGGGTGCCTTGCTCATCGCTTGCCGGCGAGCTTGGCGCATGCCGCGTGGCGGTGGCAGCTCACCAGATGATCGTTGACCATGCCGACCGCCTGCATGAAGGCGTAGACGATGGTCGGGCCGACAAATTTGAAGCCGCGCGCCGCCAGGTCCTTGGAGATCCTGCGCGACAGCTCTGTCTCCGCCGGTACCTGCTTGATGGTGCGGAAATTGTTCAACTTCGGCCTGCCGTCGAGATAGTCCCACAGCAGGCCGGAAAAGCCGGGACCGCTGTCCATGATCTTCAAGTATGCGCGCGCGGAAGCCACCGCACCCTCGATTTTGGCGCGATTGCGCACAATGCCGGCGTCCTGCATCAATCGCTCTATCTTGCGCTTGCCGTAGCGCGCAATCTTCTCCGGCTCGAAAGCATCGAAAGCGCGGCGGAAATTGTCGCGCTTGCGCAGGATGATGATCCACGACAGTCCGGCCTGGAAACCGTCGAGCACCAGCTTCTCGTAGAGTGCGCGATCGTCGAATTCCGGAACGCCCCATTCCTCATCGTGATAGGCGAGGTAAACCGGATCCTGCTTGGGCCACGGGCAGCGGTTCAACCCGTCGGGATGCAGCACGCCCGTGCTCATGACGCCGCTTGTTCCTCGCCAGGAAAGGCAAAGCGGGCCCAGCCCGGCTTCACCACGCGCACCGATATGCCGCCGCAGGTCAGCGGTAAGCCTGCGGCGAGCGCGTCGTTCAGCCGGTCGAGCCGCACCAGCGCCAGACCGCGGCCTTGCGCGGCTGAGCCCATGGTGCCGACCTCCTTCTCGCCCGCCATTAGCGGTAGTCCGGAGGCAGGCGCGGGCTCGTCATAGGCGACCGATACGATGCGGCTGCGCGCGCGATTGCGGTGCTCGATGCGGGAGACCACCTCCTGTCCGACGTAGCAGCCCTTGTCGAAATCGACGCCGGCGAGCTGGTCCATGTCGGCCTCGTGCGGGAAGGTGTCGCCGTAGCTGAAATCCTGGCCTCCGCGCGGCACCCCGAGCGCAATCCGGTGCGCCTCATACGCCGCCGGCCCGGCTATGGTAGCGCCGAGATCGGCGGCGGCGTCGGCGGCGAGGCGGGGCGGCAGCATCACCCGCATGCCCAGCGCGGCGAGCCGGGGGTCGGCATAGCACAGCCCGTATGAGGTATCGCCGGTGCCGTCCCAGACCGCCATCACGCCCAGCGCCTCGGAATGGTCTTCGCAGGTGACCTTGGCACGCAGCTTGTAGAAATTGAGCTTCTGCACCAGCGTGCTGACAAGGGCGCCCGGACAGTCGAGCAAGAAGCTGTCGCCGCCCGCGGCCGCGTCTTCCGCCACGATGAAGTCGGCGATGATCTTGCCCTGCGGCGTGAGCAGCGCGGCATAGCGCGCGCCGCCCGGCGCCAGATGGTCGATATCGTTGGTGGCCAGCCCGTTGAGAAACCGGCGGGCGTCATCGCCGGCCACCTTGACCACGCCGCGGTCGGGGAGAAGGGCTGCCTGCATGCGTATTTGCCCGATTCTTCGGGCCCTTTCCGTCAACACTCTTGCCAGAGCTTGCCGTGAAACGTAAGCGCTGTTGCGCAGGGCTCAAGTCTGGTCCGGGAACAGCTCGAAAATGGCCGAAACCTTCGACCTGATCCTCAAGGGCGGCACCGTGGTCAACCACGATGGCGAGGGCGCGCGCGATCTCGGCATCCGCGGCGGCCGTTTTGCCGCCATCGGGGACCTGTCGCGCGCCTCGGCCGGCGAGGTGGTCGACTGCCGCGGGCTGCATTTGCTTCCGGGGGTGATCGACAGCCATGTGCATTTCCGCGAGCCCGGTCTTACCCACAAAGAGGACCTGGAATCGGGCTCGCTCTCGGCGATCATGGGCGGAGTCACTGCGGTGTTCGAGATGCCCAACACCGACCCCACCACCACGACGGCGGAAGCCGTCGCCGACAAGGTCAAACGCGCGCATCACCGCATGCACTGCGATTTCGCCTTTTATGTCGGGGCCACCCGCGAGAACACCCGGCAGCTTGGCGAGCTTGAATTGCTGCCCGGGGTCTGCGGCGTGAAAGTGTTCATGGGTTCCTCCACCGGCTCGCTGTTGATCGAGGATGACGACGGCGTGCGCGCGGTGCTGCAAAACATTCGCCGCCGCGCGGCCTTTCACTCAGAAGACGAATATCGCTTGCGCGAGCGCATGGATCGGCGCGTAGAAGGCGATCCCCGCTCGCACCCGGTCTGGCGCGACGCGCAGGCTGCGCTCCTCTGCACGCAGCGCCTGATTGCGCTGGCGCGCGAGACCGGCAAGCGCATCCACGTGCTGCACGTGACGACCAAGGAGGAGGCCGCTTTTCTTGGCCAGCACAAGGACGTCGCCACGGTCGAGGTGACGCCGGCGCATCTCACCCTCGCGGCGCCCGAATGCTACGAGCGGCTCGGCACTCTTGCCCAGCTCAATCCGCCCATCCGCGATGCCGCCCACCGTGCGGGACTTTGGCACGCCATCGCGCAGGGCGTCATCGACAGCGTCGGTTCCGATCACTCCCCGCACACCCGCGAGGAAAAATCGCACTCCTACCCGAAAACCCATTCCGGCATGACCGGCGTGCAGACCCTGGTTCCGGTCATGCTCGACCACGTCAGTGCCGGCCGGCTTTCGCTGCTCCGCTTTGTCGACCTTACCAGCGCCGGCCCGGCGCGCGTGTTCAATATTGCCGCCAAGGGGCGCATCGCTGTCGGCTACGATGCCGATCTGACCGTGGTCGATCTCAAGCGGCGGGAAACAATCCGCGACGATTGGGTCGCCTCGCGCGCCGGCTGGACGCCGTACAGCGGCGTCAGCGTGACCGGCTGGCCTGTTGGAACGCTCGTGCGCGGCTCCAGGGTCATGTGGGAGGGCAGCCTGGTTGCGGCGGCGGGCGGCGAGCGCGTGCAGTTCTTGGAGACGCTGGCCGGCGGTGAGGTCCGGGCGGGTTGAACGCGAACATGTACGAGCTTGCAGCTTTTTCGCCTGGCGCCGGTTTTCCCCACTCTTTTTTAAGCAACCTATTGATGTAGAATTGAAAAGCCTTTCTGACCCGCTATCAACTGTACGGGGACACCGCTTGCTTGTTCGTGGATGCGGGTCGCCGGGGCAGGAATCATCATGAGCGGTGACCTTGTTTCCATTCAAATGCTGTTGGTTTCCGGTGCCGGACCGGCGCGCGAGGTCTGGCAACAGGGCGTCGCGCAGGTTTCGGTCCCGGTCCAATTGGAAACCGCTGACGGCAGGCTCGGCGTCGCCGCGCTTGGCAAGGGCGGCGTCGATATTTGCATCGTCGATTACCGGCTGCCCAAAACGGAGATCGACGGTGTCATCACCGCAGCGCGCGCGGCGCGACCGCAGCCCTTCGTCGTGGTAGTAGCGCCCCGCGGTACCGCGCGTGTTGACGGCGTCGACGCCATGGTGCCGAAGCCGGGCAATGCCGTGGAAGCGCGCAAGCTGGCCGAGATCTGCGTGCGCGCACGGATCCCGGTTCGCACCTTGATCGTCGACGATTCAGTCACCGTGCGCAGCATTGTGCGCAAAATTCTGCTGGCGAGCCGTTTTGCGCTGGATGTCCACGAGGCATCGGAAGGAGTTGCCGCGCTTGAGCAGTTACGCAGCGGCAACTTCGGTATGGTCTTTCTCGACTACAATATGCCGCGGCTCAACGGCTTCGAAACCCTGTCGGAGATCCGGCATAAAAACCCGAATGTGGCGGTGGTGATGATAACCTCCACCGATGACGGCACCCTCGCCGAGCGCGCTAATAAGGCGGGCGCTCTCGGCTTCCTCAAAAAACCGTTCTATCCGGCCGATGTCGACGCGGTGCTCGAGCGCTATCACGGTCTGCAAGGGGCAATGGGCTGAGGGCCACCGGCGCCGGGCGGCGGCTACTGCCGCGCCTGCTCGATGGAAAATTCGCCGTTGCGGATGCGGGCGCTCAGACCTTCGGTGAACGTGGCGGCAGCTTCCTCGCCATAGGTGGAGACGAATTCTGCCAAGGCGGCGAACAGGCACGCCTGCGCCAGGCAGTCGCCGTCGATACCGTCAAGCCGCGCTTCCGCCCAGGCTTCCTGCAGATAGCCGAGCGCCACACGTTTCTGTTCGTGGTCGGACTCCGACTCGTGCGAATGCGTCGTGCGCCCCGTCGTCGTCATTACGTGCCCTGTTCGCGAAGCCCGGCGCGGGCGTCGGCCCCAAATACGCTGCGGACGTTAGCACGCATGTGCAGGCGCCAAAGGCCGCAGTTAAAGAAAGGTTAATTGGCGCGGCGGGCGACGGCAGGGGCTAGTTTCCATATCGCGCAGTAATATCGCGGGCGATCTTGGCGCCTTCGTCGAGATAGCGGCGGATGGCGAGATCGGCGGCCGGCGTGCAGGTGCGATAGGTCTGCTGGAAGCCGCGATAACCACGATTGAAGCTGGCGACGATCTTGCGCCGCCGCTCACCGCCCGGCGCTTCCGCGTCGATCAGCGCCTGCATCTGGTTCCGCCATTTCTGCCCTTCGTCCGAGCCGCAAACCGCACGCAGATAGTGCAGTGCGCCGAGAATCTCGGCCAGCCGCTGCAAATCGTTGTCGAAGGGCGCCGGCGTCTCCTGGGCGCGCGCAGGCAGCGCTGCAAGGCAGAGCAGGATCGAACCGATGGTAAGGAGCCGTTTCACGTTTGTTTGGCCTGCTGGCGGTCGGAAGTCGTTGGCATGATATGCGCCGGCTTCCGGGCGACCGCAAGGCGGCGGCTCAATCGGCTCCGCCCAGCCGCTCCACCGCTACGTCGACGATCTCGGCCAGCCCCTCGGTGGTGCGCAAATCGACGAGTTCGGCGGGGGTAAGCCAGCGCGCGTCGTCGAGTTCCTCGTTGAGCACCGGCTCGCCGGACAGCCAGCGGGCGGCGAAGGCGAGGATGACGAAATGACGCTCGATACGGTCTTGCGCGTCGCGCGCGATAACCTCGCGGTGCCCGGCAAGCGCGACTGGCGCGACGGCAAGCGCGGTCTCCTCGCGTACCTCGCGCACAATCGCGTCCTCAAGCGTCTCACCGATTTCGACCAGGCCGCCCGGTAGCGTGTAGAGATGAAGCGCGGGGTTGCGCGCGCGCCGCACCACCAGCACCTTGCCGTCGCGCACGATCGCCGCGCTCACCGCGAGGTAGGGGCGGCTCGGATAGGATCGGAGTTCGCTCACGTATTTTCCCTGCGCATGACATCCAGACGCGCGGCGGTGCCGGCCGCATCGTCGCACCGGCTGCGCTCGGTTCGTGCTGCCTTGCGGCAATCCAGATATTTCATTCGTGCCGATCGGCGCTCCATTTCCCCGCCGCAGTGTTATATTCCGTAATTAAGGTGTGATTAACCGGCTGAGAGATCGGGATATTCGGATATGTGCGGCCGCTATGTCATTACCTCTTCGCCAGAAGCGTTCCGCACCCTGTTCCGCTATCCGGAGCAGCCCAACTTCCCGCCACGTTACAACGTGGCGCCCACCCAGCCGATTCCAGTGGTGCGGCTGGTTGAGGGCGAGCGCCACTTCGCGCTGGTGCGCTGGGGCCTGCTGCCGTCCTGGGTCAAGGACCCGAAGGCCTTCACCCTGCTGATCAACGCGCGCGGGGAATCGGTGACGCAGAAGCCGGCCTTTCGTGCCGCCATGAAACGCCGCCGTTGCCTGATCCCCGCCGACGGCTTCTACGAGTGGAAATCGGTCGCCGGGCGCAAGGTACCGTATTTAGTGCGCGCCAGGTCCGGGGCGCCGCTCGCCTTCGCCGGGTTGTGGGAGACCTGGATCGGCCCCGACGGGGAGGAACTCGATACGGCGGCCATCGTCACCACCGATGCCAACCGGGCGCTTGCCGACATCCACGGCCGCATGCCGGTGATCGTGCCGCCGGAGGGCTTCGATCTCTGGCTCGACTGCACCAATGTGGACGCCGAGACGGCGTCGGCGCTGATCGCGCCCGCGCCGAACGATCTGCTCGAGGCCTATGAGGTGTCGACCGCTGTCAATCGCACCGCCAACGACAATCCGAAGCTACTGGAGCCGCTCGCTGCGAGGTCGGAGCCGTCACCCGCGCCGAAACCGGCTGCCCGCGTCAAGCGCGTAAAGAAGGATGGCGGGCAGGGCGTGTTGTTCTGATTTAATCTGCCGGTGTCGTCGGGAACCGGAGTGCCGTCAGAGAACCTTCCCCGGATTGAGAATTCCGTTCGGATCGAGCAGGTGCTTGATGCCGCGCATCAGTTCGATCGCCACCGGGTCCTTGTAGTCAGGGAGAATTTCGCGCTTCATCACGCCGACACCATGCTCGGCCGAGATCGAGCCGCCCAGTTTTTTCACCACCGCGAAGACCACAGCGTTGACCTCCTCCCAGCGTTTGAGGAATGCCTGACCGTCGGCGCCCGGCGGTTGCATCACGTTGTAGTGGATGTTGCCGTCGCCGACATGGCCGAACGGCAGCGAGCGGCAGCCCGGGATGAATTTTTTCACCGCGGCGTCGGCTTCCGCAATGAAGGCCGGTATTGCGGCGACCGGCACCGACACGTCATGCTTGATCGAAGCGCCGACATGACGTTGCACCTCGCCGAACAGTTCGCGGATGCGCCAGAACGCCTTCGCCTGTTCGAGGCTCTCGGCTATGGTGGCGTCCAGCACCAGGCCGCGCTCCATGCCACTGGCGAGGACTTGCTCAATAACCTCGCGTAAACCGCTCTCGGCCTGCGACGACAATTCGATCAGCACGTACCAGGGATAGGCTTTGCCCAGCGGATCGCGGCTGGCCGCGTCATGTGCGACCACTGCCTCGACGCCGTGCCGCGCCATCAGCTCGAAAGATGTCACACCGTCCGAGGTGCGCCCGGTCGCCAGCCCCAGGAGATCGACCGCCGCTTGTGGCGACGGCACCGCAGCGTAGGCGGTCTCCACCGAGCGCGGCCGCGGCACCAGCCGCAGCACCGCCGCGGTGATGATGCCGAGCGTTCCTTCGGCGCCGATAAACAGGTTCTTCAGGTCGTAGCCGGTATTGTCCTTCTTCAACTTGTTGAGATCGTGCAGCACGCGGCCGTTGGCCAGCACCACCTCCAGCCCGAGTGCGTGCGATCGAGCGATGCCATAGGCGAGCGCGGCGGTGCCGCCGGCATTGGTGGAGAGATTGCCGCCGATGGTGCAGCTGCCTTCCGATGGCAGCAGCTGCGGATAGAGGCGGTCGGCGTCGGCCGCTGCCTCGCGCGCGCGCTGCAGGGTGACGCCGGCTTCCACCGTCATGGTGTTGGAGACCGGATCGACCTCGCGAATTCTGTCAAGGCGCATCAGCGACAGCACCACCTCGCCGTGGTGCGGGATCTGCCCGCCGACCAGGCCGGTATTGCCGCCCTGCGGCACCACCGCAGTTCTGGTCTCGTTGGCGAGCTTGAGGATCGCCACCACCTCGTCCACCGAGCCAGGCCGCAGCACCACCGGCGTATGGCCATGATAGAGGTCGCGCATCTCGACCAAATAGGGCGCCTGCGCCTGCGGATCGGTGACGGCGTATCTGTCGCCGACGATTTTTTTGAACCGGGCAAGCAGTTCGGGTGGCAGCGCGGGCTTGGCCTGAACGTTCATTCCTTCACTCATGATTTCGGCGCGGCTGCGCGTTGCAGCCGGTCGTTGATGGCTTCGCCCAGGCCTTCGTGCGGCACCGGCATGACCGCGATCGCGGAAGTGCCGGGGGCGTCGAGTGTACGCAAGTGCGAAAACAGGTTGGCCGCCGCCTCGATCAGGTCGCCGCGCGGCGACAGGTTAAGCGTCGGCATGGGTGTGTCCAGCGCACCGGGTCCGAAGGCAAGCAGGGCTTCGCCTTCGCGCGGCGCTTTTGCATCGAGCCGCAGCCGCGCCTTCGGCGCATAATGCGAGCGCAGCATGCCCGGCGCGAGCGGCATGTCTTGCGCCGGCGGCAGTTTCAGGGCGCGGCCGAGGACGGCTTCGATCGCTGCGCGCGCCAGCCCGCCCGGCCGCAGCAGCACCGGCTGCTCGAGGCAGGCGACGATGGTCGACTCCAGACCGACCGTGCAGGGGCCGCCGTCGATCACCATGTCGATGCGACCGCGCAAATCGCTCAGGACATGCGCTGTGCTGGTCGGCGAGACGTGACCGGAGCGGTTGGCCGACGGCGCCACCACCGGGCCGCCAAAAGCTTCGAGCAGCGCGTGCGCGATCGGGTGGGCGGGCACGCGCACCGCCACGCTGTCGAGGCCGGCGAGCGCCAGGTCGGCCACCGGGCAGTCGGGGCGCTTCGGCAGCACCAGGGTCAGCGGCCCCGGCCAGAAGGCTGCCGCCAGCCGCTCGGCATCCGCGTTGAAGGTGCCCAGTCGCCGCGCGCCGGGCGCGTCGGCCACATGGGCGATCAGCGGGTTGAAGGCGGGCCGCTCCTTGGCGGCATAGAGCCGGGCCACCGCTTCGCCATTGCCGGCGTCGGCGCCGAGCCCGTAGACGGTCTCGGTGGGGAAGGCGACCAGTCCGCCGGCGGACAGGCAGCGCGCGGCGGCGGCGACGGCGGCGACGGTGTCGGCGGTGTCGGCCTTCAATACGCGGGTTCCCGGCTCGGCGGTCATGCGGCTCTCATGCTTGCGGCTGTGTCCGGACCGGGGTTATAAGGCCGGCCATCAGTCGGAGTGTAGCGCAGTCTGGTAGCGCACCTCGTTCGGGACGAGGGGGTCGCAGGTTCAAATCCTGCCACTCCGACCATTTTCTAGCAGAATTTCACGCGTGTTCGGCACCATTCCGGCCGCCGCTTGCCCCTCCTTCGATCATCCCGTCGTCCGGTTACACCGGCAGGGGACGACCCCGGCTCGGGTGAGCCGGGGCTATCGCCTGGTCATCTTGAGCGGCCTGGACGTCAGCGGTTATCGCCACCGCCACCACCGCCACCACCGCCACCACCGCCACCGCCACCGCCGCCGCCTTCGCCATTGCCGTCGCCGCCGAAGCGGGTCTGGCGATCGATTTCGGGCGGCGGGGGCGAGGGCTGTCCGGGCACATAGGCGGCGGTGCTCGGCACATCGCGGAACCCGTCGCAACGCATCCAGTAGCCGTCGCCGCGGCTGCTGGTGGATTTCCAGCAGTACTTGCCCTGCTTGATCGGGCCGCCGGGCGCGTGGAACTGGGGCATGGACGCCAGGGCTGGAGAAGCCGCCGTCGCGGTGACGGCGAGCGCCGCGGCAAGCATCGTGATCTTTCTCATGGTCTCTCTCCGTGTGAGCGATGAACGGTCGGCAAGCAGCGGCTCTTGCTCGTTACTTGCCCGCCGAGTTTGTGCGTGGGGCCGCGGCACCGGTTCAAAGGTCGGACGAAGATTGCCGCCCTGGCGCGGGCAGGCCCGGCTATTCGAGGCGACGTGCCCTCCGAATTTGCAGTCACTGCATCACAAGCAAGCGATTCCCGCTCCGCATTGCATTGCGGAATCATGGCCAGGCGCCGTCAGCGCTGCCGCTGCCGGGTTGATTACGGGTGTGTTTGGGACCAGACTGTCCGGACCCATAGACGACACAAATAATACGGGTGGGAGGAAACAAATGAGACTTATGCATAAGGTTGCCGTAGCCGCCGTCGCGGCGGTGCTCATCGCTCCGGCCGCGCAGGCGCAGCAATTCGTGCGCATGGTATCGGGGCCGTCCGGCGGATCGTGGTATCCGCTCGGCGCCAAGATCATGCAGGTCATGCAGGAGGAGATCAAAGGCATCAGCACGTCGAACCAGCCTGGTGGCGGCATCTCCAACATTCTGGCCGTCAACGGCGGCGATGCGCAGATCGGCTGGTCTTATGCCCATACGACCTTCAACGGCTATTCGGGCAAGGGCAAATTTACGAAGCCGAACCCGAACGTCATGTATTTTGCGACTCTCTATCCGGCCATGTTCCAGGTGGCGGTGCGCAAGGATTCGCCGATCAAGACCTTCGAGGACATGAAGGCCGCCAATATCAGTCCCGGCAAGGCGAAGTGGACGGGTACGGCGTTCGCCGAGTCGATCCTCAAGGCCTACGGGATCAGCTTCGATTCCATCAAAAAGAACGGCGGCACCGTCCATCATGTTGATTACACGGAATCCGTGGCGCTGATGAAGGACAAGCACATCGACGTGTTCATGGCCTCAACGTCGATGCCGCAGGCCTCATTCATCGAGCTCGAGCACAGCCCCGGCATTCGTTTCATCGGGCTGCCAGACGACAAGCTGAAACAGATCGTGAAGGACAACCCCGGTTATATTCCCGGTGTCATGCCCAAAGGCGTCTACGCGAGTTTGGACAAGGACGTCCAAACGCTCGCCATCGTCACCGACATGGTGGTCAGCAAGGATCTGCCGACTGACCTCGTTTACAAAATGTGCAAGGTCTTCTGGGCACACCACGATGACTTCGCGCAGGTGAAGAAGATCTGGAACAAGGTCCAGTTGAAAGACGCGCTGAAGGGTGCGGCGATCCCGATCCATCCGGGCGCCAAGAAATGTTATGACGAACTCGGCGTCAAAAGTTGATCCTCTGCCGATGATGAATTGAACGGATCAGGGATGCCGGCGGAAAGCCGGCATCCCTTCCATCGATTGCCCAGCCGCACGGCTTCACCTGCCACCAGTAGCGTTGCGGCGACTCCGAGATTGCGCAATGAGCGTAGAGACGCCCACGCTTTCCTATCACGAACAGCACGAACTCGGCTTTCTCGAACGACTGTTGCTGGGCAGGGCACACGGCGCCGTCAAGGCGGTGCTGATGGTTTCGGCGATCATTGCGATCGCGCTCGCCATTTTCCATCTCTACGTCGCGGCGTTCGGCACGCCGGAGGGACGTTCGTTCCGCTCCGTGCACCTGACCGTCATGCTGACGTTGGCGATCTTCATGTTCCCGCTGTTTCGCAAGTCGATTCGCGACCCGCTGGTCGTTCCCGGCGATCCGCGCAACGGACTGCGCATGGCGGGCTTCGGCATCGATCTGGCACTCGTCGCGCTGGTGATCTTTGTCGAGATCTATACGATCTGGGATATCGAGGCGTTCCAGTTGCGCCTGGGCGACAAGTATCTCCCGGACCTGATCGTCGGCGGCATATTAATCGTTCTCGTGTTTGAGGCGACCCGCCGGGCGGTCGGCTGGGCCATGGTCTGTGTGACGGGTTTCTTCGTCTTCCACACGCTTTTCGCGAACCATTTCTTCGGCTTCTTCTACGGTCCGCCGGTGCGCTTTGGAAAGTTCATCGATACTCTGTTCGTGGCCAGTGACGGCATATTCGGCATACCCCTGTATGTTTGCGCGACCTATATTGTGCTGTTCATTATTTTCGGCGCCGTGCTGATCCGTTCCGGCGCCGGCCGTTTCTTTATTGATCTGGCGGTTGCCTTGACCGGCCACCGGATCGGCGGACCCGCCAAGGCCGCCGCGGTCGCCTCCGGCTTCATGGGAACCGTATCGGGATCGGCTGTCGCCAATGTGGTCACGACCGGTTCGTTCACCATCCCATTGATGAAGAACCTCGGTTACCGCCCGCGCTTTGCCGCGGCGGTCGAGGCATGTGCATCGTCGGGCGGACAAATCACGCCACCGATCATGGGAGCGGCCGCCTTCGTCATGGCGGAGTTTCTGGAGGTGCCGTATACCACCATCATCGTTGCCGCCGCGATCCCGGCTTTCCTCTACTTCGCCACCATCTATTTCATGGTGCATCTGGAAGCCGACAAACACAATATCGGCAGCATTCCGAAGGAACAGCTGCCGCGCGTGGGCGAAGTGCTGGCGGGCGGCTGGCATCTGCTGATCGCGTTGTTCGTGCTAATTTATTTCCTACTCGTCGGCTATACGCCGATGAAGTCGGCGATCTGGGGGATCGGCACGCTTTTCGCGCTCAGTTTCATCAATAAAGGCACGCGCATGAGCCCGGTCGATCTCATGGCGGCCTTGGAAGCAGGTGTCCGCGCCACGGTTCCCGTCACCATCGCCTGCGCCTGTGCCGGCATTATCATCGGCTCGGTCTTCGTGTCGGGGCTGGGCCTCAAATTCACGCAATCGGTCATCGAGATTTCGCACGGCAATCTGCTGGTGCTGCTGGCGCTGACCGGTATCTCGGCGATCGTGCTGGGCATGGGCATCACGACGACGGCCGTCTACATCACGGTCGCCGCGCTGATCGTGCCGGCGCTGATCAAGAGCGGTATCGTGCCGATCGCCGCGCACATGTTTGCCTTCTATTTCGGCGTCGTCTCGGCGATCACCCCGCCGGTGGCGCTGGCCTCCTTCGCCGCCGCGGCAATCGCCAAGACGCCGCCGATGGCGACCGCGGTCGAATCGACCCGCATCGGCATCGCGAAATATATCGTTCCGCTTATTTTCGTTTACGATCCGTCCCTGCTGTTCGTTGGTCCGCTGTGGCTGACCGCGGTCGCGACCGCGCTTGCCATGACCGGATTGTGGGTGCTTTCGATCGGCCTTGAGGGGTGGTACCGGGGTCCGATTAATCCGCTGCAAAGGCTGGCCGTCTTGATTGCGGCGGGCCTGATCCTGCTGCCTCCGCTCGACCGGATTGGCGATTTTCCGGGCTACGTCGCAGATACCGCTGGCCTGGTACTGGCCGCCATCATGCTGGGCCCGCGTATCGTGAAGGCGCTTGCCGCGCAGATGGAAAGGCAGATCGCATGAGCAATTTCTTTCTCGGCAAACCGTTGCATTGGCTGATGTTGGTCATCGTCGCCGCGGGTCTGTGGTATGCGGGCTATTTGCGGGAGCATGTCATTCATTTCGACGCTTTCATCCTCGCGCTGCTTGCGGTGAGCGCGGCGTGCGTGTTGCTTGTTCTTTACGGTCCCGGACATGGTGAGCGCATCACGCGCGATGAAATCGTGCCCGATGAAACCGAGCTGCGCCTGGACGACGCCGGACCGACACGCTGACAAGCAAGCCCTGGACATGTCTCGACGCAAACGTCCCGAAGAGCTGCGCAGCCACCGCTGGCTCGGCGTCAGCGACCTGCGCTCGTTCGGTCATCGCGCGCGCCTGCGCCAGGGCGGATTCGACGCCGACGACTGGAAAGGCAAGCCGGTCATCGGCATCGTCAACACCTGGAGTGACATCAACTTCTGCCACACCCATCTGCGCGCACGCGCCGAGGACGTGAAGCGCGGTATCTGGGAAGCCGGCGGCTTCCCCGTCGAATTGCCGGCCATGTCGCTGTCGGAGCCCTTCGTCAAGCCGTCCACCATGCTCTACCGCAACCTGCTGGCGATGGAGACGGAGGAACTGTTGCGCAGCCATCCGATCGACGGCGCCGTGCTCATGGGCGGCTGCGACAAGACCACGCCGGGGCTGATCATGGGTGCGATCAGCATGGGCATTCCCGCCATCTACGCGCCGGCCGGCCCGCAACTGCGCGGTAACTGGCGCGGCGAAAAGCTCGGCTCCGGCTCCGACGCCTGGAAATACTGGGACGAGAAGCGTGCCGGCCGTATCAGCGAGGATGACTGGGCCGAGCTGGAGGGCGGCATCGCGCGTTCCTTCGGCACCTGTATGGTGATGGGCACGGCGGCGACCATGATGGCGATCGTCGAGGCGCTCGGCCTGACGCTGCCCGGTGCCTCCTCGATCCCCGCCGCCGACTCCGCGCATCCGCGCATGTGCGCGGCCTCCGGCCGCCGCATCGTCGACATGGTGTGGGAGGACCTGACGCTCGCCAGCCTGCTCACGCCCCCCGCTTTCGACAACGCCATCCGCGTGCACATGGCCATGGGCGGCTCGACCAACGCCATCATCCACGTGGTGGCAATGGCGCGTCGCGCCGGACTCCGGATGGACATGAAGCGCTTCGACGAGATCTCGCGTGAGGTGCCCGTGCTGGCCAATATCCGTCCCTCCGGCGATCTGCTGATGGAGGACTTTTTTTACGCCGGCGGCCTGCGCGCGATGATGGCGGAGCTAAAGGACACGCTCAATCTCTCCTGCATGACGGTAACCGGCAGGACGCTGGCGGAAAATATCGACGGCGCCAAAGTCTATCTGCGCGACGTCATCCGCCCGTTTTCCGATCCGGTATCGAGCGCGGAGGCGACGGCGGTCCTGACCGGCAATCTCGCCCCGCGCGGCTGCGTGATGAAGCCGTCGGCGGCCGAGCCACGGCTGCTCAAGCACCGTGGCCCCGTCATTGCGTTCGAGGATTACAACCACATGGCGCTCGAGGTGGAGCGCGACGATCTCGACGTCACGCCCGACCACATCCTTGTGCTCAAGAACGGCGGGCCGAAAGGCGGTCCCGGCATGCCGGAATGGGGCATGCTGCCGATCCCGAAGAAGCTGGTGAAGCAGGGCGTGCGCGACATGCTGCGGATTTCCGACGCGCGCATGAGCGGCACCAGCTACGGCGCCTGCATCCTGCACGTGGCGCCGGAAAGCTTCATCGGCGGTCCGCTCGCCTTCGTACAGACGGGGGACGAGATCGAGGTCGATGTGCCCGCCCGCCGAATTCATCTGCATGTGTCGGAGGAGGAACTCGCCCGCCGCCGCGCCGCCTGGCGGCAACCCGAGCCGCGTTACCCGCGTGGTTACGGGGCGCTCTATTCGGCCCATATCGGACAGGCCGACGAGGGCTGCGACTTCGATTTTCTTGCGCCGCTCGGGGCGATCCCGGAACCGGAGATCCATTGAAAACCCGCCGGCGCTGCTCTAAGACGCCGTCATGCCCGGCCCTGTGCCGGGCATCCACGTCTTGACGGTACACCCATGGCCAACGACGACATTCCCTTCGACAAGACGCTCGATCTCGCACCCGACACGGTGGACGAGATAATGCCGGGCGTGCGCCGGATCATGGCCAACAATCCCGGGCCGTTCACCTTCAAGGGCACGCTCAGCTATATCATCGGCCGCGGCAAGGTCGCCATCGTCGACCCCGGTCCCGACGATCCCGCCCACATCGGCGCGCTGCTTGATGCCGTGCGCGACGAGACGGTGACTCATATCTTCGTCACCCACACCCATCGCGACCATTCGCCGGCGGTGCCGGCGGTGAAGGCGGCGACCGGCGCCACCGTCTATGCCGAAGGTCCGCACCGCGCCGCCCGGCCGCTGCATATCGGCGAGCACAATCCGCTCGACGCCAGCGCCGACCGCGACTTCCGTCCCGACGTGGCGCTGAAGGACGGCGACGTGGTCGAAGGCGACGGCTGGACCGTCGAGGCGGTGGCCACGCCCGGCCACACCGCCAACCACATGGCCTATGCCTTGCGGGAACGGAACGCCTTGTTCGCCGGCGACCACGTCATGGCCTGGGCTACCTCGATCGTGGCGCCGCCCGACGGCGCCATGAGCGATTACATGGCCTCGCTCGCCAAGCTCGCCAGGCGCGGCGAGACGGTCTATCTGCCCGGCCACGGCCCGGTGATCTACGACGCGCCGCGCTTCGTGAATTATTACATTCTGCACCGCAAGGCGCGCGAGGCGTCGATCCTGCATCGGCTCGCCAAGGGGGAAACCGACATCCCCACCATCGTGCGCGCCATTTATATCGGTCTCGATGTACGGCTGAGCGGCGCGGCCGGACTCTCGGTGCTGGCGCATCTGGAGGACCTGGTGGCGCGCGGCGTGGTCGCGACCGACGGCGAGCCCGCGATCGATGGCCTCTACCGCCTGACGGGCTAGCGTGAGCCTGTTTCGCAGGCTTCGCTGAACGACCGGAGTCAGCGGCGCTGACCGTATCGCCTGTCAGTCGCCGCCGTCCATTCCGATCACCGCCGCCCGACCGTCAGAAGGAGTTCGTTCGGGCCCACCCAACCGCCTGGCGTATTGAAGGCGCTCAGCTTGGTTTCAATCTCCGTCCAGGCCGCCTGCCTTGCGGACTCGTCAAGTCGGCTGAGGATCTGCAGAATCGGACCTGCTGACGTGCGAATGAAGTCGAGATAGTCGTTCGCCACCGGCAGCCGGAACGGCGCCGTGACTTTGGTCGTTGCAACCGCCGAAAATCCGGCTTCGCGGAACAGGTCATCGAGCAGCCCCGGCTTGCCCAGGCTGAGCAGTCCACCTGGCTGATAAGGATCGCGCGGCGGCAAGCCGGCATGCTTGAGCGCCGTCGATACCAGTATTGCAATGCAGGGATTGTTGTCAGGCGCCGAAAACACCATCGTGCAGGCACACCCGCCAGGCTTCAGAGCCCGGTACATTTCCCGCAGCCCCTGGCCGGGGTTTGGATAGAACATCAGGCCCAGCCGACAGATCACCGCGTCGAAGCTGCCGTCCGCGATTGGCAGGTTCTCGCCGTCTGCAACCTGCGTTTCGACATTGTCGTGGCCGGCGCGTTGCGCATTGGCTTTGGCGAACGCGAGAATTGCGGGAGATAGATCGGTTGCGAGTACCGATCCCGTCGCGCCAACACGCGCGGCAATATCAAGGGTCTGGTCTCCTGCGCCGGCGGCAACGTCAAGCACGCGCGCGCCTCGCCTGACGCCTGCCATATTGAGCATGGCGTCGGTGGGCGCACGCAGCCACTCCCGAATCCGGGCGCTTTGGTCGTTCCAGCCCCGAGCGGACTGGTCCCATTGCGCGCGCGTGGCCGCCTTGAATTCTTCCGGATTGTCTGCAGAAAAGTTGCTCATCGGCCCGCCTCGCCGACGTTGACCAGGGGGCTGATCAGGAACATGGCCGCCAGCAACAGGCGTCCGAGGATCGCTATTGGCGCTTGACACGTTTCAGGCATGTTGTTTCCAGTTCGGGGTACAGGAGGCATCGCCCGCTCTTAGCCCAGACGCTCCGGGTGCGGGAGCCGCAACATTGCGAGATGGGGCCGCATATGTGCATAGTCCTCGATGTTCGATTGGAACGACTTGAGGTACTTTCTGGCGGTCGCGCGCCACCGCAGCACCATCGCGGCCGGAAAAGCGCTTGGTATTAATCAGTCGACCGTCCATCGGCGGCTCAGTGAGCTTGAGCGTCGGATGGGGCGCAAGCTGGTGTCGCGCCAGCCGGCGGGTTACCGCCTCACGGAATTCGGCGAAGCGCTGGTGCCTTACGCGGAACGCGTCGAGACTGCCGTAACCGACCTGGAGCAGCGAGTGGCCGATACGGCGCGGGATTTGACCGGCGTCATTCGGGTCACCTGTCCCGAGCCGATCGTCTACCGGATGACGCGGTCGACACTCATCGACCGCTTTCATGCCCTCCATCCGAAATTGCGGGTGGAGTTCCTGACGAGCGACCGCTATCTCGACCTGGCGAAAGGCGAGGTCGATGTCGCTTTCCGCTCCGGCGATACCGACGACGAACTTGTTGGGCGCAAGATCGCGGACTCATTCTGGGCGGTCTACGCCAGCCATGAATACATCAAACGTCACGGCAAGCCGGATCGTGTCGACGAACTGTCGCGTCATCTCATTGTGGCTTTTGACGAGTCGCTGAGTAACCATCGTGCCGCGAAATGGCTTCGGGATGTTGCACCGGACGCCAAGATGTCGGCGCGCAACAACAGCGTGCTCGGTCTCGTCTATGCCGTGAAGTCGGGAGTCGGTCTGGGACCGCTGCCGACCGCGCTGGGCGACGCCGAACCGGATCTGGTGCGCGTACTGGGGCCGATCCCGGAACTTGCGCGAAGCTGGCGGCTGCTGACCCATCCTGACCTGAGGCGGACCCCTCGCATTGCCGCGTTCTTCGATTTCATCATCGCGGAACGTGAAGTCCTGAAGTCGATCCTGACCGGATGATCAAGCCGACAGTGAAGGCATTCATTTTCAGTCTTGTGGCAGCGTTGACAGCATGCCGGTGTTGAAAACGAACGAGCGCTAGCGCCGGCGCGGCTGGCGCGGTTGGCGCGGCGGCGGCGGTTTTTTCTCCAGCTCCGGCGGCGCCGAACTCACCGCCTCGTCGATATCCGCGAGCAGCCTCACCACCCGCCTGGCATTGGTGCCGAAGTCGAGCGTGCCGTAGCGTGAAGCCGAGCGCACGTCGACGCGTGAGCCGCGACCGAGCGCGCGCACCCGCACCACTACGTCGTCGCGAAAGCCCATGATCAGGGTGCGCGCGACTGCCTCGATGGTGCCGGGACGGTTTTGCGCCGGCGCGCGGGCATCGACCACGTGCCAGCCGCGCTTGCTGACGACGGAGAGGGTGGCCTGATAGGCGACCGCCGCCGGGATGTCGTATTCGAGCGGCTCGATGTCCGGGTAGGCGGTGCGTTGGCGCGTCGCAGTTTGCGCGCCCGGATAGGCGGAACGTCCGCGCGGGCGCAGGCGCGCCAGCACCGCGAAGGCGGGCGGATCGGCGGTGTCTGTGGTGACGTCGGTGATCGCCGGCAGCTGGCCGGCGCGGTAGCCCAGATAGCCGGGATAGGCGAGCAGCAGGAGGCCGAGCACCAGGCCGAGCACTGCGCGGCCGAGTCCGAGCGAGCCCTGGCGCCAGATCACCACAAAGGCAGCGAAGGCCAGCAGTCCGGCGACGGCGGCGAACACCAGCGCAGTGCCGAAGGTGACCAGCGCCGGCACGATCTCCAGCAGGCCGGTGCGCAGGATGACGACCGACAGCGCCGCCACCGCCAGCGCGAACCAGCCGAAGCGGCTGGACCAGACCGCCAGTCGCGACATCGGCACGTCGATGAAGGGGCGCCGCAACATTTTCTGTTACCCCGCGCAAATCCGTTTCAGCGCTGTCCAGCCGCGCGCATCGAGCAAGGGCGGCGCCGGCCGCTGTGCCGCCATGGCATCGATCGCTGTCACGCGCGCCCTGGTATCGGGATGGTCGGCGAGCACCGTCATGCCCGGCTCGGTGGCGCCGCCGATTTTGGTCAGCATGGTGCCGAGCGCGCGGGCGTCGCCACCCGCCCTGTTCATCAGATTGACACCATAGGCATCTGCCGCGCGCTCCACCTCGCGCGAATAGGACGACTTCAGCGCCGTCCTGGCGGCGACCACGACTGCGCCGCCGCCGACGAAGTCGCCGAGCAGCATACCGAACAGCAGCGACAGCCCGCCCGCCTCGATGACCGACTTGGTGCCGTCGCGATGGGCTATATGGCCGATCTCATGGGCGATGACGCCGGCCACTTCGTCGGCGGTGTCGGCTTTTTCGACCAAGCCGCGGAATACATAGATTTGCGCACCCGGCAACGCGATGGCGTTTGCTTCCGGCCGGCGCACGATAGAGACGCGCAATGGCAGCCTTAATTCGGCCGCCGCTTCCAGGCGCTGCACCAGCCGGTCAAGCGCAGCGCGGCCTGGCTGCTCCGTCGCCGCCCGGCCGCATTCGAATGCCGCGCCCTTCTTGTCGCGATCGAGCAGGCCGCGCACCTGCAGGTCGATGGCATCGCCCAGCTTGCGCTCGATGCCGCCGGGCACCAGTGGCGCCAGCCGGTCAGCAATCGCCGGCACGCCGAACCAGGCCACCAGCAGCAGCGAAGCCGTTGCGGCCAGCGTCCAGCCAATCACGCCCAGACGCTGGCGGTGCTGCAAGCCGCCACTGCGGTCGACGCGGACGGCGCGGGCGTCGATGGCCGCGGCCAGCCGAGAGTCACGGATGTCGAGCCGCTCCAGCGTCGGGTTGCCGCGGCGGCGCAGGCGCAGCACCTGGCCGGGCGCGGCCAGCGCCTCGATGGCATCGTACGGCCATTCCGCCAGCAGCCGACCGTCACCGCCGGCGATCTGCAAGGCGGACGCGCCAAGCGCCACCACTGCCTCGTGGCGCGCGCTGGTGAGGCCATCGAAAAAGATGCCGGTGCCGGATGTCATCGCGTTCAAACCGTCACGTCCACCTGGCATCAATAGCCGCCCACATTGAGCGCATCAGCCAGCCCCTCGCCCAGGGCCGAACTCGGCCGTCCGCCGGCCCGCACCGTGTCGAGCGCCGTCAGACCCGACAATTGCAGCGATTCCATGCCCAACTGCCAGAGGGACAATAGAACGGTCGCCCGGTAGATGGTCGAAAAGCCGAGGGCGATGACGACATAGCCGACCAGCAGCACGCCGGTCGCCGCGATCTCGCCCGTCTGGCTCGCTTCTTCCCCGCCGGTCAGTGCGCCCACCATCAGCAGTGCAGGGATGGCGGCGATCCCGGCCGCGATGGCAAACAGGACCCCGTACCACAGGAAGCGCATATAGGCGCCGTAGACGTCGCGCATGCGCAGGCGGGAGCGCATCTCGATCGTGCCGAAGCGCAGGCCCGAGGTCCACCAGCGCAGCACCACGGCCTGGAAGGCGGGATAGAGCAGGGCGGCGGCGCTGCCGGTGACGCCGGCCATCAACATGGCGAACACCAACACGCCGGCCAGCGCCGGGTTGCTGCCTTCGATACGGGCGAGAATGTCATCGCCACCCTGCGACAGTGCCTCACCGAGCGCATTCCAGTCGACGACGTCGATGAAGGCGCCGACGGCGAGCGCCAGCGGCGCCACCACCAGAAACCACATCGGCAGCCCGCGCAGGAACAGGCGCAAGCCGGAGCCGGCGAAATGTCCGGCGAGGTCGCCGTAGAAAGTGTGGCGCATCTTGAAGCGTTCGAGGCTGGCGAGCTGGAACGGGTAGGCGAGCCCGCCGCTCAGCACGGTGATAATCCACCACGCGATGGCGCGGAAGGCATAACCCCAGGCGGAGCCTGCCTGGTGAAAGCGCAGGCCGCGGAAAATCGTGCGCGTCAGGCGATAACGCCGCGCCCGGTAGATGGCGTATTGGCCGAGTAAGAACAGCGCGGCGAAGCCGATCAGCCCGGACAATTGGCCGAGCGTGCCGAGATCGAGTGCAACCAGGAACAGCCCGGCATAGATTGGGATCAGGATGGCAATGGCGATCAGGAAACCGAGCAGCAGCTCCAGCGGCGTGCCGGTGTATTCGAGGTTGTCGCCGGCGATCTCCGTGTTTGACCACAGGAAACGGCGCACGTCGGTCATCAGCCAGAACCGGTAGATACCGAGTGTCGTCATCAGCAGCACGGCGCCACGCACCAGCAGCCGCCAATAGGCGCGGCGGGCGCCGAGGAAACGGATGACCTTGGGCTCGGGCAGGGCGGCACCGGCTGGCGCCATGGTGGCTGCCTCGAGGCGGTTCATTGGCGGCCTGCCCGGAAGGAATGAAGATTCACCTGCAAGGATACCGCAACGGGTCGCTGCGAGGCCAGTCAATCCGGCCGGCCCGGCGCCGCCAATCCCGTTCTTTGCCGGCAGTCGCGCTCAGTCGCTCATGTCGTCGAGCGCCACCCAATTAGCTTCGGTGACGCTGCGGTAGCAGGCTTCCGCCAGCTGCACGTCGCGGATGCCGGCGGCCAGATCGCTGACAAGCGGCGCGCCGCTGGCGACATGGCGCAGGAACTGTTCCCAGCCGACGCGATAGGGATTTGTACTGTTGCCTGTGCCGGCAACCTCGTGCCATTCGCCGCGATAGTCGGCGCCGATGTCGACGTCGGGATTGAAGCGGCGAATAGCGGGCGTGTCGGCCGCGCGTTGCGTCCAGCAGCGGTGTAATCCGGCCAGCGCCGAGCCGCCGGTGCCGTCGACCTGCAAGGTCACCAGGTCATCGCGCCGCACCCGCGTCGCCCACGAGCAGATGATGCTGCCGACCGCGCCGCTGGCCAGTTCGGCGAGCGTCAGCGAGGTGTCGTCGACGTCGACGCGGTAGGGCTTGCCGTCCTCGTCGACGCGATCGGGCTGCGCGGTCGTCGTCGCTGTCACCACCCGGCGGATGGGGCCGAGAATGTTTTCGATCACGTAGCGCCAGTGCGGATACATATCCGAGGTGAGGCCGCCGCCGCCGCGTTTCCGGTAGTTCCAGCTCGGTCGCTGGCTCGGCCGTTCGGCGCCGTCGAAAACCCACCAGCCGAAATCGAGCCGAAAGCCGGTCACCCGTCCGAAGAACCCGCCGGCCGCCAACGCCTTCAGCTTCTGCAGGCCGGGAAGATAGATCTTGTCCTCCACGGCGGCGGCTTTCAGCCCGCGCGCCTGCGCCGCGCGCAACAAGGCGAGTCCCTCCGCCACCGACGGCGCGACCGGCTTCTCGGTGTAGACGTGCTTGCCGGCGGCGATCGCCTTGCCGAGTGTTGCCACGCGCTGGCTCGTTGCCGCCGCGTCGAAGAAGACCTCGAAGCCGGGCCGCGCCAGTGCGGCGTCGAGATCGGTGGTCCAGTCGTCGATGCCGTGGGATCGGGCGATGTCGGCAAGACGTTCTTCGTTACGTCCGACCAGCAAGAGGTGCGGCATGATACGGTCGTTGCCCCCCGGCAGGCCGCCCTCGGCACGAATTGGCGCCAGCGCGTTGGCCAGGTGCTGCGTCGAACCGATGCGCCCGGTCGCGCCGTTGAGAATGATGCCGATGTCGATTACCGCCATGTGCTTGACCGCCCCGTTCTGCTTCCTATCATGCACCACCGCCGTCGCCGCCCGTGCTGGCGAGGCAAGAAAAAGCCATGCCCCGCCACATCGTCTGCCTCACCTTCGACTTCGACACCCAGTCCGGCTTCCTCGCCCGCGGCATGACGACACCGACGCCGCTGTCGCGCGGCGAGTTCGGCGCCAGAGCGTCGGGCCGGATTCTCGAGTTTCTCACGGCGCGCGGGATCAAGGCGACCTGGTTCATTCCCGGCTTTACCATCGAAAGCTGGCCGCGGGAATGCGAAGCGGTGGTTGAGGGCGGCCACGAGGTGGCCCATCACAGCTGGGCGCATGTACCGCCGGCGACGCAGACGCGCGCGGCCGAGGAGGCCGACCTCGTGCGCGCCAATGATGCGATCGCGCGTCTCACCGGCCGCAAGGCGCGCGGCTATCGCTCGCCCTCATGGGACCTGAGCGAACACACCATCGACCTCCTGCTGGCGCACGGCTTCCGCTACGATTCCAGCCTGATGGGCGCCGACTACCGGCCCTACCGCGCGCGGCTCGGCGATGTCGCTACGCTCGGCGAGCCTTATCGCTTCGGCGAGGAAACCGCGCTGATCGAAATGCCGATCAGCTGGTCGCTCGACGACTTTCCCCATTTCGAATTTGTACGCCAGCCGTCTACCGTGCTCGCCAGCATGCAGCCGGCGCGCGCGGTCATGCAGAACTGGCTGGACGAGTTCCTTTACATGAAAAAGACGGTCGACTGGGGTGTGCTGACCTACACCATGCACCCTTACGTGATCGGTCGCGGCTACCGCATGCTGGCGCTGGAGGAACTGGTCGACAGGCTGGGCAAGGAGGGCGCGCAATTCATGACCATGGAGGACGCCGCCAGCGAAGCGCAGCAGCGTCTGGCGCAATGACGGGCGCGCATGCGGCCATCTCGGTGCAGGAGCGCATGGTGCTCGACTGGCTGGCCGGGCAGGCCGGCGCCATGCAGGCGCTGCTCAGGCAACTGGTCGACATCGACAGCGGCTCCCGCAACAAGGCTGGCGTCGATCGCGTCGGCAAGGCCATCGGCCAATTTCTCGCTGCACAGGGCATCGGCTACGACCTCATCGCCAACGACAGGTTCGGCGACGCCATCCGCGCCACCGTGCCCGCGCCCGGCGAGCGCACCATCCTGCTGATGGGCCACCGTGACACGGTGTTTCCTGACGGCGAGGCGCAGCGGCGGCCGTTTACGGTGGAGGGCGGGCGTGGCCGCGGCCCCGGCGTCGCCGACATGAAGGCGGGGCTGGTGATGAACAGCTTCGTCGCCGCGGCGCTGAAAGCGTGCGGCGGCGCGCCGGCGCCGCTGGTCGTGCTCTACACCGCCGACGAGGAGATCGGCTCGCCGTCCTCGCGCGCGCTGATCGAGGCGGAGGCACGGCGCGCCCGCCTGGTGTTCAATGCCGAGCCGGGCCGGCCGGAAAACGCCGTGGTCACCGGCCGCAAGGCCTGCGTGTTCATGCGCTTTGCGGTTACCGGCAAGGCCGCCCATGCCGGCGCCAATTTCGAGGACGGCGCCAGCGCCGTCGTCGAGATGGCGCACAAGATCGTGGCGCTCAACGCGCTCACCGACCTGTCGAAAGGCATTACGGTCAATGTCGGCGTCGCCTCCGGCGGGCAGACGGTGAACATGGTGGCGCCAACGGCCTCCGGCGAAATGGATCTCCGCTACGTTGCGCCCGGCGACCGCGACGCCACGCTGAACAGGATCGAGACCATCATGGCGCAGGCCACCGTTGCCGGCACCAGCGCCAGTTTCGAGATCTATGCCGAGTTTTTGCCGCTGGTGCAGACGGCGGAGAGCAAGCGCCTGTTCGAACATTACATCGATTGCGGCCGCGCGCTCGGGCAGGAGATCACCGGGCTGTTCACCGGCGGCTGCTCGGACGCCGGTTTTTCCGCCGCTGTCGGCGCACCAACGCTCTGCGCCACGGGTCCGGTCGGCGCGCGCGCCCACAGCCCCGATGAATATGTCGAGCTTGATTCGCTCGTGCCGCGCGCACAGGTGCTTGCCCTGACAATCATGCGTAGCGGCGAAGACCTCTCCTGAACGAAATCCGGCAGCCGGGCGAGATCGAAAACGTGGGCGGCGCGTAACCTGTTTCCGCTGATGGCGATCCGCTCCAGGCTTCGCCGTCGAAAAAGGCTGTCCCTGCCAATCCGTTCTCATGAAGCAGTGATTGACCGCTGATGCACGGAACTTTCTGTGTTGCTCCATCGTTCTTATCCGGTCTTCGGTAAGGGGGTGCGGCCACTGGTCTGCCCGGCAGTATTACTCGTTTCAACGAACTGGACCGACGGGACCAAAGGGCGAATATGACAAGAACGCTTTCATTGCGGCAGCGCATTTTGCTGCTTCTTTCACTGGCATCGCTACCGGGTCTCGCTGTTGCCGTTTTCCTTGCCAACAGCTGGTTGAATGACCAGACGCAGCAGATCGGGACCAGCGTCGAACGCTTGGCCAGGCTGGCGGCGGCGCGCAATGACACGGTCATCGAAAACGCCCGTGCTCTCCTGGTCGCGGTTGCCCAGCGATATTCCGAAGGTGACGTGAACGCTGCCGGTTGCCGCACCTATCTGACGAGCTGGTTGCAACAGTTCCCCGCATTTACGTCACTGATCCTGTACAACGAGCAAGGCGACGCAATCTGCGCAACGAGCGACAGCGAAATGCCGTTGCAGGCCGGGGATGCGGCCTGGTTCAAGGAGTCCGGGACAAAAAAGGGCTTTGTGCTCGGACGCTACATGCTTGGCCGATCGGGGAATCCGATCTTGGCTGCCGCTTATCCCGTATTGGGTGGCACCGGTCGATTTAGAGGCGTCGTCGCCTTGGGTGTCGATCTGCGATGGCTGGACTACCTCGGGAAGACGATCAAGCTGCCAGACAACGCAACGGTTTCTGCAGTGAATGAAGACGGTGAGCTGCTGTCGCACAATGCCGCGGTGCTCTTGAAAAAGGGTGCGGAGCCGGGGCCGCCGCCGTCGCAGGGCGCCATCAGGGACATGATAGCGCTATCGAGCGGCGTGCTGAGGGTCCAAGACGCCTCGGGCAGCCCGCGCGTCTACGGGATCCAGAAGACCAGATCCGGCAATTTGGTCATTGCGGTCGGCCAGACCCCGTATCTCGAATACGCGCGCTATGGCGACGCACTGCTCAACACCTTAGCCGCCCCGTTGCTGGTGCTACTGCTCGCGCTTGTCGCGGCGGGATACGCCAGCGAAGCCTTCGTCACGCGTTACGTCCGCTCGTTGGCGCGCGCCGCCGAAGCCATCGAAGCCGGCGATCTGTCCGCGCGGTCCGGAATTCCCCATGGCAAGTACGAAATCGGCAGGCTCGCCGCCGCCTTCGACAACATGGCGGCTGCCATCGAGCACGATCAAATCGAGCTCAAACATCTGGCTGAAGAGCGCGAGATCCTCATCCGTGAGCTCAACCATCGGGTCAAGAATAACCTGCAGATCGTGCTCAGCATGCTGCGGCCTGCCGGCGGCGGGGACCTTGCGCCGGAAGAAGCCCGGGGGCGGCTGAAATCGCTGGCCGGCCGCGTGCAGACGCTGGCGCAAATTCACCAGCTTCTCTATCAGCGTTACGATAATGCGACACCGCCGCTCGCCGGCTATGTCGAGGAACTGACGCAGTTGCTGAGCGAATTCTACCACACCAGGGTGGGGCCGGCGCAGGTCGAGGCCGAGGTCGGCGCAGCCGATCTCACTATCGGTCAATGCATCAGCTTTGGCCTAATCCTCAATGAGCTGGTGGCCAACGCGCAGAAGCATGCTTTTCCGGGACCCAGGGAGGACGCGCGCATCAGCGTCAGCGTGGCGAAAGAGTTGCGGGAGGGCACGGAGTGTATCCATTTGACCGTATCCGACAATGGCATCGGCCTGCCGGCGGGTTACGATCTGGTCGACGCGCGCTCGACGGGCTCGCGCATCGTCCGCGCCCTGGCCCAGCAGCTCCACGGTGAGCTATGGGGCGAGCGCCTGCAGCCCGGCACCGCGATGCATTTACGGTTTCCCACGCACCGCCCATCGTGATCGGCCGAGACGGGACGTGCCCTGCGGCCATATGCCGGTCTGGAGGACGGTTGATGTTTCCACCCGCGTTGCCGCACGCGGCGTCGGCTACCGGTAGAGTTCCGCAAGCAGCGGCCCGAGAAATTCCTCGTAGACGTGCCAGCGGCCGACCGAATTTGTGTAGATCGGCTGGCGCACCTGTGTCGCGCTTGCCGTGCGCACTGGCCGCTCCGTCTTGTAGAACGAAAGGCAGCGCTCATCCCACGCCACGCCGCAGTGGGCCAGCAAACGCCGTGTCTGGCCTTCGAGATCGGCCACCACATCCTCATAGCGCACGTCAAGGATTGACCCCGGTGGCAGTATTCGATGCCAGTGCGCCATCAAGCGCTGGTAGCGACGATAATAACAGCCCAGTTCGGCGAGATCGTAGGCATAGTCCTGCGGCTCGGTAAACAACTGCATGAAGCACGATACGCAGGTGTCGACGGGATCGCGAATGGTATGAATTATTGTTGCATGGGGCAGGGCGAGGTGGATCATACCGACAAAAAGAAAGTTGGCCGGCATCTTGTCGACTATGCGTATAGTGTCGGGGGCAAGCCTGGATAATTCGGCAACGTACCGCGTACCGATGTTGCGGATGCCTGCTGCGTCGAGCGCGGGGACGCAATCGGGATACGGAAGGATCGTTCCGTCGGGGTCGGGTGTGGTGTTAAGAACATCGTCCAGAAGCTTCAGCTCGCCGGCCCCCTGAATTGCAGGATGGCTGGCCAGGATCTGTTCGATCAGGGTGGTTCCGGAGCGCGGCATGCCGAGCACGAAGATCGGCAGTGGCGAGGGATCGCCTCCGCTGCCGTTCGCCGCGATCAATTCTGGAGTGAATATCTTCTCGATATCGTCGAACAATTCGAAGTTCGACGCTTCGTCGTAATCGATCTGTGCGCGCATGACGGCGTTCGCGCTCAGCCAGTGCCGGAACGAACGCTGATGATCGCCGATATCGGCATGGGCCTTGCCCAGCGCGAATTCGAGGCACATGCGGTCGCGCGGCGAGGTATTGCCGGCCGCCAATAGCTCCTCCATGGCGGCGAGTTGCGTATCGCCGGGGGTGAAGCGTTTCAGCTCCGCGAGGGCGTGGTGGATTTCGGCGGCGCCGGGATCGATCCTCAGGGCCGCAGCATAGGCGTCGCGGGCCTGCGTCATCCGTCCCATCTCCTTCAGCAGTCCGCCCATGCACGTATGGGCGACGGCCAAGTCGGGCTGCAGCGTCGCGGCCTTTTGGTAGGCCGCGATTGCCTCGTCGTACCGTTTGGCTTCGGCACAGGCATTGCCTCGCCCCAGCCATCCTTCCATCATCGCGGAATTGAGCGCGAGTGCCTCGTCGTAGGCAGCGATGGCATCGTCGTGGCGCCTGAGGCGACTGAGCGCGCGGCCCTTGTTGCAGTGGGCCTCGGCATAGCGCGGATTCAGCGAAATTGCTTTTTCAAAATCCGCCAGCGCCCGCTCGTATTGCTGCATCTCGTTGAAGACTGTGCCGCGATTGTTCCAGGTTTCAAATACGGTGCCGTTCAGCCGAAGAGCGCTGTTGAATTGCTCCAGCGCCTGTTCCAGCTTGCCGAGGCGTTTCAGGATCAGGCCGTAATTGTAGAACGAGACGTCGGAGCTCCTGTTGAGCTTGACGGCTCTCGCTATCAGCGGCTCCGCTTCGGCGAAGCGCTCCATGCTCATCAACGTGACGGTGAGGAGATTGAGGGCGCCGATATGGCTCGGCTGCTTCCTGAGGAATTTCGTGAAGAGGCGCTCGGCGTCGGGAAGCCGGCCGTTATTGAGCGCCATGAAGGCATCCTGATACGTTTTCTCCAGGCCTTTCATGGAAACTCCGGCTCGCCCGGTTCGGACGCGCAACGGGCGGCCGCTACCGTCGATCCCGCCGACAAGGTGTCCGGGGCCGCACCCATCACGAATGCCGCTGGTCGCGCGGGAAAGGCTGGGTCAGCGCAGCTCACTCCGCCGCCTGCGCCGTTGGCAGCCGGTAGTCCTTGAACTGTTGCCTCAACGTGACCTTCTGGATCTTGCCGGTCGCCGTGTGCGGGATCTCGTCGACGAAGACGACGTCGTCCGGCATCCACCACTTGGCGATCTTGCCCTGCATGAAGCCGAGCAGCTCCTCCTTGCTCGCCGTCTCGCCCTTCTTCAGCACGATCACCAGCAAGGGCCGCTCGTCCCATTTCGGATGGGTGACGCCGATGACGGCAGCTTCCGCCACCTTGGGATGGCCGACCGCCAGATTTTCCAGGTCGATGGTGGAGATCCATTCGCCGCCCGACTTGATCACGTCCTTGGCGCGGTCGGTGATCTGCATATAGCCGTACTGGTCGATGGTCGCCACGTCGCCGGTATCGAACCAGCCGCCCGCCTCGAACACCGGGTCGCTGTCGACCTTGAAATAGGCCTTCGCCACCGCGGGGCCGCGCACCTTCAGGCGGCCAAAGGTCTTGCCGTCCCAAGGCAGTTCCTTGCCGGCGTCGTCGGTGATCTTCATCTCCACGCCGAAAGGCGGGTGACCCTGCTTCTGCTGGATGTCGAGCCGCGCGTCGCCGGAGAGCGTGGCATATTCCGGCTTCATGGTGCACAGCGAGCCGAGCGGGCTCATCTCGGTCATGCCCCAGGCGTGCACCACCTCGACGCCGTACTGTTCTTCGAAGGTCTTGGCCATGGCGCGCGGGCAGGCCGAGCCGCCGATCACCACGCGCTTCAGGTAAGGCAGCTTGCCGCCGGTCTTTTCAAGGTCCTGCAGCAGCATCAGCCATACCGTCGGAACCGCGGCGGTGAAGGTCACTTTGTAGGTGTTGAGCAATTCGTAGATCGAGGCGCCGTCCATCTTGGCGCCGGGCATCACCAATGTCGCGCCGGTCATCGGTGCGGAAAAGGCGAGCGACCAGCCGTTGGCGTGGAAGAACGGCACCACCGGCAGCACGACGTCGCGCGACGAGATGCCCTTGGAATCCGGCAATGACGCCATAAAGGCATGCAGAACGTTGGAACGGTGCGAATAGAGCACGCCTTTGGGACCGCCCGTGGTGCCGGACGTGTAGCACATGCCGGCGGCGGTGTTTTCGTCGAAGCTCTTCCAGGCGAAGTCGCCGTCGACCTCCGCGATCCAGTCCTCATAGGCGACCGCATTTTTCAATGTAGTCTGCGGCATGTGCGCGCCGTCGGTGAGCACCACATAGCGCTCGATGGTCGGCAGCTTGTCGGCGATCTTTTCCAGCAGCGGCATGAAGGTGAGATCGGTGATCATCATGCGGTCTTCCGCGTGATTGACGATCCAGACGATCTGCTCGGGGAACAGGCGCGGATTGACGGTGTGGTAGATGGCGCCGATGCCGAGAATGCCGTACCACGCTTCCAGGTGCCGCCACGTATTCCAGCACAGCGTCGCCACCCGGTCGCCGAGCTTGATGCCGTCCTTTTCCAGTCGCTTGGCAACCTGCAGCGCGCGGTTGCGGATCTCGGCGTAATTGGTCTCGTGGATCGGCCCTTCCACCGAGCGCGTGATTACCTTGCGCTGGCCGTGAAAACTGGCGGCATGGTCGATGATGCGATGGCACAACAGGGGCCAATCCTGCATCAGTCCGAGCATGGCGCTTCCTCCTGAACTTCCGCCCGTAACGCGGCTTGTTGGGCCGGTCCCCTGGCCGGCCGGAGCAAGGTTAGCGCGGGCATCGGCCAGCGCAACGGGGCAGCGCCGAGGCGCGGACATGTCCGGGAATGTCCAGAAATGCCGCAATCGGAGCCAAAATGCAGGCGATGAAATGGCTGATGGCGATCCTGGCGCTGGTCGCCGGCTGCGGCGTGACCGCGGCGGATGAGGTTCCGCTGCCGCGCCCGCGTCCGGCGATCTGGGTCGAGCCGCGCTCGTTCGCCGAAGCGGTGGCCGGGCTCGATCTCGACCTGGCCGCGGTCACCAGCGATCCCACGCCCTGCGACAAACGTCTCGCAGGCATGGCGGCGATCGGCCTGATGCCGCGATTGATCGGTCCCGGCGCCTGCGGCGGCGCTGATCTCGTCGAACTCGACGCCGTGCTGCTGCCGGACAAGTCCCGGGTCGCGATCAAGCCTGCTCCGCTGCTGCGCTGTGCCACTGCGGAATCGCTTGCCGCCTGGGTGCGCGCGGACGTGGCGCCGCGGCTCACCGTTCTCGGCTCGCCATTGCGTGCAATTGAGAACTACG
>Ga0210122_1000018_pt1 | contig 36897 bp, 37 predicted proteins | sample Muzzi_CordB_D2_FD_185530 | JGI IMG/M metagenome (GOLD analysis project Ga0210122, IMG submission 185530) | Wetland microbial communities from San Francisco Bay, California, USA, that impact long-term carbon sequestration - Muzzi_CordB_D2 (SPAdes) | ecosystem: Environmental > Aquatic > Marine >... | reverse complement strand
AAGAAAACACATAACAAATCATCCAACCGGACGCGGGAAAGTGTTTTAGCGCGTTTCCGCGGAAACGTCTACGTGCGCGCCGGTTAATTCAAACGTTAGGCTTCAAAGCAACAATCTCATACGACTTAGTCAAAACGTCCCGAGTGTCAACTGTAGTTGACAATCACAAGACTGTAAACTATAGTTTTCACATGGTCGAGATCATCAAGAGCGCTACATTCGATCATTGGTTCAAAAGATTGCGAGATCCCCGAGCCAAAGCCCGCATCCAAATGCGGATTCGTAGGTTGGGATTGGGTAATCCCGGAGATGTTCAGCCAATTGGTAGTGGATTGAGTGAAATGAGAATCGACTATGGCCCGGGTTATAGGGTGTATTACATGCAGTCAGGGTCGGTTTTGATCGTGCTTTTATGTGGCGGTGACAAGCGTTCACAGCAAACCGATATCGACAAAGCCAAACGATTGGCTGCTGAATGGAGGTTGTAAGACATGGGCGAAAAATTTAGCCGTTATGATGCTGCGGATTATCTGGCGTCTGAAGAAGACATTCGTCTTTATCTTGAAGCCTGCCAGGAAGATGGCGATCCTGCACTTGTCGCTGCAGCATTGGGCGACATTGCGCGTGCTCGCAACATGACACAACTGGCGAAGGCAGCCGGAATGACTCGTGCTGGTTTGTACAAAGCTCTATCGGCTGACGGTAATCCCAGTTTCGCCACAATATCCAAGGTTGCCAAGGCGCTTGGGTTAAAAATTACCGTTCATCCAGCTTAGTCGCACCTCAAATCATGAAGTACAACGAATTTGTTATCGGTGGCGAATTCCGTTGCGGAGGAAAACGCTGGAAATGTACCGATCTAGGTCGGCGGGTCGTAGTAGCCATTCCGATTGACCAAGCAAACGATCCTTCCTGGCTGAATGGCCCGCCGTATGCGCTGGCTGAGACTGTATTTGACGAATACGATGTTGAAGGCTGCACTCTCGAGGAGTAATGCAGTGCATGCCAAGCCTAACAAATCATTAAACGCGGTCGCGCCAAAGCGCGCCGCTTAACTTAAACGTTAGCTGATAAGGGTGACAAAAGGCACACATTGTACTAGACTTTGATCATGAAGGTGATTGCGTGGAACTCTCGAAAGAACGAAGTCCTAAAGTCTGAGAGAGGGGTTTCGTTTGAAGACATCGTGTTCCACATGTGCGCCGGCGACATCATCGATACTTTTGATCATCCGAACCAAGAGAAATATCCCGGCCAAAAGATTCACGCCATCGCCGTTGAGGACTACGTCTATCTGGTGCCATTTGTAGAATCAGAAGATGAGGTCTTTCTGAAGACAATTATTCCGAGCCGAAAGGCGACGAAGCAATACCGAGGTAAAAATGAGTAAATTGGACAAGGAAGAAAGGGAAATCCTGGAAGCGTTCGAGGCCGGGAAGCTCAAGCGTTCCAAAAGAGCATCCCAAATTCAAAAGCATCACGCCGAATATGCCGAGGCCATGTTCCGGAAGGATGCGAGGATCAACATCAGGCTTTCGTCCAAGGACCTGCGCGGCTTACAGAAACGCGCCCTGGCTGAGGGCATTCCTTATCAAACGCTCATCGCAAGCGTGCTGCACAAGTACATCGAGGGCAGGCTGCGTGAGTCAGGCAGCTAACAAATCATCAAACCGGACGCGGGAAGGTGTGTTAGCGCGTTTCCGCAGAAACGTCTACACACGCGCCGGTTAATTCGAACGTTAAGCATGCAAGCCGTAGGCGTGCCAACTTCCGGAGAATTGAAATGAGATCCGAATCAGCACCCTCGATCACTTTCTGGGTCACAGCCGGCATTCTGCTGTTATGGGGTATGGGAGGGGCGTCCATATATATTGCCTATTTCCTGGAAACCCCACAGGAGTTTGCTCTAACGGCAGAGACAGCTACAAACAGGGGTGCGTACGCGGAATACATTGCCAATATTCCACTCTGGGCCATTGCCGTTGGAATCATCGCGGCAGTGACGAGGTTGCTTGGCGCAATGGCCTTGCTCCTTCGAAACGCCTGGGCATTGCCGCTCTACGTGGTATCGCTACTCTTTTTTCTAGTGGCCTTGTATCGCGCATTTGTTCTCGCTGATGTAGTGAACGTTATGAGCATGGGCCATGTCGCAACGGAAGTGGTTTTCGTCATGCTAAGCGTCTTCGCTGTTTGGTTTGCTTATCAATTCAAAGCCAATGGAACGCTCCAGTAGCAATGTGCAGCGAATGCCTAACAAAGTGTGCAAGTACGTTCCGCCATCGGCTTGATCTTCATCCCGATGTTTGTAGCGACACTCACCGGAGTGATTGCCGGAATCATTGGCGTGACTGAGTTTCGGATCCGGAAAGGAAAGGCAGTTGCCAACCAGGGAATCCAGCGTACAAAATGACCGCGCGGACGCGGTCCATTTTGAGGCTGATTCCAGTCGCTGGACGCTCAGTAAAAGTCATGTGACTTGAGGGAATGGCATGTCATCGAACGCAGGTAACCCAGAAATAGCCCAAGCAGCATCCCCTCGCCAGTGGACCAGGTTGGTTGCGGTGTATCTCCTTGTCCCGCTGACTTTATTGATATGCGGCGGGGATTTTGCCTGGTGGCAGGCGTGGGGCTATTCCGTGCTGATTGTAGGCGTCGGCCTGGGGGGGCGCATATTGGCGGAGCGGCGGCATCCGGGGTTGTTGGCCGAACGACAGAATATGGATAAGGTCAGAAGCGCGAAAGCCTGGGACAAAGTACTTGCGCCGTTGATGGCGCTGAGTGTGAGTTTCCCCCCGGTCATCGTGGCCGGGCTGGATCATCGCTTTGGCTGGTCGCCCGCGTTTCCTTTGTGGCTCATCGTGCCCGGCTTTCTCCTGATCTCGCTCGGATACGCTTTCGCCGCGTGGGCATTTATAGAGAACCGCTTTTTCTTCAGCGTGGTGCGCATCGAGGTCGATCGAGGGCACGTGGTGTGCGATACCGGCCCGTACCGGTTTGTTCGGCATCCGGGCTATGCCGGAAATGTGTTGGCGCTCCCGGGCATGGTGCTGGCCTTAAGCTCGATGTGGACGCTTATTCCGGCGGCGGCGGCGCTCATCATCGCGGTGATTAGAACCGCGCTGGAAGACCGGACTCTGCAGGACGAGTTGCCGGGCTATCGAGACTATGCACGGCGCGTGCGCCATCAACTGATTCCTGGGATATACTGAGCGACCTGAGTGGTGGGTGCGCCAGGCCCGGGACCGAGGTCCAACCGAGAGGATCGAGCGCCGCCCAACAAGGTGTTCAAGTGGGCCCAATGCCGCGTCACACGCGCTCCTTGCATTGGTCCACTTACCGCCAACGTTATGCGAACGATTCTGCGGCAGCCAGGTCATTCAGCTACGTCGCCACGGTGCACGCCGGCGTCACTTCATGTCACCGGTTATTTCAAGCGTTATGTTTCGAAGTCCATACCGGGAGAAAGTACAATGCACAATACGTTTCTGGCGACAGTGATCGCCGTTTCCATTCTCGCCACGGTGTCGGTGCAATCCTATGCGGCGGAGCCTCATACCCGACATGGCGGTATCGTGTTATCACCTGACGTGCTGAATCTGCTCAGAGAAGAAATGCGTGAAATCGCCGGCGGAGTGCAAGGTGTGGCCTTGTCTCTGGCGACCGCTAACTGGAGCTCAATAGAAGAAACCAGCATCAAAATACGTGCCAGCTATATCATGGAAAAGAAACTCACGCCGGCCCAGGCAAAGGAACTGGATAAAGCTCTCCCGGAGCGATTCAAACGACTCGATGCAGAATTCCATCAAAGAGCGGAAAAGCTTGGCGCAGCGGCCGCGGCCCACGATCCTGAGCTTGCTGTCTTCCAGTATTCCCGCCTTGTAGAAAGCTGCGTCCGTTGTCATGCTTCATTCGCGGGTGAACGGTTTCCGGGGTTCGCTCCTTTGCAATCACTGGGTCACCATCATTGAGCGAAACATGACAGGCTGCCCGTGTCGGATGCTTGCTTCGCCACGTACCATACGGCTTATGCGGCATGCCTGTTTGACGACTGTCGTGGCCCCAAGCATTGCCACGCAGGCATTTGTACGCGCTTTTGGTGTGTGCAGAACAGGGGGGCGGCCGTGGCGGGTGCAAACATTGCGAACAGGGCTTTGTGCCCATGCCGTAGATGTTGCATGCGCGCGCTAATGTCAAAATTCCGACCGGCATGTAGGAAAATTCTTCAAACATGATTTTCAAGTACATTTTTGTCGACTCGGCAATCGACTTTGTCTATAGTTGATGCAGGGGGACGGGTCAGCAAAAGAGGGGGTATATCTACAAAGGGGATCTATCCAAAGGGGGGGAATCATGATCCAGGTACTTATTATCGATGACCAGGCCTTGGTCAGAACGGGCCTGCGCTACATACTCGACCAGAGCGGCGATATCGTCAAGGTGGTGGAGGCGGAGTCGGGAGAAGCGGCGTTAAACCGTTGCAGGCGCTTGTGTCCAGACGTCATTCTGCTGAGCGTCAATTTACCCGGCCTGACCGGGTTCGAGGCGACCCGTAGACTCAGACGGGTTTATCCGCAAGCCGGCATCATCGTGCTTGCGGTCCACGCGAAACCACCGTACCCGGAGCGTCTGCTCAACGCCGGCGCCAGCGGCTACCTGACGCTGGATTGCGAACCGGGCGAACTCTACCAGGCGATCAAGACGGTTGCGGCCGGGCGCCGTTACGTGGGCAGTGAGGCGGCAAAACAACTGGCCCTGTCGATGTTGCCAGGCGGTGTCGCGTCGCCTTTCGAAGAGTTATCCGCACGCGAGATGGAAGTCATGCTCAAGCTGACCGAAGGCAGCCGTGTTCCCGATATCGCGGCCTTGCTTTGCCTGAGCGCAAAAACGGTGTCCACGTACAAGTACCGGATACTGGGCAAACTCGGTGTGCGCAGCGAGGTCGAACTGGTGCGTATGGCCATGCGTTACGGCCTCGTGGAAGCCGCCTGACAAGGCGGGGGCCGCGACATTGCGCCCCCGCTTGAGTTGCGCGGGGCGGTCGGCTCCCCGCCGCCACCGGGTCGGCGGCCGTCAGTCCGCCGTGCCGCTTTTCTCGCCGGCTTCAGGTTTCAGCGTGTAAAGGCCCTTGGTTCCGGCCTGGGGCTCGACCTTGGCCGGCGCGCCGGTTTGGACGCTCGCGGGCGGTGTGGTCTTCTCTTCCTTGGGCCTCGCGGGTTCGTGGGCGGACGAGGGCGTCGGTTTGGGGCCGCCACCGGTTCCGGTCTTGTCGTCGGTGGGGGCGGGCTCCCGCACAGGCTGACGCTTCGCAGCGGCTTCGGCCGGTTTTTCGCCGCCCGTATCCGGCGCCGGCTTGACCACGTCCGCCGCATCATTCCTGCGCGCGCTGTCCGGCTCTGGATGGGCAGGTGCGGCCTTGGCGGCAGACTGCTTGTCATCGGATTCGGACTTGGTCCCGGTTTCCGGCTTGGTCCCGGTTTCCGGCCTGGTCCCGGTATCCGGCCTGGTCCCGGTATCCGGCCTGTTCCTGGCTTCCGGTTCCTTCCCAGCCTCTGTTTTTACCCCGGTATCGCGCTGCTCGTCCGTGCCCTGCGGCGCACGCTCCGGACGGGGTTTGGAACCGCTGGTTTTGTATGGCGATCTCCTTCTGCGTCCGGGTCTCTGCTCTGCCTGCTCGTTTTGATCCTGCTTGCGTGTGTCCGTTTGTTTGGCGTCGGCGCCGGCGCTCCGCTGTTTGACCGTCTCGGCATCCGCTGCCTTTTGCTTGTCGTCTGGCGGCGATGTCTCCGTTCTCACTGGCTTTTTGCGAGAGGACTTGCGTCTGCGCGGTGCGTTTCGGGATTGCGCCGACTTGGTCTCCGATTCCTGACCCCCGTCTTTTTGCTGCGGCTTTTCCGTTGCTGCCTTTGAACCGGTCTTCTTGCTGCCACGCTTCTTGCGGGCTCGCGGCTGCTGGGCTCGCGGCTGGCCGTCTTTGCCCCCCGTTTTCTTGGCCGTTTTGCGTGTCGTTTTACGCCGCTGGGGAGTGGCGCCGCCATCCTTGTCGCGTTGACCACTTGCAGATGCTGCTTTCCTGGCGGAGTCGTCCGCGCGTGCAGGCTTGGGCTCCGGAGAGGATTTGGAGGCGGCGAACAACAGGTTCGCGAGCCGGCTGAAAAGACCCGGAGACTTCTCTTCCGCGTGTTGCGGCGCGGGCCGGTCGTGGCTGGGGTGCTTGACCGCAGGCACCGGCGGCGCAACGGCGCTCGCCTGTGAGCGCTCGTTTGCAATCAGCTGCGTATCCGGTTGTTCGATGCGCTTGAAGCTCGGCTCGTCGGTGACCTCCGATTTTCTGACACGGTGAATCTCGAAATGCGGTGTCACGAGGTATTCGTTTGCAATGATCATGATCGGAACGCTGTGGCGTTTCTCGATACTGGCGATCGAGGCCCGTTTTTCGTTATGCAAAAAGTTCGCGACCTCGCTTGGAGCCTGCACGACGATCTGGCCCGTGTAGTCCTTCATGACCTCCTCCTCGACCAGGCGCAGGATGGAAAGCGCGAGTGACTCCACGCTGCGGATGGAGCCGTAGCCGTCGCAGCGTGGGCAGGTGTCGAGGCTCGACTCGCCCAAAGAGGGACGCAGACGCTGGCGCGACATTTCCAGCAGGCCGAAGCGCGAGATGCGGCCGATCTGAACACGGGCCTTGTCGACCTGCATCGCGCGACGCAGGCATTCCTCGACTTCGCGCTGGTGGCTGCGGTTGGTCATGTCGATAAAATCGATCACGATCAGACCGCCCAGATCCCTCAGCCGCAACTGGCGTGCGATTTCGAAGGCGGCTTCCATGTTGGTGTTATAGGCGGTCTCCTCGATATCGGAACCCTTGGTTGCGCGCGCGGAGTTGATGTCGATCGACAGCAGCGCCTCGGTGTGGTCAAAGACCACGGCGCCGCCGGAAGGCAGATGCACCGTGCGTGCAAAGGCTGATTCGATCTGGCTTTCGATCTGGTAGCGGCTGAACAGCGGCACCGGATCCCGGTACAGCTTGAGCTTGCTGATATTGTGCGGCATGACCTGCTGCATGAACTCACGGGCATCGTTGAAAACGGATTCGTCGTCGATCAGGATTTCGCCGATATCGGCGCGCAGGTGATCGCGCAGGGCGCGGATAAAGAGGTTGCTCTCCTGGTAAATCAAAAACGGTGCCGAGCGGCCGGAAGCCGCCTGTTCGATCGCGGTCCACAACTGCAGCAGGTAATCGAGATCCCACTGCAATTCGTCCGCGTCGCGGCCGACCCCGGCCGTGCGAATGATAATGCCGACGTTGTCCGGCGTCGTAACCTTCTGCAACTGCTCGCGCAGGTGGTCGCGGTCGTTGCCGGTAATGCGCCGCGAGACGCCGCCGGCACTTGGGTTGGTTGGCATCAGCACCAGGTAGCGCCCCGCCAGCGAGATGTACGTCGTCAGGGCCGCGCCCTTGTTGCCGCGTTCCTCCTTCTCGACCTGGACGATAATTTCCTGGCCCTCGTTCACGACTTCGCGAATGGAGACCTTGCCGTCCTTCCGGCGAGCGCTTTTCGCATAGCAGTCGGGGCAGATTTCCTTCAGCGGCAAAAAGCCGTGACGGGTGGAGCCGAAGTCGACAAAACAAGCCTCCAACGACGGTTCGACGCGGGTAATGCGACCCTTGTAAACGTTGGATTTCTTCTGTTCCTGGGAGGGAACTTCGATGTCGAGGTCAAACAGGTTCTGACCTTCGGCGATTGCGACACGCAACTCCTCTGGCTGAGTTGCGTTAATCAGCATTCTTTTCATTATATATTCCTCAGGCACCCCGGTACGGGGCGGCAGTGGTCTGCCACGGCATACATGATCCGTGCCACCACTGAACGAGCCCGGCGTTGCCCGCAGGCATGCCGGGGTACCATGTTTTGTTTTCAACGCCGGGCACCATGGCCCGGTCCACTTGGCAGTTGCGTCACTGCCACTGAAATTCTGTAAACCCCACCCGTTTGAACTGGTGGCCGAATTCGTTTGATCCTGCCGTTGGCACAACGTGTAAACTGTCGTTGAGCAGTTAGACTGCTCATGATATTGAGGTCAGTCTGGTGCTTGTCCCGGTCAGCGCCCTGGCGCTCCGGACAGCAGTTCGGCAGGACGAATTCGTAGCCCAGACAATATAGCAGTGTTTCTATTTTCTATCAATGAGTTGGAATCCAGTGGTAATAAAAAAGAAAACCAGTGCCGTCCGCCATGCCGAGGTTTCACGGGACCGGGCCGGACAGAGGCTGGATAACTTCCTGGCCGCCCGGCTCAAAGGGGCGCCGCGCTCGTTGATCTACCGGCTCATACGCACCGGGCAAGTGCGGGTCAACGGCCGCAGGGCCAAGCCGTCCAGCCGCCTCGAATCCGGCGACGTCGTCAGGATACCGCCGGCCAAGACGCGAGCCGACGGCTGCACCGACATCCCGCAATCGGTCATCGACCTGCTCGCCGCGTCCATCTGCTACGAAGACGGCGACATCATGGTCGTTGACAAGCCCGCCGGCATGGCCGTTCACAGCGGCAGCGGCGTCAATTGGGGTGTTGTGGACGTGGTCCGCAAGTTGCGGCCCGGCAGGCAGGTGGACCTGGTGCACCGGCTCGACCGGGTTACCAGCGGTTGTCTGTTGCTGGCGCTCAGCGGTGCCGCGCTGCAGTCGCTGCAGGAGCAGATGGCGCAAAACGGTATCGACAAGCGCTACCTGTGCCTGCTGGACGGCTGTCTGCCACAGCCCGTGGTCGAGGTCGAGCAGCCCATCGGTAAGACGGAGCGCGGTGGCGAGCGCTTTATGCGGGTTGACCCGGATGGTAAGCCGGCGCACACGACGTTCCGCAAGTTGCAGGACTATGGCGGCTGCAGCTACGCGGAAGCGATCCTGCACACGGGACGGACACACCAGATCCGCGTGCACGCCGCGTACCTCGGCATGGCGCTGGTCGGGGAAAAACTCTACGCGCCCCGGGAGCGGCAGGAATACTGGCGGCACAGGGGCGCGCGGCGCCTGTTCCTGCACGCGCACCAGATCGCCTTCAAAACACTGTACGGCGAAGCGCGCCTGGTCAGCACGGGCCTGCCAGCCGAATTGAACGCGTTCCTCGACACGCTGACGTGAGCCGCGGGATTTTTCCTACGCGCGGACAACAAATCCCGACTGGCCCGTGGGCTTTTGCTGTGTTCTAATTCCGTGATGCTGAAACCACTGTCTGCCTTTATCGGTTTGCGCTACTTGCGCGCCAAAAAGCAAACCCACTTCGTTTCTTTCATTTCGCTCATTTCCATGCTCGGCATCGCGCTCGGCGTGACCACGCTGATCACGGTGATCTCCGTGATGAACGGGTTTGAAAAGGAATTGCGTGCCCGCATCCTCGGCGCCATCTCGCACGCCACGATTCAGCCGCTGGACAAGCCGCTGGATCACTGGAAACAGGTGATCGCGGACGTGGACAAGCGCCCGGACGTCATCGCCGCGGCGCCCTATATCGAGGTGCCGGCCTGGCTGCAGGCGAACGGCTCTCACGGTGCGCTCGTGCGCGGCATTTCCCCGGCCTACGAGGCGACGGTGTCCGAGGTCGCCAGCCACATGGTCGAAGGTCACCTGGATGACCTGCGCGGCGGAGAATACGGCATCGTGCTCGGCACCGGTCTGGCGGTGAGGCTCGGCGTCGGTCTCGGCGACAAGGTGACCGTCATCGCGCCGCATCTCAAAGCCAGTCCCTTCGGGGCCACGCCGCTGATGCGCAGGTTTACCGTGGTCGGCATGTTCGAGTTCGGCGAGTACGAAAACGACAGCGGGCTGGCGATGGTCAACATCGAGGATGCGGCGAGGCTGCTGCGTATGCCGGCCGAGTCGATCGGCGGGATCCGCTTGCGGCTGAAGGACGTCGACAAGGCCTGGTGGGTCGCGCGTGACATTTCCGAGCAGTTGGGCGGCGATTTCAGGGTCAGGGACTGGACCCAGGAGCGCGGTAACCTGTTCCAGGCCGTGCATACCGAAAAGACCGTCATGTGGGTCATCCTGTCGCTGATTATCGCCGTTGCCGCATTCAATATCATCTCGATGCTGGTCATGGTGGTGACGGACAAGCAGGCCGATATCGCGATTCTCAAAACCATGGGCGCGCGCGCCGGCACCATCATGCGAGTGTTCGTGGTCCAGGGGAGCCTGATCGGGGTGATAGGAACGCTGGCCGGTGTCGCCGGCGGCATACTGCTGGCGCAGAATATCGGCACCGTGGTCCCGTTCCTGGAAAAGATTTTCGGCTTCAACCTGTTCCCGGAAGATATCTACTACATCACCAAGCTGCCGTCCGACCTGCGCAATTCCGACGTCATCGCGTTTGCGACGATGTCGCTGGGCATGTCGCTGCTTTCGACCTTGTATCCGGCGTGGCGCGCCTCGAAGACCCAACCGGCCGAGGCCCTGCGCTATGAATGAGAACGGTAAACTGGTCATCGAGGCGACCGGGCTCAGCCGCAGTTTTCGGCAGGGGCCAAAAAAAATCCGCGTGCTCAAGGCGGTGGACCTGACGGTTCCCGCCGGCACCTCGGTGGCCATCGTCGGCGCCTCGGGCGCCGGCAAGAGCACGCTGCTGCACATACTCGGCGGTCTTGACAGGCCGACCGGCGGGGAAATTATTTTCGACGGGCACTCCCTGTGGGACATGACGGAACGCGAGCGCGGCGACCTGCGCAATGCCCGCATGGGCTTCATCTACCAGTTTCACCATCTGCTGACCGAGTTTACGGCGCTGGAAAATGTCGCCATGCCGCTGCTGATCCGCGGCCAAGCGGTCTCGGAAGCGGCCAGGGCCGCCACGGCCATCCTGGAAAAGGTCGGTCTCGGACAGCGTCTGGACCATAAACCGGGCGAGTTGTCGGGCGGCGAGCGTCAGCGTGCGGCGGTGGCCAGGGCGCTGGTGGGCAACCCGGCTTGTGTCCTCGGCGACGAACCCACGGGCAATCTGGACGAAAAGACCGCGGCGAGGGTCTTCGGGCAATTGTTGGAACTGAATGCGGAAATGAACACCAGCCTGGTGCTGGTGACGCACGACATGCGGCTGGCTGAGCGGATGACGCGGCGCTTCGAACTGCACATGGGGGTGCTCAGACCGCTGTAGCAAAGCGCTGACGACAAAAAGGGGGGCAGTTGAAGGTCTGGGTCGCGCTTATCGCGGGCATGGTCTCACCCTACCTGCTGACATCGGTGATCTCGGCGGGGTGGTCGCTGTTGCTGGCCCTCACGAGCCTTTTGCTGCTGGCTTTGCCGCGTCTGCGGGTGTTTTCGCTGCTGCCCTTTTGCTTTCTGTACACGTCCTTCGCCTTGCATCATCGCTTGGCGCAAAGACTGCCGCCGGAGCAGGCCGGAACGATCCGCGTGCTGACCGGGACCGTCGCCGCCCTGCCGCTCTACAGGGATGAACTCGTCAGCTTCGATTTCCTGCCCGACAGGGACGGGACGGGCTTGCCGCGGCGGATCCGCGTGTACTGGTACGCTGACAGGACGAGACCCGCGGCGCGCGCCGCGGAACGGCTTCCGGTGCTGCATGCACGCGAACGCTGGCAATTGCAGCTGGAATTGCGCACCACCCGGGGCCGGGTCAATTTTAACGGCAGCGACAGCGAGCGGCGATTGCTGGCGCAGGGTGTCGGTGCGCTCGCAACGGTGCGGGCAGGGCCCAACCGGAGGCTGGCCGGGCCCGGGTCGCTGGAATTACAGCACTGGCGTGAAAGCCTGCTCGAGGCGCTCGAGCGCGAGGGTGCCGGTCTGCCGGCCCTGCGCATATTGCGGGCCCTTGCCGTCGCCGATCGCCGCGGTCTGCTGCGCAGCGACCGTACGACCTTGGCCGCCACCGGAACCGGGCACCTGCTGGCCATATCCGGCTTGCATATCGGGCTGGCCGCCGCGATGGGGTTCTACGGCGGCCGCCTGCTGTTGTGGCTGCTGCCGCCGGGGCTCAAGTCGCGGGCGGCGGTCGCGATGCCCTGGGTGGTGTGCTGGCTGGCGGCGCTGGCCTACGCCGCCATGGCCGGCTTCGGCGTATCGACACAGCGTGCCCTGATCATGCTGGGCGTAACTACCCTGGTGGTCGTCGGCCGGCGCAACGTCAGCCGGCTGCTGAGCTGGTTGATCGCGCTCGCCGCCGTACTGGTGCTCGATCCTTTCGCGCCGTTGCGCGCCGGCTTCTGGTTTTCATTCACGGCGGTCGGGGTGCTGCTGTTCCTGTTTTCGCCGCGATTAGACCAACGGCCCGCCTGGCGCAGGATGCTGCTGGCGCAAGCCGGTATCTCGCTGGCGATGTCGCCGCTCGGCATGTTCTGGTTCCACCAGGCCAGCCTGCCGGGTTTGGCGGCAAACCTGGTGGCGATACCCCTTGTCAGTTTCGTCGTCGTGCCACTGTTGCTGACAGCGCTCTTGCTGATGCCGCTGCCGGGCCCGTTGGCCCACTGGTTGCTGGCGGCGGCTGCCTACAGCGCCAGCGGCCTGATGCGTTTCTTGGGTGCTTTGGCGTCGTTGCAGCCCGAAAGCATGATGTCGACCCGCACGCCCGGGCTGCTCTCCACGCTGCTGGCGCTGGCCGGTGCGTTGCTGCTGCTGATGCCGCGCGGGCTGTCCGTGCGCCTGGCCGGTGCCGCCCTGATGTTGCCGCTGCTGTTGCCGGCCGCTGACCGTCTGGCCGCAGGTGAAATACGGCTCGATGTACTGGATGTCGGCCAGGGCCTGTCGGTGTTACTGGCTGCACCGGGGCATTTGCTGGTGTACGACACGGGACCCGGCAATGGGCTGGGCGGTGAAGCGGGCTGGAACATGGTCGACAGCGTGATTCGGCCCATGATCACGGCCTCCGGCGAGCGGCCCGGTGTCATCATCGCCAGCCACGGCGACCTGGATCACGCCGGCGGACTGCGGCGTCTCAGGCAAATCTATCCGGGGGCCCGGTACATGGCGAATTTACGCACGCAGCCCGCCGCCGTTCCGCCTTGCCGCGCGCCGGCGCACTGGGCCTGGGGCCGGGTACGCTTCGAGGTTCTGCACCCGGCGCCCGGTCTGCCCTACCTTGGCAACGACAGTTCCTGCGTGGTCAGTGTGCGTACCGTCGGCTCGAGCTTCCTGCTGAGCGGCGATGTCAGCCGCGCGGTCGAAAACAGGCTGGTCGACGCGGGTCTTCGGCCGCACCGGCTGCTGCTGGTGCCGCACCACGGCAGCTCAACTTCGTCATCGCAGGATTTCATCGACCGGGTCGAACCGGAACTGGCGCTGATTTCCGCCGCGCCGGACAACCGCTTCGGCCTGCCGCGCGAAACGGTGTTGCGGCGTTACGCGAAGCGGCATGTCGTCATCCTCAACAGCGCCGACTGCGGCGGCGTCCGCGTCACCGGAAACGTCAGCGGAGGGCTGCGGGTGCGTACGGCGCGGAACGCGCGCCCCGCCGTCTGGCGCTGGCCGGCGGCGCCGGACTGTCCGTAAAACACCCGTCCGTGGGCGGGAGCCTGGCCCGGTCTGCGCGTGGTGAGCGGGCTTCGGGTATCATTCGCCTGTGCAGCCAGAGCGCACGACTGCAATTTTGGGAAATTGACATTAAGATAGGCGACGGCCTTTGTTTCAATATTTCTCGTCTGCCCCGGAATGACTCCCGGGCCGTCCAAGGAGTGACACTGCATGTTGGAAATCATTCTAGCTGGTGGTTGGCTGATGGCGCCGATCCTGTTGTGCTCGACGCTGTCCGTGGCGATCATCATCGAGCGGTTCTGGACCCTGCGCAAGAGCAAAGTGACACCGAAGGGGCTGGGCGACATGGTCGAAACCTGGGCGGCTCGGGATGAACTGGACTCGCGTCATATCAATCAACTGAAAACCGGCAGCCCGCTGGGCCGCATATTCGCGGCGGCGATGGCCAATCGCAAACGGTCGCGCGATATCCTCAAGGAGGCGGTCGAGGACACCGGGCGGCAGGTTGTGCATGACCTGGAGCGGTTTCTCAACACCCTGGGCACCATTGCCGGTATTTCGCCGCTGCTCGGTTTACTCGGCACGGTGATCGGTATGATCAAGGTTTTTTCCGCCATCATGATCAGCGGTGTCGGCAACGCCAATGTGCTGGCGGGCGGCATCTCCCAGGCGCTGATCACCACCGCTGCCGGCCTGACGGTGGCGATCCCCAGTTATTTCTTCTATCGCTATTTCAGCGGCCGTGTGTCCGAACTGGTGTTGTCCATGGAAGAGCAGGCCATCCACCTTATCGACTGTATCGAGCGCGGCAATTTGGGCTGCGCGGACGACGTGGCCGCCGGGTAAGCGCGTGCAACTGCGACCGACAAAGAAACCCGACCTGGGCCTCGACATGACGCCGCTGATCGACGTGGTTTTTCTGCTGCTGATCTTTTTCATGGTCAGCACGACGTTTGAACACCAGGCCATGCTGAGGGTGGATCTGCCCGAGGCCAGTGACGTCAGCGACGCGGCGGACCAGCCGAAGGGGTTGGAACTCGTGATCGACAAGGACGGCCATTTTTATCTGGACGACCGGCAACTGGTCGACGCCAGACCGGCCACGATCAGGGCCGCGCTGCAGGAGGCGGCGGGCGACAAGCGGGACATGCCGCTGGTGTTGCGGGCGGACGCGCAGACGGCGCATCACTTCGTCGTAACCGCGATGGATGTTGCAGCGCAACTGGGGTTCCAGCACCTTTCGATCGCGACCGAGCGCGTGCCTGAACAGTGACCTTTCCAGCGCAGGCCGATTACACTCCGACCGCGGTCTACAGGCGTTTGTGGGGCTACACGCGCAAGTATGCCTGGATGTTCGCCGTCGGTGTCGTCGGCGTCAGCCTGGACGCGGCCATGCAGGCCGTGTTCATCCGCTTCGTGGAGCCGCTGATCGACCGGGTCTTCGTCGCCAAGGACGCCGCGTTCGGCCTCTGGCTGGCGGGTGCGATACTGGTTGTCGTGCTGTTGAGGATCGTCGGGCATTTCTGTGGCAACTACGGAATGGAATGGTCCGGCCGGCGAGTGGTCGCGGATTTGCGGCGCGAACTGTTCGCCAGCTACCTGCATATGCCCAGCGTTTTTTATGACCGTCATTCCGCCGGCCAGTTGATATCGAGGCTCGCGTACAACAGCGAGCAGGTCGCGCAGGCGGCAACCCGGGCGGTAATTTCCGCGTTCCGCGACATCATGCTGCTGGTTTACCTGGTGATCGTCATGCTGAGCCTGAACGCGCGCCTGACCGCGGTTCTGTTGATCCTGGTGCCTGCCATCGCGCTCGTTGTGACCGTCATCAGCCGGAAGTTTCGCAAGATCAGCCGCAATATACAGGACTCTATGGGCGCCATCGCCCACGTTACCGAAGAGGCGGTGGCCGGGGAGCGCGTGGTCAAGGTGTTTGCGGGGCAGGCGACCGAGCAGCAGCGGTTCGATCGCGTCAACGAGCACACCCGCCGTCAGCACATGCGCATGGTCGCGATGCACATGCTCGGCTCCTCGCTGGTGCAGCTGGCGGCCGGCGCGGCCCTCGTGGGTCTGATCCTGATCGCGATCAGGCCGTCGATGCTGGACCAGATTACGGCCGGCACCTTCACCTCCCTGTTCTTCGCCATGGTGGCGACGATCCCGCCGCTGAAAAGGCTCACCACGGTACAGTCGCAATTGCAGAAGGGCATCGCGGCGGCGGAAAGCATCTTCAGGGTGATCGACAGCGAGCGGGAAGACGACAGCCCCGACCCGCGGCCACAGCGCGTCCGCGGCGACATCGAATTCCGGGACGTCAGTTTTCAGTACGACAACGGTGCGCAGCCGGTGCTGGAGCACGTGAGCCTGCACCTGCCGGCCGGCAGCGTGACGGCGGTGGTGGGCAAAAGCGGCAGCGGCAAGACGACACTGGCCGGGATGCTGCCGCGGTTCTACGATTACAGCGACGGTGAGATCCTGTTGGACGGGCGCGAACTGAAAAGCTATCGCCTGGCCGGTCTGCGCAGCCAGATCGCGCTCGTGGGGCAGGACGTGGTGCTGTTCCACGATACCATTGCCGCCAACATCGCGTACGGGGCATTGGCCGGGGCCGGCCGCGACAGCATCCTGCGCGCGGCGCGCGCCGCACACGCCATGGAGTTTATCGAGCAGCTGCCGGACGGGCTCGACACCCGCCTGGGTGAAAGCGGTATCGCGATTTCGGGCGGCCAGCGCCAGCGCCTGGCCATCGCGAGAGCCCTGCTCAAGGATGCGCCGATACTGATACTGGACGAGGCCACCTCGGCGCTCGATGCGGAATCCGAGCGCGTGGTGCAGGCGGCGCTGAAGGTGGTCATGAAGGACCGTACAACGCTGGTCATCGCGCATCGCCTGTCGACCATCGAGAGTGCCGACCAGGTGATCGTGCTGGAGCAGGGCAGGGTGGTCGAGCAGGGCACGCACAGGGAACTGCTGGACCTTGGCGGCGTTTATGCTCAGCTCTACCGGACTCAGTTCGGCGATGGCGACTGAGGTTCGAACGGAGGGTCTGCGCGCCCGCATCGAAAGCCGGCTGCACGGCCACTGGTACAGCGAGGACGTGCCGCCCTGGCACCTGCGTGCGCTCGAAGGCGTTTATCGTTGTTTCCGGCGCGGCGGCCAGCACGGGGCGGCCGGGGTCGTGGCGGAGGCTGGCGCGCCGCGCATCGTCGTCGGCAACATCACCGCGGGTGGCAGCGGCAAGACACCCCTGGTGATCGCCTTGTGCCGGCTGGCTGGCGAATTGGGTCTGCGGGCCGGTGTTGCCAGCAGCGGCTACGGGCGCAACGGTAGCGAAACCATCGAGGTCGGTGCCGGCACCGACCCGCGGCTGTGCGGGGATGAGCCGCTGTTGCTGGCCCAAAATACCGCGGCGGCCGTTGTGGTGGCGAGACGCCGCCGCGATGCGCTGGCGAGGCTGGAAGCACTGGGCGTCGATGTCATCATCGCGGACGACGGGCTGCAAACGCCCGGTCTGCGCTGGGATATCACCGTTTGCGTCGTCGACGGCGAGCGCGGCACCGGCAACGGTCACCTGTTGCCCGCCGGGCCGTTACGCGAACCACCCGCACGTTTGCACGAACTGGACTACGTGGTGAGTAAGGGTGAATGGCCGCAGCGGCCCCGGGGACTGGCCTGCTGGGTCATGCGGATCGAATACGGCGCAACCCGTTCGCTGGATGGCAGGGAGACGCTGTCTCTTGCCGAATTGCGGCGGCGAATCGGGGCGGGGCGCGTCCACGCGGTGGCCGGAATCGCTTATCCGGACCCGTTTTTCACGATGCTCCGGAAGCAGGGTTTTGCGCCGGTAGCGCACCGCTTTGCCGACCACCAGCGGTTCGAAGCCGGGGATTTTGCGCCCATGCGCGACGCCGCGGCGATTATCATGACGGAAAAGGATGCGGTAAAGTGCCGGGGTTTCGGGTTGAGAAATGCCTGGTTCGTGCCGGTGGAGGCTGTTTTGCCCACTGCTTTCAAAGAACAATTCAGCGCCCACGTGGAGCGGTTGCGAAGGAAGAGAACATGAGTCCCGAGTACCACATCGTGATCCCCGCGCGTTATGCGTCCGAACGTTTGCCGGGCAAGTTGCTGCGCGATCTCGCTGGTCTCCCACTGTTGCAGCATGTCTGGCACGGGGCGAGCCGTTCGGCGGCGAAGTCGGTCACGATCGCCACCGATGACGAACGCATCTTCAGGACGGCCGAGTCATTCGGCGCCAGCGTCGTCATGACCGACAGCTCACACCAGAGCGGAAGCGATCGGATCGCGGAATGCGCCGACCGGCTGGGCTGGCCGGACGAGTACCTCCTGGTCAATTTGCAGGGGGACGAACCGATGATGCCGGCGGCCTGTCTCGACCAGGTCGCCGGCCTGCTGGCATCGAGCGGGGGGGCGGATGTCGCCAGTCTCTACTGGCCGATCGGGGAGGCTGAAGAAGTACATAATCCCAACGCCGTCAAGGTCGTTACCGATGAGCACGATCGCGCGCTCTATTTCAGCCGGGCGGCGATTCCTTACACGCGAAATTTCGACGACGTCGAAAGCGCGCTGGCGGCGGGAGAGCGCTGGAAGCGGCATCTCGGCCTGTACGCTTACCGACTGGGCGCCTTGCGGCGCTTTGCCGCGGCGTCGCCGACTCCGCTGGAACGCGCCGAAAAGCTGGAGCAGTTGCGTATCCTCGAGCAGGGTGGCACGATCGCGATGGCGCAGGCATGCGAGTTTATCCCCGCCGGCGTGGACACCGAGGAAGATCTCGCGCGGACCCGGGCGATAATATCAAGTACACTATCATAAATAGCTTTTATCTATATGTTTAATATACTATTTGTATGCATGGGAAATATTTGCCGTTCACCAACGGCAGAAGGCTTCTTCCGCTATCACCTGAAAGATTCGGCGCTGCGCCGGCAGGTGTCGGCGGATTCCGCGGGTACGCACGGTTACCATATCGGCGACGCACCGGACCCGCGCGCGATACAGGCGGCACAAAGACATGGTGTGGATATCAGCCGGTTCCGGGCGCGCAAGGTCACGGCGGCCGACTTTAGCGCGCATGACATGATCATCGCCATGGACGAGGTCAACCTGGCCAGCCTGAAAGCGCTGTGTCCGGAGGACTCCACGGCGCAGATCGAGCTGATGATGTCCTGGCACCCGGGCAGCGCGGGTTACGAAGTGCCGGACCCCTATTATGGCGAGTTCAAGGACTTCCAGTCCATGTGCGGTCTGCTGGACAGCGCCACGGCCGGGCTGGTGGCCGACCTCGAAGCCCGCTTGGGCCGCTGACAGGCCGCGCAGGGACCGCCGGTGACGAGCCCGCCCGCCCGCAAGAAGCGCGCAGTCCGGAACGGCTTCGATGGCGCCGAATATGCCCGCCGCCTGCCGCAGCGGCCCGGCGTGTACCTGATGCGGGCAGCGGACGGCACGGCCCTGTACGTGGGCAAGGCGGCCAATTTGCGCAAGCGCGTCGCCAGCTATTTCGATGCCCGGCCCAAGATCGACCGGATCATGCGCATGACCGCCCGCATCGACACCATTGAAGTCAGCCTGACACGCTCGGAAGGCGAGGCCCTGTTACTCGAAAACGAATGGATCAAGTCGCTCAAGCCGCGTTACAACGTGCTATTGCGCGACGACAAGAGCTATCCCTGGATCATGCTGTCGATGGATCACGCCTATCCGCGTATCGCCTTTCACCGGGGCGGCAAGGACAGGGGCAAGGAATACCTGGGTCCGTACCCGTCGGCCAGCTCGGTGCGCGAAAGCATCAACCTGATCCAGAAACTGTTCCGTCTGCGCAACTGTGAAGACAGTTACTTCAGCCACCGCCGCCGGCCCTGTCTGCAATACCAAATCAAACGCTGCACCGCGCCCTGCGTCGGCAAAACGGACACTTCGCAGTATGCGCAACAGGTCGAGGACGCATTGCTGTTCCTGAACGGTCACAGCCAAAAGGTCATCAAGCGCCTGATCGCGCGCATGGAGGGCGCAGCCGCCGGGCAGCGCTACGAGGAGGCGGCGCAGTTTCGCGACCAGATAAACAACCTCAAGCAAATGCAGGCGCGGCAGTTCGTTTCCGCCGGCAACGGCGACCTCGACATCATCGGCCTGGCCGTATTCGAAGGCAGTTGCGCGATCGAGGTGATGACCGTCAGGGGAGGGCGCAGCCTCGGCAAGCGGGATTATTTTCCCAGCCAGTCGCAGGGCCACAAGGAGGCCGACATCCTGAGCGCTTTTCTGGGGCAATACTACCGCGAACGCAGGCCGCCGCCGGAGCTGATCTTGTCCCACGAACTGGAACAACGGACCCTGTTCGAGAGCGTTTTCAGCGAACGCTGCGGACGCAAGGTCAAGCTGCAGCCCCATCCGCGCAGCCATCGCCGCCAATGGCTCGAGCTGGTATGCACCAACGCACTGGCTGCGCTGCAAATACGTACGACGGCCACGTCGAGAATGTCACACCAGTTCGAGGCGCTGGCGGAGCTGCTACGGCTCGAGGCCGTGCCCGAACACATCGAGTGTTTCGACGTGTCGCATACGTCCGGTCATAAAACCGTGGCCTCCTGCGTCGTCTTCGGCCAGGACGGCCCGGTCAAATCCCGCTACCGGCGCTACAACCTGAAGGGCTTCGCCCCCGGTGACGACTACGCCGCGATGCGCGAAGTCTTGGGGCGCCGCTACCGCAAGCTACAGGTCGACGGCGCTCATTTGCCCGACCTGGTGATCGTCGACGGTGGCCGCGGCCAGTTGGGGGTTGCGCTCGATGTCCTCGCCGACTGTGGTCTGGCCGGCATTCCGCTGCTGGGGGTCGCCAAGGGCCCGGCGCGGCGGGCCGGCCACGAGGAGTGGGTTCTGCCGGACGCGCGGCACAGCCTGCGCCCCGGTCCCGCATCGCCGGCTTCCCACCTGATCCAGCAGATCAGGGACGAAGCGCACCGCTTTGCAATCACTGGTCACAGGCAGCGCCGTCAAAAGGCCGCCGTGCATTCGGTGCTGGAAGACGTTGCCGGTGTCGGCAGCCGGCGACGGCGTGCGCTGCTGACCCACTTCGGCGGTCTGCAGGGGGTGCGCAAAGCGGGGGTGGACGAGTTGGCGGGGATACCGGGCATCAACCGAGAGTTGGCCCGGCGTATCTACAAGGCGCTGCATTGAAGCCCCGCCGATGCGGACGCGGGCATTATCGGATTGCCTCTTTTCTGCGATAATGCCCGGATGAATAGAGCTGCCACAGGAACCGACAGATGAAGATGACCTTCCCACTTTTCCTGACGCTGCTTCGGATCGCCCTGATCCCGGTGCTGGTGCTGTTTTTCTACCTGCCCCAGACCTGGGCGAACATAGCCTCCGCGATCGTGTTCATCATGGCCGCCGTCACCGACTGGATGGACGGTTACCTGGCCAGACGCATGGGGCAGTCATCGGTCTTCGGCGCTTTTCTGGACCCGGTTGCCGACAAGCTGATGGTCGCGACGGCCCTGGTGTTGCTCGTGCAGCAAAACCCCCACGTGTTCTTTACGCTGTCGGCGGCTATCATCGTCGGCCGCGAGATCGCCATTTCGGCGCTGCGTGAATGGATGGCCGAACTCGGCAAGAGCGGGCACGTGAAGGTCTCGGGTCTCGGAAAGATCAAGACGATCTTCCAGATGACCGCGATCAGCCTGTTGTTGCTGGAGCAGAACTTCTTCGGCCTGCCGGTGAAGCTGACCGGCCTGATCCTGCTGTACCTGGCAGCCGCCTTGACCCTGTGGACCATGTGGCTGTACCTGCACGCGGCCTGGCCGACGATGACGGCCACGCAGAAAACCGGTATCGATGGTGATGAGCATTCCGCCGGTCACTGAAACACCGGCGTCGATCCCGCGCCGGCAGACGCCGGCGGTCATGGTGGGTAAAACCGCGATCGGCGGCGGTCACCCGGTCGTGGTGCAGTCCATGACCAACACCGATACCGAGGACGTCGAGGCGACGGCGAGGCAGGTTGCCGAGTTGGCCCGCGCCGGCTCGGAACTGGTTCGGATCACCGTCAACACCGAGAAGGCGGCGGCCGCCGTCGAAGGCATTGCGGAACGTCTCGGGACGATGTCCTGCGAAGTGCCGCTCGTCGGTGATTTTCATTACAACGGCCACCTGCTGTTGCGCAAGTATCCTACCTGTGCGCGGCATCTGGCGAAGTACCGCATCAACCCCGGCAACGTCGGTTTCGGACGCAAGCGGGACGATCAATTCGCCACCATCGTCGAGCAGGCGATCACGCACGGCAAGCCGGTACGCATCGGCGTGAACTGGGGCAGCCTGGACCAGGCCCTGCTGGCGCGGTTGATGGACGCGAACGCAAAGCGCCCCGAGCCGCAGCCGGCGGACACCGTCATGCGCGAGGCCCTCGTGCGTTCGGCGCTCGAGAGTGCGAAGCAGGCCGAGGCCATCGGTCTCGGCCACGACCGGATCGTTCTGTCGTGCAAGGTCAGCGACGTCCAGGACCTGATCGGCGTTTACCGCACGCTGGCCGCGCGTTGCGACTACCCCTTGCACCTCGGGCTGACGGAGGCAGGCATGGGCAGCAAGGGCATCGTCGCCTCGAGCGCAGCGCTGGCCGTGCTGTTGCAGGAGGGCATCGGCGACACCATCCGCATATCGCTGACGCCGGAACCGGGTCAGCCGCGCACCGACGAAGTGACGGTGGCGCAGGAGTTGCTGCAGACCATGGGGCTGCGGGCGTTCACGCCGCTGGTGACCGCCTGTCCCGGCTGCGGCCGCACCACCAGCACCTTCTTCCAGTCACTGGCCCAGGATGTCACCCGTCACGTACGCGGCAAGATGCCGGAATGGAAGTTGCGCTATCGGGGCGTGGAGAATCTCAGCCTCGCCGTCATGGGCTGCATCGTCAACGGCCCCGGCGAAAGCCGCCAGGCCGATATCGGCATCAGCTTGCCGGGCACCGGCGAGTCGCCGGTCGCGCCCGTGTTCATCAATGGTGAAAAGGCCGCGACGCTTCGTGGAGAAGGTCTGACGGAAGACTTTCTGGACCTGATCGACCAATATGTCGCCGACCATTACCCGCCCCGGCAGTAGCCGCCCGGTCGACCGTCGTGGCTGAGTTGACGGCCGAGTCGGCGGACCGCCACCTGCTGTACCAGCTCTCCGTGCAGGACGTGGAGGCGGAAATCGATTTCATCGAGCAAACCTGGTCCGAATTGCGGCGGCGCCCGGCCGAATTCCTGCGCGAAGATTTCTGCGGCACCGCCAACACGGCCTGCGAGTGGGTCCGGCGCGGCGACCACCATTACGCCGTCGGCGTGGATATGGATAACAGGGTCATGGAGTGGGGCAGGGCACACAACCTGTCGCGTCTCGACCGGGCGCAGCGGGAGCGCATCGAACTTCTGCGGCAGAACGTCCTGCACGTGCAGCCGGATTCCGCCGACATCATCCTGGCCATGAATTTTTCCTATTACCTGTTTCTGACACGCGACGAATTGCGTGCCTATTTCGCCAACGCGCTCGATGGCCTGGTCGCCGACGGCATCATGTTCCTGGACGCCTATGGCGGTTTCGAGGCGCCGATGGTGCTGACCGAGCCGCGTGCGTGCGTGGACGCTGATGGCAACCCGTTCACCTATATCTGGGAGCAGGCGTCCTTCAACCCGATCGATTCGTGCATGGACTGTCACATCCATTTCGAGTTTCCGGACAAGACACGCATCGACCGTGCATTCAGTTACCACTGGCGTCTGTGGACGCTGCCGGAGATCCGCGAAACCCTGTACGAGGCGGGGTTTGACAGGGTGGACATTTACTGGGAAGGCACGGACGAGACGAGAAACGAAGGCAACGGTATTTACACGCCCGCCCAGACCGGCGACGCCGATCCCGGCTGGGTGTGTTACGTGGTGGCGCAGGCGTAGCCAGGGACCGGGGGCTGTCACCAGCCCGATTCAGCGCTGCTTCCGCTTACAAATTCTGTCAGTTCTTCCAGTTGTACCCCCTGCGGAAAAGAACAACAATTCAATGGATAAACGAGGGCATAAGGAAATGTCAGGAGAAACACGTACAAAAATAAACTCGTCACCGGCCGGGTTCGCGCCGCTCATACATTCTGGTACCGGGCGCCGCTGACCCATGTTGCGAATCAACGACAACCTCTCGGTGAAAGAGACCCGCTACGACCGCGACCGCGTGAGCGGCGCGGGGCCAGGCTGGGAAACCGCTGCGGCAAGGGCCAAGGAAAAACCGAACCAGGACGGTGAAACCCCGCGCATTGACTACGCGGTCGGATCGGACCTTCGTGACTTGCTGCGGCAGGCAGCCGGTCTCGGCGCCAGTGACCTCCATGTTCACAGCGGTGCGGCGCTGCGTGTACGTATCGACGGTGAAATTCACAAGGCCACTCCGTGCGTTTTGAGTCCGGAGGAGTGTGAGGCCCTCATCGGCGGCGTGCTGACCGAGGATCAACGCAAGGCGCTCGAAGACAGGTTCCAGGTCGATTTCGCTTACGACATCCCGGGCGTGGGGCGCTACCGCGCCAACGCTTACCGGCAGCAGCGCGGCCTCGACGCTGTGTTCCGCGTCATCAAACCGGCGCCGCCGTCCCTGTCGGAACTCGGCCTGCCCGAAGAACTCGAGCGCTGCACCCAATACCACCAGGGCCTGGTGCTGTTTACCGGCCCGGCGGGTTGCGGCAAGTCTTCGACCATGGCGGCCGTCGTGAACATGATCAACGAGCAGCGCGCGGATCACATCCTCACCATAGAAGACCCGATCGAATACGTGCATATGCCCGCATCCTGCAGCGTGAACCAGCGGGAGACCGGGATGCACACCGACTCGTTCTCAAAAGCGCTGCGTGCCGCGCTGCGGGAGGACCCGGACGTCATCGTCATCGGCGAATTACGCGACCTGGAAACGATTTCCCTCGCCATCACCGCCGCCGAAACCGGGCACCTCGTCATGGGAACGCTTCATACCTCGAACGCCGTGCGCACCGTCAACCGGCTGCTCGGCGTATTTCCCCCGGAGCAGCGGAGTCAGATTCGCATGATGCTGTCGGAATCGCTCAAGGTCGTGGTTTCCCAGCGTCTTGTGCAAAAGGCCAAGAACGGGGGGCGGGTTGCGGCCCTCGAGGTCATGGTCAACAACAGGGCGATCAGCAACCTGATCCGGGAGGACCGCGCCTACCAGATCAAGTCCATTTTGCAAACCGGCAGGGCCCAGGGCCAGCGTCTGCTGGACGCATCCCTCGCCGACCTCGTGAACAGGAAGGTGATTACCAGGAAGGAGGCTCTCAAGTATGCCGAAGAGCCTGATCAATTTCACTGACGGGAGCATTCGGATTGGCCAGGATCGATGAACTTTTTCGCAGCCTGAAAAACGAAGGCGGGTCGGATCTGCATCTCCTGGCCGGTCAGCCGCCGCGGCTCCGTATCCACGGCCGTTTGCTGGCGCTCGAGAACGCGCAGCCGCTGTCGAACGAGACCCTCGAGGAGATGTTGCGCGAGATTGCCACACCCGAGCAGTGGGAACAGTTCCAAGCCAGCGGGGATCTCGATTTTGCCTACGGTCTGCAGAACGTAGCCCGGTTCAGGGTCAATTTCCTGCGACAGCACCAGGGCGTCGCGGCCATCTTCCGCATCATCCCGGAAAAAATCCTGAGTTTCGATGACCTCGGTATCCCCGAGGCGGTGCGTAAACTGGCTTACCTGGAGCAGGGTCTGGTGTTGATCACCGGGCCCACGGGTTCCGGAAAATCCACGACGCTGGCGGCGATCATCAACGAGATCAACGAGCATTTCAGCAAGCACGTCGTTACCATCGAGGACCCGGTGGAATTCATCCACGCCAACAAGAAAAGCGTATTGTCGCAACGCGAGGTGCACCACCACACCACCAGCTTCGGCGACGCGCTGAGGGTCGCCATTCGCCAGGACGCCGATGTGATACTCGTGGGCGAAATGCGCGATCTTGAAACCATCGAACTGGCCATCACCGCGGCGGAGATGGGTGCACTGGTTTTCGGGACGCTGCACACCAACAGTGCCGTCAAGACGATCGACCGGCTGATCGACGCTTTTCCGGCCAAGCAACAGCCCCAGATTCGCACCGCAGTGGCCGATTCGATCTGCGCCATCGTCTCTCAATTGCTGCTGCCCGCGGCGGATGGGGCGGGCCGCCACGCCGCCTACGAGATACTGTTGCGTTCGAACAGCTTGCCCAAGCTTATCCGGGAGGGCAACACCATCATGCTGGAATCGGTCATCCAGAGTCACGGCAACCAGGGCATGTGCACGATGGATGACTCGCTGATGGAGTTGTTCAGCCAGCGCAAGATCAGCGGTGCCATGGCCATGTCCAGGGCGAACAACAAGCCCCGCTTCGAAAAGCTTGCGCGAATCAGGGATTGAGGATGGGCGAACCCATCACGCCGGTGACCTCGAATTCCGGCGCCGCGCGTGTGACGCACAACACGCAGGTGCCGCCGTCGGTGCCCGGCGCAGAATCCACAACCACTGCCTCGTGGTCCTCCCCGGCGCCCTGGAGCGTGATTTTTTCCATCGGCTTCAAGTGGATGCTATCGCGGCTGACGAGCACGCGGGGGTGGCGCTTGACCTTGCCGAGGTAGTGCGTACGCGCCACGATTTCCTGGCCGGGGTAACATCCCTTCTTGTAATTGACCGCGCCGATGGCGTCAAAGCCGAGCATTTGCGGTAAGAATTGCCCGCTGCTCGCATTGCCGAGCCAACTGATGCCGCGCCGGAGTTCGGCGAAACGCCACGCCTTGGTCCGCGCGGGCGCCGCGGCGGCGCTCCGGGGTCTGAGTACCAGCGATCCGGAGGGCATACCCGGCCACGAGGCGAGCGGGATCGGCAAAGCGCTTGCGTCGCCGCGCTCATCCGCAGCGGCCACGGCGACCTGGTCGGCCGACAATTCGATACGGACCCTGGCCCTGAATACGTAGACTTTCAGACGCGCAACGATGTCGGCGGCGAGTTCACGGGCCATCACGGCGATGTAATCCTGACCGCTGCGGCAGATGTGCAACAACGCCAGCACCCTGCCTTTGGGTTCGCAGTAACAGGCCAGCGTGGCCTGTCCGTCGGCGAGCGCCAGGACGTCGGCGCTGACCTGGTCGTGCAGAAACCGGCCCGCGTCCGCGCCGCTGAAGCGAACGGCTGCCAGGTAGGGTAGTGGGGTCGTATTCGGTTTATCCATGGTCGCGGTTCGGCCTTTCCTGTGTGTCGGTATTTTACCCTGATTGTCGCGGGTAAAATCCATGACCCGTCATTGGGGCCCCCGCTACCGTCCCTCCACGGCTAACATGTGAATGCGGAGCCGCTGCCGGTGCGGGGAGGGTAATGCGCCAGGATAATTCCATGTGTGCGCCATGACGGCCGGGGGCGCAGTGCATTTGCAACTGGCGACCCGGGAAGACCTGGCCGGGGTACACGTGCTGCTGATGTTGCTGACTTTCCTGGCGGCCGCATTGAGTCCGCGGCCGGAATGGCTGCTGCCGCTCTTCACCCTGGCCCATATCGTCATCCGGATGCGAACCGTGGCGTGCCGCCGCGACCCCGCCAGGTACTTGTCCATGCGCTTATCGCCGGACGGGCGCGTGCACCTGTTCTCGGCCGCGGGACCGGTTGCAGAAGGGCGCGTGGGTGAGAATCACTGGTGCACCCCAAGCATTGCCGTGCTCGATCTTCGGCTTGGTGATCGGGTCTTTTACGGTGTGGTGCTGGCGCGGCGGCAAAACGGCTCGGATTTCCGCCGATTACGGGTATGGGTCAGGCAAAAAATCCTATACAATAACGCTTAGATATCACCATTCTTGCCATAGCCATCGGGTCCAGTCCGGCATGGTTGTCCTGATGGTCTCCCTGGTGCTGCAAAGGTACCGGCAAGTTGATGAAGATCACCAACGTTTGAGGGAACCATACATCATGACCTACAACGACAAGGTTGTTAGACAATTCGTGATCGTGACCATACTCTGGGGCATCGTGGGTATGCTGGTAGGTGTGCTGATCGCGGCCCAGCTTTGGTTGCCGCAGCTGAATTTCGATATCCCCTGGCTGACCTACGGCAGGCTGCGCCCGCTGCACACCAACGCGGTCATATTCGCGTTCGGCGGCAGCGGTCTGATCGGCACATCGCTGTATGTCGTGCAACGGACCTGTCACGTACGCCTGATCTCGGACAAGCTCGCCGGCTTCGTCTTCTGGGGCTGGCAGCTGATCATCGTCGCGGCCGCCATCACGCTGCCGCTGGGCTGGACCCAGGGCAAGGAATACGCCGAGCTGGAATGGCCGATCGATATCGCGATCGCGGTGGTCTGGGTCGCGTACGCGGTGCTGTTTTTCGGCACCATCGCCAAGCGCCGCATCAGTCACATCTATGTCGCCAACTGGTTCTACGGCGCGTTTATCCTGACCATCGCGGTATTGCACATTGTCAATAACCTGTCGATACCGGTGACCATCGAGAAGTCCTACCCGATTTACACCGGCGCCGTCGATGCCATGGTGCAGTGGTGGTACGGCCACAACGCAGTCGGTTTTTTCCTGACCGCCGGGTTTCTCGGCATGATGTACTACTTCGTGCCAAAGCAGGCGGAGGGTCCCGTGTATTCCTACCGCCTGTCCATCGTCCACTTCTGGGCGCTCATCGCAATCTACATGTGGGCTGGCCCGCACCACCTGCATTACACCGCCTTGCCCAACTGGCTGCAGTCGCTGGGGATGGTGTTTTCGCTGATCCTGCTGGCGCCAAGCTGGGGCGGCATGATCAACGGCATCATGACCCTGTCCGGGGCCTGGTATAAATTGCGTACCGACCCGGTACTGAAGTTCATGATCGTATCGCTGAGCTTTTACGGCATGTCCACGTTCGAAGGGCCGATGATGTCGATCAAGACGGTCAATGCCCTGAGCCACTACACGGACTGGACCATCGGCCACGTGCACTCCGGAGCGCTTGGCTGGGTGGCCATGATGACCATCGGTTCCCTGTATTCGTTGATTCCGCGCCTGGTCGGTGAGAAGAAGATGTACAGCGTCAAGGCCATCGATATCCACTTCTGGATTTCGACGCTGGGCGTGGTGTCGTATATCTCGTCCATGTGGATTGCCGGGGTCATGCAGGGGCTGATGTGGCGCGCGTTCAACGCGGACGGCACGCTCACCTACAGCTTTGTGGAAGCCCTGGATGCGACCAAGCCTTACTACGTGGTGCGGCTCTTCGGCGGCGCGCTGTTCCTGGCGGGCATGTTCATCTTCGCCTGGAATGCGTACAAGACCCTTGGCAGCAAGAAGACGCAACCCATCCCGGTCCTCGAACCCGCACTGGAGGGAGAGCCGTCATGAGTCAGTCTCACAAGAAGCTGGAAACCAACATCGGCCTGATGGCGGTCTTCATCATCGTTGCCATCAGCCTCGGCGGCCTCGTTGAGATACTGCCCCTGATTTTCCAGGACCAGGTGCAGAACCCCGCGCCGGGTGTCAAGCCGTATCCCGCGCTGCAACTGGCGGGCCGCGACGTGTACATCCGCGAGGGCTGCTACAACTGCCACTCGCAGATGGTCCGGCCCTTCCGCAGCGAGACGGAACGCTACGGACCGTATTCGGTTGCCGGCGAATCGGTTTACGACCGGCCCTTCCAATGGGGTTCCAAGCGCACCGGCCCGGACCTCGCCAGGGTCGGTGGGCGTTACAGCGACGAGTGGCACTACATTCATCTGAGCAATCCGCGCGATGTCGTTCCGGAATCGAACATGCCGCCTTACGACTGGCTGAAGCAGCGCCCGGTGGACGGCAAGCTGGTGCAGAAGAAGATGCGTATTCTCAAGCGCTTCGGCGACCCCTACACCGACGATCAAATCGCCAAGGCAGCGGAGGCTGTCGCCGGCAAGAACGAGATGGACGCACTGGTGGCCTACCTGCAGGGTCTGGGCCGGGCTCGGAGCGCACGCTGACATGGATATCAACATTTTCCGGGCAATCATCATCTTGCTGCTGATCGTCGGCTTTTTGGGAATGTGGGTCTGGGCCTGGAGCAATAGGCGCAAAGAGGCCTTTCACGAGATGAGCATGTTGCCCCTGGAAGAAGACGACGGCCGGATCCCGGATCAGGCAGGCGAGACGGGCAAGGGAGAGAACGATGTTAAGTAACTTCTGGCATTGGTATGTCATTATCATCACGGTTGTCACCATCCTCGGTTGCTGGTGGCTGCTACGCTGGACCAAGGGCATTTCCAACCGCAAGGAGGGGGAGACCGGTTCGACCGGGCACACCTGGGACGGCGATTTGCAGGAACTCAATAACCCGCTGCCCCGGTGGTGGCTCCAGCTATTTTACGCCACCATTGTTTTCGCTTTGATCTACCTGGCCATCTATCCGGGACTCGGCAACTTCCCGGGCCTGCTGGGCTGGAGCCAGGAAAGCCAGTATGCCGAGGAAATGCAGGTTGCGCGCCGGCACCAGGACGAGGTGTTCGCCAAGTACATGCAGATGGATAACAAGACATTGATCGCCAACAAGCAGGCCAATGCAACCGGGCACCGCCTGTTCGTCAACCATTGCGCGATGTGCCATGGTTCGGACGCCCGCGGCGCACGCGGATTCCCGAACCTGGCCGACAACGACTGGCTCTACGGCAACAGCTTCGACACCGTGATGCAAAGCATTACGGACGGCCGTTCGGGCGTGATGCCGCCCATCGGAGCCGGGCTGGAGAGCCATGAAGTCGATGAGTTGGTCGCCTACGTGCGCGGCCTGTCAGGGCAAAAGGTCGACGCCGACCTGGCCGCCAGCGGCAAGGACCACTTCCAGATGTTGTGCTCGCCGTGCCACGGCCCCGGCGGCAGCGGCAACCAGGCGCTCGGGGCCCCGCGCCTGAACGACAACATATGGCTGTACGGCGGCGACCCGGAAACGATCGCCGAGACAATACGGAAGGGCCGCAACGGCAAGATGCCGGCGCACAAGGACTCGTTGAGCCCGGACCGCCGGCGCCTGCTCGCCGCCTACGTCCTGAGTCTGTCCGCTGACCATGACTAAGCACCCCGTCGATCACCGCTGGACCATGCGCCAGCGTGACTGGGGGGTGGTGCTCTGGGTCGCGTTCCTGGCTGCCGCGGTCGGCGAGGTGCTGTTGTTTGCGTTGGTGGACCCGCTGGATCTCGTCAACGCGTGGACCGCCCGCTTCGATATCGGTTCGCGCCTGGCCTACAGCCTCGGCTTTGCCTTTCTTTACCTGCTGTGTCTGCTGGCGTCATGGCTGACCATGTTCATGATCCGGACCGGGCCGCGGCGCGGTCATTCGAGGGGCCAGGGCGCCAGGCCAAAACCGGAGTTGCGCGATCCCGACCCCATTATTTCGGATCTTGAAGATCGGTAATGATCAACACGCAAAGACAGGAAGCCGAAGACTCCCTGTACCGAAAAGACCCTAAAGTTTATCCGCGGGACGTCAAAGGCAAATTCGCCAGTTGGCGTCAACTGGCGGTATTCGTGCTGCTGGGTCTTTATTACCTGCTGCCCTGGCTGAACTGGAATGGTCACCAGTCGGTGCTGTTCGACCTGCCGGCGCGCAAGTTCTACATTCTTGGGCTCACGTTCTGGCCGCAGGATTTCATCTATCTTGCGCTGATGCTGATCATCGCCGGCCTGTCGCTGTTCTTTTTCACCGCCGTGGCCGGCAGGCTCTGGTGCGGTTACGCCTGCCCGCAGACGGTTTGGACGGAGGTCTTTTTGAAGATTGAGCGCTGGATCGAGGGCGATCGCTTCAGACGCATGAAGCTGGATGCCGCTCCTTGGAACGCCGGTAAAATCCTCCGCAAATCGAGCAAGCAACTGGTCTGGATCGCGTTTTCGCTCTGGACCGGCTTTACCTTCGTGGGCTTTTTTACACCGATTCGGGAACTGGGTCATTCCGTCATGACGCTGAACCTCGGTGGCTGGGAAACGTTCTGGTGGCTCTTTTACAGCTTTGCCACCTATGGCAATGCCGGCATCCTGCGTGAACAGGTATGCAAGTACATGTGTCCGTACGCGCGTTTTCAGAGCGCGATGTTCGACAAGGATACACTGGTCATCGCCTATGACGAGTCGCGCGGCGAACCGCGGGGGTCCCGTCGCAAGAAAGACGACCCGGGCGCAATAGGGCTGGGTGATTGTATCGACTGCACGCTCTGCGTCCAGGTTTGCCCGACCGGGATCGACATCCGCGAGGGTCTGCAGATCGAGTGCATCGCCTGCGCCGCCTGTATCGACGTCTGCGATTCGGTGATGGACAGGATGGGCTACCCGAAGGGTCTGATCAAGTACACCACCGAGCGCGCACAATCGGGCCGCAAGCCGCGGATACTCAGACCGCGCATTATCGTTTACATGGCGTTGCTCACGGCCGTGATCAGCGGTCTCGCGTGGTCCGTCAACCACAGGGTGCTGCTGCGCGCAGATCTTTTGCGCGACCGCAACGCCCTCTACCGCGAATTGCCGGACAACATGATCGAGAACGTGTATACCGTCAAACTGATCAACATGGATAACAAGCAGCGCCGCTACCATGTCGAACTGGTCGGTCATGACGACTGGCGTTTGATGATATCGCCGGAACCGGTGCTGGCGGCCGAGGCGGTGGGTGAATACACCTTGCGCATCCAGGCGCCGGCCGGCAGCGGCCACGGTTCAGAAAAACTGGAAGTGCGTTTCGCCAGCGGTGATCCGCCGCCACTGGAGCGTACGGTGGTGACACGGTTTATACTGCCGTATTGAGCGCGGAGTAATACAGCGTTGAATCGACCAATCGACAACTTTCAGCAGGGTGGGGACATCCCCTGGTATCGGCAGTTCTGGCCATGGTTCCTGATCGCATTGCCTGCCTCCGCCGTGATCGCAGGAATGTATACGCTTTACCTGGCCGTCACACACCCCGACCCGCTGGTCATCGAAAAGCACGAATACCGGCAACTCGATCGGGAACTCAAGGTTCAGCAACCGGCCGGGCGGCGGCCGCAGACAGGCGTTACCCCGAAAGGCACCCCTCCCGCCGGCCAGCAACCCGGGCACTAGCCCGCAATGCGCCTCGGGGCAGGCAGGATGGTCGTCGCTCATGAGTAAAGGACTGCGACGCTGCTTTCATTGCGGAGAACCGGTTCCAGCCGGCTGCCGGTTGACCGTGGAGGTCGATGGCGAACCCCAACCCGTGTGTTGCAGCGGCTGCGAGGCCGTCGCCACGCTGATCCTGCGCTCCGGCATGTCGGGTTATTATCGCTACCGCACGGCCCGGGCCGCGAAGCCGACGGAACAGGACTTCGAGGTCGAAGCTTCATGGCGGCGTTTTGATCAGCGTACGTCGCTGTGGGGCGAGACGCTCGGCGACGGATGTTACGAGATGCTGCTGCAGGCCGAAAACGTTCGCTGCGCCGCCTGTGCCTGGCTGATCCGGAGCCAACTCGAGACCCGCGACGGCATCGACCAGGCGCAGGTCGACGTGAGCACGGGGTTCGTACGCGTCAGGTGGCGTCCCGGGCGCATCCGGCTCAGCAGGATCGCGGGCATACTCGCCGGCATCGGCTACCGGCCGCATCTGCCGCTGAGCGCCGGCGAAGCTTTCGGCAGGCAGCAGGAGCGCCGCCTGGCCATGAAGCGGCTGGGGGTCGCCGGTCTGGGTATGATGCAGGTCATGATGTACGCGGTGGCCCTGTATGCAGGCGAAGCCAGCGGCATCGCGGCCGGGCCGGAACGTTTTCTGCAGTGGGTCAGCCTGCTGGTAACGACACCGGTGGTGGCGTATTCGGGGGCTGCTTTCTACAGCGGCGCCTGGCGCAGCCTGCGGGCTCGGCAGGTCGGCATGGACGTACCGGTCGCGCTGGCGATCAGCATCGCCTTTGCAGCCAGTTGCGTCAATTTCCTGCGCGGCAGCGGCCATGTCTATTTCGATTCCGTGGTCATGTTCATATTTTTCCTGTCGCTGGGCCGTTATTCGGAGCTGGTGATCAGGCAGCGCAACCTACAGACGGGGCTGGCGCTGGCGCGGCTACAGCCTGAGTGGGCGGAACGGCTTTGCAATGGCAATACGGAGAAGGTGCCGGCCGCGGACCTGCGCGTCGGTGACCGCTTCATGGTCAGGTCAGGCCAGCCGTTTCCCGCCGACGGCCGGGTTACCAGGGGCACGACCACGGTCAACGAGTCTTTGCTCACGGGCGAGTCGAATCCGGTCACGCGCAAGCCTGGCGACAAGGTTATCGGCGGCAGCATCAACCTGACGCAGCCGGTCGAAGCCGAAGTCAGCGCCAACCCCGACGAATCTACCGTTTCGGTGCTGGGGCGCATGCTGCTGAAGTCACAAACCCACCGCAGCCGTTTCGCACGCGTTTCGGAGCGGTACGCCGGTTGGTTCGTGGCGCTGGTGCTGCTCGTGGCGGCCGGCACCGCGCTGTGGTGGCTGTTCCACGACCGCGGCCTGTTGTTGCCGGCCACGCTCGCGGTGCTGGTCATTTCCTGCCCCTGCGCCCTGTCGTTGGCGGCGCCGGCGGCCATTGCCTCATCCAGCCGCAAGCTGATGGAGCACGGCGTGCTGCTGACCCGCACCCCGGCGCTGGAGGCATTGAAGGGCGTCGACACGGTGATTTTCGACAAAACCGGTACGCTGACGACAGGTTCGCCCCGGTTGGCGGCTATCCACCTGAACCCGGCGCGGGTGGGGTTCACGGAGAAAGGCGTGCGCGAAATCGCCGCACTGCTCGAGTCCGGTACAGCGCACCCGGCCGGTCGGGCCCTGCAGATGACCGCCGCGACGAGGCGGTCCGCGGACGCCATTGTCCATCACGAAAACGGGGTAGCGGGCCAGGTCGACGGCAGCGACTACCGTCTCGGCAGCGCCCGCTTCGCGAACATATCCCCGGCGCAGCAGGGCAATGAGCCGGAAAGCGCCGCCCCGAGCACGGTGTGGCTGGCGGACGGGCAGGGCTGGGTCGCTCGCTTCGAACTCGAGGACCGTCTCAGGGCGGGGGTGGGGGAGAGTATCGGTGCACTCAAGCAACGCGGTCTACACATCGTGATCCTGTCCGGCGATCAGCCGCAGGCGGTGGCGGCGGTCGCGTCGCGCACAGGTATCCCGGAATGGCACGCAGACAGGAGCCCGCAACAGAAGATGGCGTTTCTCCGGCGGCTGCAGGACAGCGGTAGACAGGTCCTCATGATCGGCGACGGTGTCAATGACGCGCCGGTCCTGTCTGTTGCGAACGTCTCCATGACCGTAAGCGGCGCGAGTGAACTCGCCAACAGCACGGCGGATTTTATTCTGACGGGCAACTCGCTGGCGCTCGTCGAGTACGTTTTCAGCAGCGCCGAGGCAACGCAACGGGTGATCAGGCAAAACCTGGCCTGGGCGCTGGGTTACAACCTCGTGGCCGTGCCCTTCGCGGCGGCGGGGTTCGTATTGCCTTGGATGGCCGCACTGGGCATGTCGCTCAGTTCGCTGCTGGTGGTATTGAATTCGGGCCGACTGGCGAGGAGCAGGCGTCACTCCGATCCGGTATACGCGGTGCAGGAGCTGCGGACATGAGCATGATTTACGTCCTGATCCCGCTTGCCGTTGTGTTGTTGGGCTTTGCTGTATGGGCTCTGGTATGGGCAATCAAGAGCGGACAGTTCGATGATCTGGAGTCGCACGGTTGGAGCGTGGTGCTGGATGACGACCAGAAGCCGCCGGCGGTGGATGAAGATGAAGCCCCCCCGGCGGACGGTTCGGGCAGGGAAACATGAGCCCGTGGCCGGATATCGGGGCTTTGTTTACGGCCTTCTTTGCCGGCTTGCTCGGCAGCGGGCATTGTTTTGGCATGTGCGGCGGTATCGCCGCGGGCCTCGGGGCCATCGCGGCGCCCGACGGATCGACAACGGCGGCCGACCCCCGGCGTCGCCCGCGGTTGGTGTCGGCGGTATTGTTCAATGCCGGTCGCGTGCTCAGTTACGCTTTGCTCGGGCTGATAACGGCGTGGCTGCTCGCGAGGGCAGGGCAGACGCTCGCCATACCGCACTGGACGAGGGTGTTGAGATTGCTCACTTCGGCGATGATATTCGCGATTGGCTTGCAATTTCTGTCTAATATTCAACTGCTTGTATTTATTGAAAAAGGTGGCGCCAGCTTATGGCGAAGGGTAATGCCGTTGGCGCTCCGAGCCGCAAACCGGCCCGGACCGTGGGGGCGCTTGACGTTGGGGGCCCTGTGGGGGCTACTGCCGTGCGGGCTGGTTTACAGCATTTTGGCCACCGCCGCGGCTTCCGGCTCGCCGGTCTCTGGGGCGCTGGTAATGCTGTCATTCGGCCTGGGCACGCTGCCCTCGATGCTGGGTCTGAGCCTGTTGTCGCCGACACTGGGCGCGTTTCTGGCTGACCGCTGGACCAAAAGACTGACCGGCCTGGCGATGATACTTCTGGCCATTTACAGCGTTTTCATGATGGCGCCCAAATAGCGCCGGAACGCCACATTCGGAGAACAGAACGATGCAATTGACGAAGGGAAGAACACCGCGGGTGTCCCGGTGCGGCTGGCTGCTGGTTTTGGGCCTGTTGTTTTCGCCCCTTGTACAGGCCGGAGCACCGAAGGGCCCGGCCGATGTCGCGGCCCGCCTGTCCTCGGCACTGGCACAAGGCGACACGGCGGCCGTGCGCGGGTTGCTGGCGAAGGACGTGCTGATTTACGAGGCGGGTGGTGAAGAGCGTTCCTTGCAGGAGTATGCCTCGCATCACCTGACGGCGGACATCGGGTTCATGTCGTCGTTGCAGCGCGTGGTGTTGTCGCAGTCGGTTTACCAAATGGGAGACGGCGCCGTGGTGGCGACACGCACGCGGCTGAGCGGCGAGTACAAGGGGAACACAGTCGACAGTCGTGGCACCGAGACGTTGGTGATGCGGCACCGGGACGAGGGAGGCTGGAAGATCGTCCATATTCACTGGTCTTCCGAATAGGGAACAAGGGTATTGCCGCCTGTGGTTGGGGCGTACTTCGATATACTGAATAGCGTATAATGTATATTATGTTAAATAGACGATCCCAGCAACGGCCTTACACAGGTATTTGCGCCACAACTCGTTAACATTCCCCACAAACCCGCCATTGTCCCTCTTTTATAAACGACGCCCGGGTTGACCGTCATTCGTATTAATAATCAATGCATAAGCGCACTAACGAAATAAAATACATCCGCAAGCCAAAGCGGTACTGCAGCCACTCGAGGCGACCGTTCCCACGGCAAGCACCGACAAGACGACCGGTTTCGTCCGGCGCCGTCACGCGCAACCCCGAACCCGGCGACCAGCGGATCACGCCGGTCGCGTGAACACCCTGGGGCCGCGCTCGGCCAAACACCGCCGCCAGGCACCGCCGTAAGCCACTTGC
>Ga0210122_1000017_pt1 | contig 37016 bp, 30 predicted proteins | sample Muzzi_CordB_D2_FD_185530 | JGI IMG/M metagenome (GOLD analysis project Ga0210122, IMG submission 185530) | Wetland microbial communities from San Francisco Bay, California, USA, that impact long-term carbon sequestration - Muzzi_CordB_D2 (SPAdes) | ecosystem: Environmental > Aquatic > Marine >... | reverse complement strand
GTTATTCTTGTCAGCCTTGTTTTTGCCATTGTCCGCGGGCACGTTCAACCGCGTGACGATCGGCGCCGTCCAGGGTCCGCGTATCGAGTAGCGTGCTTCCGTCGCGTCGCCGAGGCTATCCCGGAGCAGAGCCTGCAGCGCCAACCCGGCCGCCGCACCCACCGGCCCGCCGGCCAATGCGCCGATCATCGGAAACGACTTGCTGACACCCGGACGAACCGTAAACTCGTAATCGAAGGTCTTCGCTACCATGTCGGTGCTGCCCGTGATCGTGATTTCCGCGGTCGTCGAAGTCAGTTTCAGGTCGTCGGCAAAGCTCGTTCCGTTTTCAAAATGCATCGAACCCTTGGCCTCGTCAAAGCTGAAACCGCTGCCGAAGACATCCCTGAAATCCATCGACAGCCGGCGCGGCAATTCCGACAGGCTCAACAAACCGAGCATGCGGCCGGCCCCGGGTTCCGCATTCACGATGTTGCCCTGCACCACGCTCAGGTCCATGTCTCCGTTCAGCCTTTCCAGCGCGAACGCCGCCGGCGGCCCCTTCCACCAGGCGTCAAAATGAATCACGGTCTGGCCGCCCTGCACGACCGACGAGATATCCATGGCGTCCAGCAGCGCGCCCAGGCTCTCCGAGGTGATATTGATCTTGAAATCGGAACGCACACCGCCGGCGTCCCTTAGCCAGTCGCCGGTTGCGTCGAAATCCAGCTGCGGCGACTGCGCCTCGACCGAGGCGATATGGTAGCCGTTCTGGATCGGGTACCCCTCGATGCGTGTCTCGCCCAGGTCCAGCCCGAGATAACTGAATTCCTTGCTGTAGAAATGGACCTCGGGCATCTCGGCGGGATCGGACTCCATCGTCACACCGCCGCCGACGGGGTCCGGCATGACCAGTCGCTCGAATTCACCGGTGAGACTGTGGGAGCCCTGTTCGTTCTTGTAATAACGGACCTTGCCGTCGATGTTCTCGCCGTCGAAGGTGCCGGTGATGACGTCGTCCTCGTAATCCATGGTCAGGGCGACGTTGTCGAACAGCCGGTTGAATATCACGACCTGTCCCGCCTGCACGTCTGCCGTCCGCATCGCCAGGCCTCCGCCGCCGCCCGCTCTCGACAGGCGGCTGACGGTCAGGTCGATCCAGCCGTCCAGGTCCAACTTGGCGGCCGATCCCCTGACATCGAACAACCCGGCCGCCGGCAGCCCGGACACCGTGCCGTTCAATTGCAGGGCCGCCCGCAGCGGCCGGGAATCATCCTGGGCCAGTTCCATCTTCAATTGTGCGTGACCCGGAACATCCGCTGTCAAAAGGCGCGCTGCCGTGCGCACCGGGTAGTGCACGCGCAGCGGCCACGCATCGGCGGCGTCCTTCTTCAGCGGCGCGGGCAAACCGATAGCCACACCGACCAGGTCGCTGCTGATATCGAGCCAGGTTTCCCGGTCAGCCTGGCCGGCAACCGATTTCACAGCCAGGCCGATGACCCAGTCGCTGGTCCCGCTTGCGCGGCTGAACAGAGGTTCGCTTTGCAGCAGCTCTTCCGGGATCACCTTGTCGACGGGCATCTTGCTGCGCAGACCCGCGTGGAACACCTCCTTGGCGTCCCAATCGGCCCCGATGTCCAGGACGCCGGGGTAATCCTTATAACTGGCGTTGAAGGCGTCGCCGTGGAGTCCGTCCTGGCTGTAAGCCAGCGTCCCCTTGATGCCGTCCAACACGACATCGCCGGCGTTGTAGCTGAAATGCACTCCCTTCAGTTCCGCCGTGCCGGCAACCGTGAGCGGGTCGGCCGCGTCCTTGATCCGCTTGTGAATGTGCCCCTCGACCTCGACCGGCCCGGAGAACTGGAACTGGTCCGGATCCAGCGACACCTTGTCGAGCAACGGCGTCTGCTTGATAAAGTCGGCCACGTCGGACATATCGGCCGACGTCAGATAGTCCACGTCCAGGACCGGATGCCTGAGGTCCCTGATACGCGCGCTGACCCGGCCGATGGCCGCGCCGCCCGCATCGCCGATACTGCCGGTCACCAGCATGCTGGCGTCATCGAAGGCTGCAACCGCATCGATCTGGCGGGCGCGCGGCCAGCCTTCCGCGTAGCTGAGGTCTGCATCCACCACCTTGACGATGGCCTGCATGTGCCCGCTGTGATCAAGGAACGGGAAGTCGTCCAGGTCGCCGAACAGCGAAAAACGCGCCTTCTCGACACGGCCGGCGAGCAGGGACGTACGTAACCATTGCAGGGTCGGCTTGCGCAGGATGTTGTGCGGCCAGTAGTCGCCAAAGCGCGAGATGTCGCCGTGATCCATGACGACATTGATATCGACCTCGGGTTTGCCCGCACCGGATGCCAGCCTGACACGCCCGAAGACACCCAGGTCCCGGTTTTCGATACGGCATTGATCCACATCGATGCGCCATTGGCGCCGTGCCTCGAGCACCACGTGGCCATGACAGCCCCGGGTGCCGACGGTGACGGGCTTGCGGAAAACACGCGGCCAGTTCAGCGTGACCGCCTGACCGCCAAAACTGACGTCGCCGCGCCGGTTCCGGATATTGACGGTGGCGCCAAGGCCACTGATTCCGGGACCGCGGCCCCAGTCAGAAAGGTCGCTGTTCTCGAGCACGCCGCTGGCCTGTTCGAGACGCCACGTGCCATCCAGCAGCAAATCGAAATTGCGCACCTTGCCCGTGGCCCGACGCGGCAGCGTCGCCGGCCACGGCGTGTCGTAGGATGCCATGATTCTCTGTGTGAGCCGTATCGGGAAATCCAGTTTCAGAAAGTCCGAACTGACCCACAGACCCAGGTTTCCCGGCAGGTTCCTGGCGATGGATACACGCTTGCTCTGCCAGCGGCCTTGCTTCTGCTCGATCAGAAGGTCCGACAGGTCAATGCGCCAGTTCCTCCGTTGCGAATAGCGCCAGTTGAAACGGCTGTTCAGGTGAGCGACCGACAGGGGACCGGAAGCCCCCGACCAACTGACATCGCGCAAATCCACCACGCCCTGCATTTTCTGCGGGCTGCCGGTGCTCCACTCACCCCATATTTCCGCATTCAACCAGCCCGTGACCGGCAACAGCGGGTGTTGGGGCAGTTGCCGCACCAGGCGTGCGAGCATCAACTCACCGGTATTGACGTGCCAGCGGGCGCTCGCCAGGTGCTGCTCCTTGTCCAGCCTGACCTGGACCACGGCGTTCAGATCACCCAGCACGCGGTTTTTCTCCCGGTCCGAAACACGCGCCTGAATCTCCGCGCCCAGGCGGTGGTTATCCAGGTGCAAACGGCCGCTGACATTGGTCAGCAGCAGATGGATTCTGCGGGCCTGGTCATCGAAGCTCAGGCTCGATTCCTCGAGCCTGACCTCGCCATTGAGCCCGATATTGGCCAAACCCTGGCCGCTCGCCTCGCCGGTCTTGCGGTCATTGACACCGAGACCCGACAGCAGATAACGCCCGTCTTCGGTCCGTACCAGCGCCAGGTCCGCTCCGATGATCCTGAAGCTGTACAACGGCCGGCCCGGTATCAGCGCGTTCAGGGGCTTGATGTCGAGCGCGGCCTGCTGGATGGCGATCTCCGAATCCGACCCCTGCGGCGTAAAGATGACGCCCTGCAGGCTGATCCTCGGCCCGAAGGCTTTCCACTCGCCGTTGAAGCTCTCGACCCTGACCGGCTGGTTGAAGGTTTTGCTGAGCCATTCTTCGAGTTGCGGCTGGTAATGGCTGCTGTAGGGCATCAGCAGCTTGCCGACACCGACCAGCACGGCGGCCAGCACGGTCAGCAGCGTCAGCGCGGTCCACAAAAGGGTGCGCACACGCCGCAGGATTTTGCCGATCCTGGCCATGGGGTCTACAGCAGTACCACGTCGAATTGTTCCTGCGTGTATTGTTCTTCACGCTGAAAACGTATGGACTTCCCGATCACCTCTTCGAGTTCCGCGACCACGGTCGATTGGTCGTCGAGAATCTTGTCGACGACCTGCGGCGAGGCGACCACGAGCATGCGGTTGGCTTCGAATTGCCGACTGGAGCGCATAATTTCCCTGAACACTTCAAGGCTGACGGTATCCGCGCTCTTCAGGGCGCCGCGGCCGGCGCAGACGGGGCACGGTTCACACAGCACCCGGCCGAGGCTCTCGGTGGTGCGCTTGCGCGTCATTTCCACCAGGCCCAGTTCGGATATTCCACAGATGTGAGTCTTGGCGTGGTCGCGCTCCAGCGCGCGTTCAAGCGCTGACATCACCTGCTGCTTGTGTTCCTCGTTCTGCATATCGATAAAATCGATGATGATGATGCCGCCGAGGTTGCGCAAACGCAGTTGCCGGGCGATGGCCTGCGCGGCTTCGAGGTTGGTCTTGTAGATGGTTTCTTCCAGTGTGCGGTGACCCACGTAGCCACCGGTGTTGACATCGACCGTGGTCATCGCCTCGGTCTGGTCGATCACCAGGTGCCCGCCGGATTTCAGCGGGGCGCGGCGGTGCAGCGCGGCGTTGATTTCATCTTCGACGCCGTGCAGATCGAATACCGGCCGGGCGGCCTGGTAGAGTTCGATACGATGGCTCCATTCCGGCAGAAAGCGCGTCGTGAAGTCCTGCAGGCGCTCGAACTCCTGCTGCGAGTCGATCAGCACACGATCCACTTCCTCCTGCAAATGATCGCGTATCGCTCGCAGCGGCAGCGAAAGCTCCTCGTACACGCAATCCCCCGGCCTCGAACTGGAAAGTTGCTGCTCGATGGACTCCCAGACCTTCCGCAGGTAAGCCATATCGGCCGCCAGCACGAATTCGTCCGCGTTCTCGGCGTTGGTGCGCACGATATAGCCGTGCGAGTCCCCGGGCTGGCGCAAGGCCGTCAGCAGGGACTGCAGACGCTGGCGTTCCGACGGTTCCTCGATTCGCATGGAGACACCCAGCGAGTCACAGCCGGGCAACAGCACCAGGAAACGCGACGGGATGCTGATATTGGTCGTCAGGCGTGCCCCCTTGGTGCCCAGGGGGTCTTTGATGACCTGCACAATGACCTCGTCGTTCTCGCGAACCAGCGAGGTAATGGGCGCAACCGGCGGCGGTTCGCCGGGCAACGGTTCGGCTCCCGGCGTATGGATATCCGAGGCGTGCAAAAACGCCGTGCGTTCCAGGCCGATATCGACAAAAGCGGCTTCCATGCCCGGCAAAACCCGGGAAACTACGCCTTTGTATATGTTGCCGATGAAACCGAAATGGCTGCTGCGCTCGAGCGAAACCTCCTGCAGCATGCCGTTCTCGACCAGCGCGACGCGGGTTTCCGTTGGCGTGACGTTGATCAGGATTTCAATACTCACTGGCATATCATCCGCATGGTGTTAACAGGCTCTGGGTCGGGTGCGCTGCGAGGGTACGAACCCGTCCTAGCCTGCATATTGTGCCGGTGTCCTGACAGTTGGCGCAGGACAGATGCGTCTGAACGCCAGGCTGGACCCAGGGCCATGGCCGGCGGGAAGCCCGGGGCCAGACGTGACCGGACAAGCCGGGGCCAGGACAGGTAGGGGGCCCGGTGCAATCTGTACTTTTGAATTAAATATGGACATATGCCTTTACCCGTGAGTTATCACATTAAATAGCAACGAACTCGAAATAGCAGCAAGCTCGCGTCCGACAGGTGCAATATGCGGGCTAGAATACCATTGCGGAGGGCAGTTCCGCTGCCCCGCGTGAATGGTTGCTTGCCGACACCGCTGGCTCAAACCAACAACCCGGCCTCGGCGAGCAGTTCTGCGGTTTCGTGCAACGGCAGACCCATGACTCCGCTGTAACTGCCCTTGATGCACTTGATGAACCGGCCGGCCTGGCCCTGAATTGCATACGCGCCGGCCTTGTCCATCGGCTCACCGCCATCGCAATATCGCCTGATCCAGGAAGGCGGCAATTCGGCGAAGGTCACGGCGGTGACATTGAGGCGGTCACTGACGCGGCTTCCGCCGGTCGCCAGCGCCACGGCGGAATACACCTGGTGGGTTTGCCCGGACAGGCGTTGCAGCATGTCCCTGGCGTCCTTCCTGGACACCGGCTTGCCGAGGATTTCACCGTTCAGCACGACGATCGTATCCGCTCCCAGCGACGGCGCGTGCTCCCCGGCGCGGGCAAAACCGGCCAACGCTTTCGCCCTCGCCAGCCGCAACACGTAATCGTCGGGAGCTTCGCCACTGGTGATTGTCTCGTCCACGTCCGCCGGCGCCACGCTGAATGTGACATCCAGCTGCCGCAGCAGTTCGTGGCGGCGCGGCGATGCGGACGCCAGTACGATGGGCAAAGGCTCACTCATGCACGGTGGTACGGGTGATTCTGCGTGATCGTCCAGGCCCGATAGAGTTGTTCGGCGAGCACGACCCTGACCAGCGGATGCGGCAGGGTCAACGGGCCCAGGGACCAGCGCTGGTCCGCCTTGGCGATCAGACCGGCGTCGAGACCGTCCGGCCCGCCAATCATGAAGCCGACGTCGCGGCCTTCCGCCATCCAGGTTTCGAGTTGCCCGGCCAGTTCCCGGGTCGACCAGGGACAGCCCCCGATGTCGAGCACGACACGCCGGGCGCGTCCGGGCACGGCGGCCTCCAGCGCCTGGCTTTCCTGCGCGACCAGACGCCGGACATCGGCGTTCTTGCCGCGCCTGGCCAGCGGGATTTCACGCAGCGCGGGACCCATCCCGGCCGGCATCCTGCGCGCGTATTCTCGCCAGGCCTCGTTGACCCAGACAGGCATACGCTGGCCCACGGCGGCTACCAGCAATTGCATTCAGAGTGGCCTTTCAGGCGAGGCTGCTGACACCACTGCGGTAAGCGGTGCTGGCCTCCCAGAGTTTCTCGAGGTTATAAAAAGCCCGCGTCTGCGGAAGCATCAGATGCACGATGACATCGTTCAAATCCACCAGCACCCATTCTCCTTCGCGTTCACCTTCCACACCCAGCGGCGGATTACCGCTGCTCTTGGCCTTGATGATCATGTTCTCGGCCATGGATTTGACGTGCCGTGTCGAATTGCCCGACGCGATCACCATGCGATCGGTCAGCGGGTTCTGGTCTGATACGTCGATGACTTGGATGTCGGTGGCTTTGAAGTCTTCCAGGGAGGATACAACGAGCTGTTGCAACTGGTCGGTAGTTAATTCATCGCGGGCGGTTTGTTCAGTATTGGGCTGGCTTCTGTTCAAATCTCGATTTTGCCTGTCAATAAGGGTCTTTAATTTTAGCGGCCCGCGTGGGTGGCGTAAAGCAGCACCGCCCGGGCTGCGAATCGTTCCCGCGCCGCGGTTCCCGCTCAGGCACCCGCGTACAGGCCCTGTTCGCGGATGTAGCGGAGCACAGCCGCCGGCATCATGCCGTCGGGTGTCTCCCCCCTGCGGATCATTTTCTTGATAACGGTGGCCGATATTTCCCAGTGCCCGACTTCGAGATACAGCACGCGGCCCGCTTCACTGTCTTGCAATTCACCCGCATCGCTCGATACACGGCGCTCGATCTCCCGTGCCACGCGAGGGTCATAGCGCCTGTTCGCGCCCGGCCGGCCCAGGATCACGACGTGGGCGAGCGAAAACAGTTGCCGCCAGCGGTGCCAGGCATGCAGACCGTTGGCCGCGTCCTGACCCAGCAACAGAAGGACAGGGCGCGCGGGAGATTCGGCGCGTAGGTCCAGTAACGTGTCGACCATGTACGAGGGCCCGCCGCGCCGGGTTTCACGGTCATCGATCACGAGATGTTGAAACTCGCCGAGTGCGTGCCTGAGCATCGCCAGACGCTGTCCAATGGATGCCACCGGCGCCTGCCGGTGCGGTGGGCGGGCGGCCGGCAGCAGGCTGACGCTGTCCAGGCCGAGTTTCCGCCGTGCCTCCTCGGCGCAACGCAAATGACCATAATGCACCGGGTCGAAGGTGCCACCCATGATGGCCAACGGTTGCAGCTTGCCGGTCAAAACACTCAGACGCGTGCCAATTGCAGCAACAGTTGATCCAGGCTTTCCCAGGGGTCGCCTCCCGCGCGGCCCTTGCTTTGCCGGTCGATCAGCGCCAGCATCCTGAAGGCCCCGAACAACTCGCGGTTGTTCAGCCGGCGCGCGGCCGCCCTGATCGAGGTCTGCCTCTGCGGCCACACGTTAAAGCGTCTGAATACGGCCGCTTCCTGCCCGCCCGAGCGGGCCGCCAGTCTGCAGGCTTCCGTCACCCTGAGTTCCCTCAGCAGCGCACCCAGCAGCAACGGCAACGGCGTATCCATGCGTTTCAGACCGGCCGCCGCACGCAGGGCGGCCTGCAGGTCGCCGGACAGCATATGCTCCGCGAGGGTGAAGGCATCGAAACGGCTGCTGACGGCCACCGCCTGCATGACGTCATCGACATCGATGCTGCCCTCGCCCTTGAGCAGCGCCAGCCGGTCGATTTCCTGCTGCGCGGCCAGGAGGTTTCCTTCCAGGCGGTCGGCAAGAACCGCGACGGCATCCTCCGAGGGCTGCATACCCTGCGCCATCATGCGCTGCTTCAACCAAGGCTTCAGCTGCTGCGGCTTGATCGGCCAGATGTCGACACGCTGCCCGGCCCGTTCGAGGCTACGGGCCCATTTTGACTTGCGTGACGATGCGTCCCAGTTTTCGCAGCTGACCAGCAACACGATATCGGTATCGGGCGCTGCCGCCCAATCGCACAGGGCCGACGCACCCTCGCGCCCCGGCTTGCCGGTGGGGATGCGCAGATCGATGATTTTCCGCGAGGCGAACAATGACGGTGCGGCCGCCTGCTGCAACAGCGACCAGTCAAAGCCCTTCTCCACCCGCAGCAACTCGCGTTCGACAAAACCTTGTTCCCTGGCGGCCGCGCGCACCAGGTCGCAGCACTCCTGCAACAGCAGCGGCTCCTCGCCGGCGATCAGGTAGACCGGCGCCAGAGCGCGCTCCAGGCTGCTGGCCAATTGCTCGGGTTTGATCATTCCTTCTTCTGGTAGCTCCCCACGCGTCTGACGAGCGCCCTTGCCAGGCTTTCCGCGAGATCGCTGCGCAGAAATTCGTCTTCGCGCTCGGCGGACAGGATGTCCTGTTCGTTGAAGCTGTACGTCCGAGTCTGTTCCAGGGTCTGCAGCGGGATCAGCTCCTTGCCGGTCCGGTCCAGCAGACGGAACTCCACCGTGTACCGGAGCAGGTATTCGCGCACCCGCGCATTATCGCCGATCGACTGGATTTCCTTGCGCGCGCGATTGAGCGGAACGTCGAGCTCGGCCGCGCCCTCGCCGCTGTCCACGAGCTGCACGCCGTTCTGCCGGAGCAGGCTTTCGACATGCCGCGCAAATTCGCTTTGCGGGCGCTGTATCGACACGTGGATACGCTGTATGTCGGACTTGAAGGCCGTGTGCGTCTGCAAATGAAAGCCACAGGCGCTCAGCGACAGCAGCAGGACAGGCAGCAGCAGGCGGAGGTCGAGTTTGCGCATGGCTTCAGCCTACCACGATGTTCAGCAGGCGGTCGGGCACGTAAATGACCTTGCGCACGGTCTTGTTTTCCGTATGGCGCCCGACGTTCTGTTCCTCCATGGCTGCGGCCAGCGCCTGTTCCTGGTCGCAACCGGGTTCGACCCGTATGCGGGCCCTCAGCTTGCCGTTGACCTGGACGACCAGCGTCAGTTGCTCACGTACTCGCGCCGCCTCGTCAACCCCGGGCCAGGCCGCGTCCACGACGCTGCCGTCCTCGCCCAGCATGTCCCACAGCGTTTCGCAGATATGCGGCGTAATCGGCGCCAGCAGACGCAGTACGGCGCTCCAGGCCTCGTGCCGGACCGCCCTCGCCTGCCGCGACTGATCCTCGAAACGCGCGAGGTGGTTGGTCAGTTCCATGACCGCGGCGATGGCAGTATTGAACGTCTGGCGCCGGCCGACGTCGTCCGTGACCTTGGCGATGGTGTCGTGGATATGGCGGCGCAGCGTTTTCTGGTCCGCATCCAATGCCGACGTGTCCAGTTCAGGCGCAGGGCCTTCCGAGACATGCTGGCAGACCATGAACCACAGCCTGCGCAAAAAGCGGAATGCCCCCTCGACACCCGAATCGGACCATTCCAGCGATTGGTCGGGCGGCGATGCGAACATCGAGAACAGTCGCACGGTGTCGGCGCCGTAGCGCCCGACGAGGTGTACCGGGTCGACACCGTTGTTCTTGGACTTGGACATCTTCTCGACCGCGCCGATCTCCACCGGCTTACCGTCGCTGCGTGCCCGGGCCCTTAGGACCTTGCCCTTGCTGTCCCGCTCCACCTCGACATCGGCGGGGTTGAACCAGGTCGTACCGTCGTCCCCGTTGTCGCGATAGTACGTCTCGGCCACCACCATGCCCTGGCACAGCAGCCGGGTAGCGGGTTCGTCCGATTGCAACATGCCCTCGTCACGCAACAGCTTGTGATAGAAACGGAAGTACATCAGGTGCAGGATCGCGTGTTCGATGCCGCCGATATACTGATCGACCGGCAGCCAGTAATCGGCCCGCCGATCCAGCATGCCGTTGGCGCCCGGACAGCAGTAGCGGGCGTAATACCACGACGATTCCATGAAGGTGTCGAAGGTATCGGTCTCCCGTTCGGCCTCCCCCCCGCATTCCGGGCAGCGGGTCCTGCGCCATTCGGGGTCCGCCTTGATCGGGGACTGCACACCCATGAAGGTCACGTCTTCGGGTAATACGACCGGCAACTGCTCTTCGGGCACCGGCAGGGCGCCGCACTGCGGACAGTAAATAACCGGAATGGGGCAGCCCCAGTAACGCTGCCGGCTGACGCCCCAGTCACGCAGACGGTAATTGACCGTGCGTTTGCCGTGGCCGTTTTCTTCCAGCCAGAGGATGGTTTTTTCCTTTGCCGTCTCGACGCCGAGCCCGTCGAGCCAGTCGCTGTTGATGGCAGGACCGTCGCCGGTGTATGCCTCGCCCACCCAGTCCTCCGGCGGCTGCACCGTGCGCACGATGGGCAGGTCGTGCGCCTTGGCGAAATCCCAGTCCCGCTGGTCCTGACCGGGCACCGCCATGATCGCGCCGGTACCGTAGCCCATCAGCACGTAGTCGGCGATGTACAACGGCACGGCGCTGCCGGTGAACGGGTTATACAGGTAGGCCCCGGTATCGACACCGCGCTTCTCCGGCGTGCCCTCCGCCGACGTGCGCTCAGCCTCGGTGGAGCGGCGCACCGACTCGACAAATGCCTCGACCTCGGCCCGCCGCGCCTCGGCCGTCACCTCTCTTACCAGCGGGTGTTCCGGCGCCAGAACGGCGTAGGTCATGCCGAAGGCGGTATCCGGGCGGGTCGTGAAGACACTGACCGCAGGGGCATCGGAACTGATGTTGCCGTCCCGATCGCAGACGCGCATGGAAAATTCGGCACCTTCGGAGCGTCCGATCCAATTGCGTTGCATCGTCTTGACCGCATCCGGCCAATCCTCCAGTTCATCGAGTCCGTCGAGCAATTCCTCGGCGTAATCGGTGATGCGCAAAAACCATTGCGGTATGGAGCGCCGCTCGACCACCGCACCCGAGCGCCAGCCGCGGCCGTCGACAACCTGCTCATTGGCCAGTACGGTCTGGTCCACCGGGTCCCAATTGACTTCGGCGTCCCGGCGGTAAGCCAGGCCCTTGCGCATCAACCGCGTAAACAGCAACTGTTCCCAGCGGTAATAATCGGGACTGCAGGTGGCGAACTCGCGCGACCAGTCGTAGGCGAACCCCAGCCGGCGCAGCTGCTCGCGCATGTGATCGATATTCGCGTAGGTCCACTTGGCCGGGGCTGTCTGGTGCTTGATGGCCGCGTTTTCCGCCGGCAGGCCAAACGCGTCCCAACCCATCGGCTGCAGCACGTTCTTGCCTTGCATCCGCTGGTAACGGCTGATCACGTCACCGATGGTGTAGTTGCGCACGTGACCCATGTGCAGCGCACCGGAGGGGTAAGGCAGCATCGACAGGCAGTAGAATTTTTCTGCGGCGGGGTCTTCGCCGACTTCGTAGGTTTTCTGCTCGGCCCAGCGTGCCTGCACGCGGGTTTCGATCTCTTCGGGATTGTAGGGGCTTGCTTGCATTTTACCTGGAGCCGGACCTGTCCGCTTGATCAAGACTGCGAAGCATAACCGACCCGGTGTATCGCGTCATCCCCGCACAATCGGGAACCGCCCGAAGGCCCCGCTCGCCCCCTAGCGCTTGCTGCGGATATAGGCCAGCAACGAATCCAGACCGTAGCCTGCAGGTACGTCCTGCGCGGCGTCCTCGAGGGCCGGCTGGATCTTCTTTGCAAGCTGCTTGCCCAACTCGACGCCAAACTGGTCAAAGGCGTTGATGTCCCAGAGGACACTTTCCACGAATACCTTGTGCTCATACATGGCCAGCAACCTGCCCAGGCTGTAAGGGGTCAGTTCGTCCAGCAGGATGATGTCCGACGGACGCCCTCCCGGCATCCGCCGGTGCGCGTCCCCGGGGTCATGGCCGGGTGTGCCCGTCGCCAGGGCCGTGGCCTGGGCGAGCATGTTGGCGAGCAAGCTGGCGTGGGCTTCAGCGTCGCCGTGCGCGGGCCGGATGACGCCGATGAAGGTCAGCGGCACGACCGTGGTCCCCTGGTGGAACATCTGGAACAGGGAGTGCTGCGCGTCGGTGCCCGCCTCGCCGAAGAGCACCGGGGCAGTCTGGTAGCTCGTCACGCGCCCGGCACGGTCGACGGACTTGCCGTTCGATTCCATGACCAGCTGTTGCAGGTAAGCCGGCAGCGAGCGCAGCCGGTAGTCGTACGGTATGACCGCCTGCGCCGGGTAGCCGCAGACGTTGCGGTGCCAGATATCCACCAGCGCCTTGATGACGGGCAGGTTCCGTGCAGGTGGCGCCTGCCGGAAATGCCGGTCCATGGCGGCGGCGCCGCGTAGAAACTCATCGAATCCGCCCCCGCCCATGACCGCGGATACCGCCACGCTGACCGCGGACCACACCGAGTAACGCCCGCCCACCCAATCGGGCAGATACAGGGTGTTGCTCGTCGGGACGCCGAACGCGGCCGCCGCTGCCGGTTTGCCGGTCACGGCGAAAAGGCGTTCGAGCGCCCTTGTCTCGCCCAGCCCGGCCCGCAACCACTCCAGGAGTCTGCGCGCGTGCAGCAGGGTTTCCCCCGTGGTGAAACTCTTCGTGGCAATGACGACGGCAGTCTCCGCCGCGTCCAGCCCTTGCAGCAGGCTGTTACGCAAATGTGCATCTACGGACGAAAGAAAATGGACCTGCGGCGCATCCCGACTCGCCAGGGCCTCGAGCAGCAGCCGCGGACCCAGCATGGAACCGCCGATGCCGACGTGCACGATATGCTTGACGCGCGCCTCCGGATCGCCCGGCAGGTGACCGCTGGCGAAGGCCGCCGAAATCTCGCACATGCCCGCGCGGCTCTGCCTGGCGCGGGCCCGGCTGTCCGCGTCGAGGCCAGCGGCAACGTCGTCACTGCGCAGCGCCATGTGCAGCGCCGGTCGTTGTTCGGTGAAATTGACGTACTGCGCGTCGAACATCCGCTCACGGGCATCTTCAAGACCGGCGGCAAGTACATCGCGTAGCAGCGCTGCGAGTTCGCTCTCACCGATGCCGGTGCGTGTGAAATCCAGCAACAAACCCTCATCGGCGACGCTGAAGTTTCTGAAGCGGCCGGTATCGGCCAAACGTCCGGCCAGCGGTTGTGGGCCCGAAACCGTGTTGTATTTTCGCAACATTTGCAGAAACTTTTGATCCATCGCTTATGCTTGGCTTGGCGCGCCCCGGCTGGTCAGCCGGATAATAGCATTGGCCCGAAGACGCGTCACCTGACCCGGGAGCAGCGTCCGCGTACCGCGGCCATGTGCCCGGATTGCCGAACCTGTATATCGTATCTCTTTGAAAATATTAATTACTTTGGAATCCCTTCAAAAAAATAGCGGGGCAAAAAAATGCCCCTCTCCCAAATGGGAGAAGGGCATATTTTGGAGTGATGTATCCGTCTTTTCGCGCCCTGCGATCTCGGTACGTGTTGCTCTCTTACCAAGATTGGTTGTAATAATACCACTAAAACCACCGAATGCCAACTTTTTCTGCCGATTAAACTGGTTTCAGCCAAGGCGCCGCGCACGCCTCTCCGGCACGTCAATCAGCATGCGCCAACCGGCGAATTCCGCTGCTGTCGAGGCGCTCGAGCAGGTCGCGAATTCCGCCGCGACCCGGGATTTCCAGATCGGGGTCGAGTTCCGCCATGGGCAGCAAGACGAACGCCCTTTCATGCAAGCGCGGATGCGGGATTATCGGGTCCCCATCATCCAGGCGGGCCCCGCCGTATAGCAACAAATCGATGTCGATCAGGCGCGGACCCCAGCGCCGCGCGCCCCGGACCCGGCCCATCTCGTTCTCAATCGCCTGCACCAGGCGCAGCAAAGCCTGCGGAGTGTGGGCGGTATCGAGACGCACGGCGGCGTTGACGAAATCGTCCTGGGCAGTGTCGCCCCACGGCGGTGTCCGGTAGAAGGACGACACCTCGAGGCCCTCGATTCCGGCGGCACATTGCAGACGCTGCAACGCCCGTTTCAGCTGTACCGCCGGTTCTCCCATATTGCTTCCCAGCGACAACCAGGCGGTGACCATCAGGATTTTGCGGCCGACCGAGGCTTGCGTCTGCGCGGGCGCCGCCGCCGGGCGGCAGGCGTCGCGCCCGGTCGTACATCTCTCCCGGTATTGAGCTGCACGCCCTTTTGCGCCTCGGTCCAGTGTTCGCAGAGCGGTTCCAGCGATGGGTCCTCCACGGCCCGCAGCAGCAGGAAGTCATAGGCCGCGCGGAACCAGCGTTCACGCAGCAGGGCCTTGGACCGCTTGCCGCGCGTATGCTGGAATCTCGGTTGCAGCATCCAGATGTCCCTGGTGATCGCGCTGAAGCGTCTTGGGATGGCGACTTGCCGGACCTGTTTCGCGAGCACTTCCGAGGCGGCCTTGTCGAGCGCCTCGTATGGACGCACGCCCTGCCCCTCGAGCTCCATGGCGCGGCTTTGCACGGGCTGCCACAACAGGACTGCGATCAGGAACGCCGGTGTCGCCGGTTTTTCCTCCGCGATGCGCTCATCGGTGTTTTTCATGGCCTGGATGACCATCGGTCCGACGTCCGCCTTGCCGGTATTGCCCTTGCCCGGCAGCACCGGGAACAAGGAGCGCGTCAGACGAAAACGCTGCATGGCTTCGAGCGTCCTGACTGCATGACCCGTCATGAACAGCTTGCAAAACTCCTCGAAAAGCCTGGCCGGCGGAATATCGTTCAACATCGCGGCCATGCGGGTGATCGGCGCCTCGGTGCCGGGATCCAGCTCGACACCGAGCTTGGCAACAAAGCGGGCGGCACGCAGCAAACGCACCGGATCCTCCCGGTAACGCGTCTCGGGATCGCCGATCAAACGCAGCTTGCGTTCGGCGAGGTCCTTGTAACCGCCCACGAAATCCTGGATTTCACCACCGACTGGATCGAGAAACAAGGCGTTGATCGTAAAGTCGCGCCGCCGGGCGTCCTCTTCGAGACTGCCCCAGACGTTATCCCTGAGGATACGCCCGGTCTCGTGCATGTGCCCTTTATCGCTGCCGTCCTGTGGCCCCCTGAAGGTCGCGACCTCGATCAGCGTACCCCCCAGGCGCACATGCGCGAGACGAAAACGGCGGCCGATCAGCCGGCAGCGGGGAAATACCGTCTTGACCTCCTCCGGTGTCGCGTCGGTGGCCACGTCGAAGTCCTTGGGGATTTTGCCCATCAACAGGTCACGTACGCTGCCGCCGACGATATAGGCTTCGTATCCCTCTTCCTGCAGGCGGCGCACGACTTCCGTGGCGTGCGGACACAGCTGCCCGACCGCAATGTCATGTTCCGCAGCCGATATGGTCACTCTTTTTTTGGTCATAAAATTCCGAAAGCTGGATTGGGGCTGTTGACCGGCCCTATCAATAGAGATTCTGATGTTGAACCCGGAGCCGCGCGTAGTTTAACATGAGCGGCCCGATGCAATACCAGCGCTCCCTTCGTCTAGCGGTCAGGACGCGGCCCTCTCAAGGCTGAAACACGAGTTCGATTCTCGTAGGGAGCGCCAAATCCCGGTACACCGCGGCGCTGGCGGCCAGGTCCGCCGACGGCACCACACGCAACGGCGGAATTCATGTAAGATTTCGTTTCGCACCGGAATCGGAAAAAAACTATTCACCCATGCGTCGATTCACTCGCCTCGAATTCGGCTTTCTGCGCGATCATCTGATCGGCGCTGACGCGGTCATCCAGACGCCGTTCGGCGAACGGCTGATGATGTACGCGGACTATACTGCGTCCGGGCGCTGCCTCTGTTTTGTCGAAAACTACCTGCGCCAGCTGCAGCGCATCTACGCCAATTCCCATACCGAGGACGACATCAGCGGGCGCTCCATGACCTGCCTGTTGCGTGAAGCGGAAGCGAGCGTCAAGCGCCTCGTCAACGCCGGTGAACACGGCCGCATCATCACGGTGGGAAGCGGTGCGACGGGCGCCATCGACAAGTTCCAGCAACTGATCGGGATCGCCCTGCCGCCGGCGACCCGGCAAATGCTGTGCGCGCTGATGACCGAAACGCTGGGCCAGGCGCAGACGGAAGCCTTCAACGCCGCCCTCAAGGCGCACCAGCCGGTCGTATTCGTCGGGCCCTACGAGCATCATTCCAACGAGATATCCTGGCGCGAGGGCCTCGCTACAGTGGTGACGGTGCGTCTCACCGCGGACGGCGCCATCGACCTCGGCCACCTCGAGCAGCTGCTCGAGGACCCCCGCTACATGGGACGTAAGCGCATCGGTTCCTTTTCAGCCGCCTCGAATGTCACCGGTATGAAATCACCGGTCCACGAGATCGCCGCGCTGCTGCACAGCCACGACGCCATCGCCTGCTTCGATTACGCAGCCAGCGCACCCTACGTGCCGATCGACATGAATCCGCCGGCCAGCCGTTCCGGGGATGACCCCAGCCTGGACGCAATCTTCATCTCGCCGCACAAGTTCCTCGGCGGCCCGGGCTCCTCCGGGGTGCTGGTCTTCAACGAACAGTTGTACCATCGCGAACTGCCGCCGTCGGTCAGTGCGGGCGGCACCGTCGATTACGTCGGGCCGACGCACCAGGATTTCATCACCCATATCGAGGAGCGTGAAAAACCCGGCACGCCGGGCGTCCTGCAGGTGCTCAAAGCCGCTCTGGTGTTCGAGATCAAGGACCGGGTCGGGACCGACCGCATCGAGCGGAGGGAGCGCGAACTGCTGGACAGGATTTTCGCCCGCTGGCGGAAAAACCCGGCCATCGAAATCCTCGGCAACCCGGACCCGCACCGGCGGGTCGGCATCATATCCTTCAACATCAGGACAGCCGGCGGCAAGTACCTGCACCCCAAGTTCGTGACCACGTTGCTGAACGACTTGTTCGGCATCCAGTCACGCGCGGGCTGCTCCTGTGCCGGGCCCTACGGCCATCGCCTGCTGGGTATCGACGAAGAGACCTCGCTGGCCTACCGCGAATGGATCACGCGCGGCCACTCCGGCATCAAGCCGGGCTGGTGCCGGGTCAGCATGCACTACGTGATGGACGAACTGGAGGTCGATTACCTGCTCGACGCCGTGGACTTCGTCGCACGCAGCGGCGAGCTGTTCCTGCGTCTTTACCACTTCGACCTCGAGGACGGTAGTTGGCGCAAGCAGGACAAGCCGACCGTGCTGCAGTGCTTTTCGCTCGACGAGGCGCTCGAATCCGCCCGGCCCGACGAAACACCGATGCCGTTGGAGACCCGCAAACGGCATTACCAGGGCTATCTCGAGGAGGCGTCGCGGCATGCGGTGAGACTGCAGGCACAACCCCCGACGGCGGAGGCTACGCTGCCGGGCCAACTTGGCGACCTGCAGTATTTCGTCCTGCAGGAAGGCAACCTCATCCACCCCACCGGCTGAGCTGCTCCAACGGCAGCACCGTCGTGTTTTTCTGTTGTTTCAGGACGAAGCTGGTGTTGACCGTGCGCACGACCCCGGTGGCCAGCAGGTCGTTGCTCAGAAACTCCTGGTACGAGAGCATGTCCTTCGCGACCACCTTGAGCATGTAATCGTGCTCGCCGCTGGTGGCATGGCACTCCAGAACCTGCGGTGCGCCCATGATGGCCTCGTCGAATTTCCTGACTGTTTCGGGGTAATGGTCGTGCAGCGTGATATGCGCGAACCCGAGGATCGGCAGGCCGACCTTGTGACGGTCGAGCACGGCGGCATAATGATTGATGATTCCCGCGTTCTCCAAGCCATGCAACCGGCGCCAGCAGGGCGAGGGCGACAGCGACACCTTCCTGGCCAGGTCACGGTTGGAAATGCGACCGTTGCGTTGCAGCTCCTTGAGGATAGAAATGTCCAGCTTGTCGAACTCCACGGCAACTTCCTTAATCAATATTCACTTAAAACAGAATTATATACTTGTTTCAAACGAATTTTGCGTATCAATGGAAATTAAATGTCAATGGCAAAGCTATATAATTCTCATTTACATTACGAATACGGGCACAGCTGTCTATGGGCAACATTTCTCCTCTGAACCACCCCGGCGCCAACCGCCCCGACAGCGTCACCGAACTGGACTGGGCGCAGATCGCCTACCTGACATTGTTGTCGCGGTCACTCGACGACCTGGAAGAATCCGAACTCTTGAAGACCCGCGAGGTGCTTTACCAGTTCTCGGCCCGCGGCCATGACATGGCGCAGGTCATCCTGGCCTCGATGCTAAAGCACCCCTTCGACGCCGCCGGCGGCTACTACCGCTCGCGTCCCTTCATGCTCACCCTCGGCCTGGATATCGATGATGCGCTGGCGGGGCCGATGATGCGGGCTGGCGGCATGAGCGACGGCCGCGACATCGGCGTCGTGTTCAACCTGCCGCACAGGGAAGGCAGACCCGCCTTTCTGCCCATGAGCGGCGCTGTCGGCGCACAGTACACGCCGGTGTCGGGCTGGGCGGAGTCCATCGTCTACAAGGCGCGGCAACTCGGACAGGACGAGACCGAGGGCGCCGTCGCCGTGGCCCTCGGCGGCGACGCTTCGACCGCCACCAACGGTTTCTGGGCGGCCCTCAACAACGCCACGACACGCAATCTGCCGATGCTGTTCTACATCGAGGACAACGGTTACGGCATATCCGTGCCCTCCGCCGCGCAGACGCCGGGCGGCAATATCGCGAAGAACCTGGCCGCTTTCGGAAACCTTTTCGTCCTCGACGGCGACGGCTGCGACCCGCAGCAGGCCGCCAGCCACCTCTTTCGCGGCGTGCAGCACGTACGCCAGGGTCACGGCCCGGCCCTGGTCAGGCTGACCGTGCCGCGCCTTGCGGGCCACTCCGGCCAGGACACCCAGAAATACAAGAGCGCGGAGCGCCTGGCCGCCGAAAGGGAACGCGACCCGTTGCCACGCTTACGCGACTTCGTCATCGAACAGGAACTGATGGACGCGGACGCATGGCGGCGAACCGAACGCCGGGCACAGGACGACGTCAAGGCCGCGCTGGCCAGGGTCCGGCAGCGGCCGCAACCGGATCCCGACAAGATCCGGCGGTTTGTTTTCAGCGAAACCAACACGCACCAGCAGCCCATCCTGCAGCAACAGGGCGGTCTGTGGCCGGAGGGACACGAGTTCCCGGCCGCCACGACCACCCCGCGCAGCGACGGCGAGCGTATCAACATGTTGACGGCCATCCGCCGCACACTCGACGTGGAACTGGCCTGCAACCCCAAGGTGGTCGTCTTCGGTGAAGACGTCGGCCCCAAAGGCGGTGTGCACGCGGCGACACTGGGGCTTCAGGACAAGTACGGCGAACGCCGCGTCTTCGACACCAGCCTGTCGGAAGAAGGCATCATTGGCCGCGCCATGGGCATGGCAGCGGCCGGGTTGATGCCGGTTCCCGAGATCCAGTTTCGTAAATACGCGGACCCCGCCGAGGAGCAGTTGAACGACTGCGGCACGATGCGCTGGCGCACCGCCAACCGCTTTGCGGCGCCGATGGTGGTGCGTATTCCGGGCGGCTTTTTCAAGGTGGGCGACCCCTGGCACAGCCAGTCGGGCGAGGTCAAATGGCTGCACGCCGTCGGCTGGCAGGTGGCGATGCCCTCCAACGCCCAGGACGCCGTCGGTCTCCTGCGCACGGCCTTGCGGGACAACAACCCGACCATCTTCTTCGAACACCGCGCCATGCTCGATGACGCCTGGGCCAGGCGTCCGTGGCCCGGCGACGACTATGTGCTGCCCTTTGGCGCGGCCAACCACGTGCGCCGCGGCGACCGGCTGACGGTCGTCACGTGGGGCGCGATGGTGCCGCGTTGCGAAGCGGCCGCGGATGCCGCCGGCGGCGACATCGACGTCATCGATCTGCGCACGCTGTCACCTTGGGACAAGGATGCGGTGCTGACATCGGTCACCCGCACCCACCGTTGCCTGGTGGTTCACGAAGACAACATCACCGCGGGCTTCGGTGCCGAGATCACCGCCCTTCTGTGCGCGGAGGTCTTCATGGAATTGGACGCCCCGCCCCGCCGCCTGGCGACGCCGGACGTACCCAGCCCGCATAGCCCGCGGTTGATGAATGCCGTTGTGCCGGGATGCGAAGACATCGCCGCCGCCATCACGGAACTACTCGAATTTTAGTGGCCGCCGGAAGCTCCGACCCACGCTCGGCAACCCTGAAGGAATAGCGGGATGAGCAGCAGCATTGATATACGCTTCCCCGAGGACCAGCAGGAGGGTACGGAAGCGACCGTCGCCCGCTGGCTCGTGGGCGTAGGCGACGAGGTGGCTGCGCACCAGCCGCTGGTTGAAGTCGAAACCGACAAGGTGGTGGTTGAAGTAGCGGCACCCGAGGCCGGGCGCGTCGGCGCGATTTGCATACTCAAGGACCAGGCGGTCAACCCCGGCGACGTGCTATGCACGCTGGAACCGATTGACGGCGACGATACCGATACCATGCGCGAACCGGTGGCCGCGGCCGCAACAGCGGCTGCGGCAGCGAGCACCGAGCAAAGGCGTTTGAGCCCCGCGGTCCGGCAGCGCGTGATGCAGCACGGCCTGGACATCACCGAGGTCGAGGGCAGCGGGCGGGACGGCCGAATTACGCTGAAGGACATCGAAGCCCTGATGGCTCAACCACAGCAGCAATCGCCTGCATCCAGCCGGGAGCCGGGAATGACGGCCCCCGCCGGATCGGAAATCCTGCCCCACGACAAGATGCGCAAACGCATCGCCGACAACATGGTCACCAGCCTGCTGCATACCGCACCGCACGTGACCTCGGTGTTCGAAGCCGACCTGAGCGCCGTTATGCGCCACCGTGCCGCCAATAAAGAAGCGTTCGCCGCGCGTGGAACGCCGTTGACACTGACGGTCTATTTCGTAGCGGCCACGATCGCGGCCATCCGCGAAGTGCCGCGCGTCAACAGCCGCTGGTTCGACGACCATCTTGAAATCTTCCATTCGATGAACATCGGCATCGGCACGGCGCTGGGCGACGAGGGTCTGATCGTGCCGGTGCTGCATAACGCTCAGCACATGGACCTGGACGCCATCGCCGCCGAACTGTCGAGACTGACCGGGCTGGCCCGTGACGGTAAACTCAAACCGCAGGACGTGCGCGGCGGCACCTTTACGATTTCCAACCACGGCGTATCCGGCAGCCTGCTGGCCGCGCCCATCATCATCAACCAGCCGCAATCCGCCATCCTCGGCGTCGGAAAGATTGAAAAGCGGGTCAAAATAATGGACATTGACGGCGAGGATGCAATCACCGTCCGGCCAATGTGTTACGTCAGCCTGAGCGTCGACCACCGGGTCATGGACGGTTACCAGACCAATGCCTTCTTGACGCAACTGGTCCATACGCTGGAGCATTGGTACTGACTGAACCCGGCAGCGTTTACCCGTTTAGGAGAATCCGAATGAATATTGAGAGTTACGCATGCGGCGCCTGGGCCGCCGGCACCGACGATGGCGTGGAAGTGCGCAACGCCATCAACGGCGAGGCCATCGGCCGGGTCAGCAGCGCGGGTCTGGATTTTGCCGGCATGCTGGCCTACGGTCGCCGGCGCGGCGGCGCCGCACTGCGCAAGATGACGATCCACGACCGCGCCAACATGCTCAAGGCCATGGCCAGGCACCTGCTGGAAAGGAAGGAAGCGTTCTATGCCGTTTCGGCCATGACCGGGGCCACGCGCGCCGACAGCTGGGTCGATATCGAAGGCGGCATCGGCACCGTGTTCTCTTATTCCGGCATCGCCCGCCGCGAACTGCCGAACGACACGTTCGCGGTCGAGGGGCCGGTGGAACAGCTATCCGCCAAGGGCAGTTTCATGGGCCGGCATATCCTGTCACCCAAACGGGGTATATCACTGCATATCAATGCCTTCAATTTTCCCTGCTGGGGCATGCTGGAGAAAATCGCCCCGAGCCTGATCGCCGGTGTGCCCGTCATCGTCAAGCCCGCTACCGTGACCGCTTACCTGACCGCCGCCATGGTCCGTGAGATCATCGCCTCCGGCATCCTGCCCGATGGCTCGCTGCAACTGATCTGCGGATCGACTGGCGATATCTTCGAGCACCTCGACGAGCAGGACAGCGTGACTTTCACCGGCTCAGCCCACACCGGACGCATGCTCAAAGGCCACCCGAACATCCTCGCCAACAGCATTCCGTTCAATATGGAAGCGGATTCCCTGAACTGTTCCATACTCGGGGCAGAAGCCGGGCCCGGTACACCCGAATTCGACCTTTTCGTCAAGGCCGTCTGCCAGGAAGTCACCGTCAAGGCCGGTCAGAAATGCACGGCAATACGCCGCGCCATCGTCCCGCAGGCCCATGCCGGCGCGGTCATCGAGGCGCTCAAGGCCCGGCTCGAAAAGACACCCGTCGGCGACCCTGCCGTCGAAGGCGTGAGGATGGGTGCGCTGGTTGGCGCCGACCAGGTCGAAGACACCTGGAAAGCCGTCGGCGAACTGGCTGCGGGCAGCGAAGTCGTGCACGGCGGTTCACGCGAATTCGACGTCGTCGGGGCGGACCGTGACAAGGGCGCCTTCTTCCCCGCAACGCTGCTCTACTGTGACAAGCCATTCGAAAATGACGCCGTGCATTCGGTCGAGGCGTTCGGCCCGGTCAGCACCGTCATGCCATACAGCGACGAAGACGAGGCCATCGAACTGGCGCGCATGGGCCGCGGCAGCCTGGTCGGTTCGCTCGTAACCGCCGATCGCGACGAGGCCGCCAGGATCGTGCTGGGCACCGCTGCCTGGCACGGCCGCATCCTGGTGCTCGACAGCGCCTGCGCAAAGGAATCGACCGGCCACGGTTCGCCGCTTGCGCCGCTGGTCCACGGCGGTCCCGGCCGCGCGGGCGGCGGCGAAGAACTCGGCGGCAGCCGCGCCATCAAGCACTACATGCAGCGCACCGCCATCCAGGGCTCGCCCGATGTGCTGACCGCGGTCACGCGCCAGTACACCAAGGGCGCGACCCCCATCACCACGCCGGTCCACCCATTCAGAAAAACCTTCGACGAACTGCAGATCGGCGAGCAACTCGTCACCCACCGGCGCACCGTCACCGAGGCCGATATCGTCAATTTCGGCTGTCTTTCGGGCGACCATTTTTACGCCCATTTCGATGAACTGGCGGCCGCTGACTCGTTGTTCGGCAAGCGCGTGGCGCACGGCTATTTCGTCATATCCGCCGCTGCCGGAATGTTCGTCGACCCCGCCCCGGGACCGGTGCTGGCCAATTACGGCCTGGAAAACCTGCGTTTTATCGAACCGGTCGGCATCGGCGACACGATCCAGGTTCGCCTGACCGTCAAGCAGAAGATCCGCAAGGCCAGGCGTCCGGATGACGAGCGGGCGACCGGTGTCGTGGTCTGGGACGTGGAAGTCAAAAACCAGAACGACGAGACCGTCGCGCTGTATGACATCCTGACGCTGGTGGAACGCGCCGACGACTGAATCAATCCGCATAGTGGATTGATTGCAGTGAAAACGCCTGTTTTCTTGAGGGGATGGCGTTTACCTGAGTACGGGACACGTTCAAGCCGTCCATGGCCACTCGGCATCCGTTCCCGACGGATGCACGGTCCCGCCCCCAGGTAAACGCCACCCCCTCCATCCACCCTGCGAGATTCATCGCTCAAACCAATAGAAACACCCGCCGACAATTCGGTTCGGGTGACCTGGAAGCGCCGCACAGGTGTGCCATTAAGGGGCGGAATGGGCGGGAAGCCCATTACAGGCCGCCCAGGGCAGGACGCCCTGTGCGGGCGGCCCCGTCAGAAGGGGACACCTGTGCGGGGAGCCCGCAGGGCCGCTGGGTCGGGAACACGAACCGAACTGCTGGCCGGGGGGGGAAAGGTTGAAAACTTACCCTTTGTTACCAACCATGCTGGAGTTTACAGCCAGTTGGAATCAGCCCTCTTTGGGCTTGAAGTCGTAATCACCGAGTTCGATCCGCCCGCGGCCTGGTTCCGGCTCGGCCAGCGGTTCAGCCGGCCTCAGCGAATCATGGCACCGTTTTGAGAGCTGCTGGTATTCCCGCGTACCCTTGCTTTTCCAGTCGATCTCCCGCTGCGACAACTCGCGCTTGATACCGGCCGGCGCCCCCACCACCAGGCTGCGCGGCGGACAGCGAAAACCGGATGGGACGAAGGCGTTGGCCCCGATGATCGACGATGTGCCGATGTCCGCATCGTCCATGACCACCGCGTTCATACCCACCAGCACGTTCTCTCCGATCCGGCAGCCGTGCAGCACCGCACCGTGACCGACATGACCGGCAACGCCGACGATACAGTCCTTTCCGGGGAAGGTATGCATAACACATGTATCCTGCACGTTAGCGCCTTGTTCCATGACGATACGACCAAAATCGCCTCGTAATGACGCATTGGGCCCAACGTAGCAATCCGCGGCGATAATGACATCTCCGATCAGCACAGCCGTTGCATGAACATAGGCCGAGGGATGCACGACCGGTATGAGACCTTCGAGACTGTATGTGGGCATTGACTGGACCACCTGTGCCGGGGACTGCCGGCATGATAACCAATTTCCGAGCCGTTTTGGGTCCACCGCGGAAAACCGGAACCCGCGCCCCGCCCTGCCATGCCGCCTGGCGCCGCGGCCCTATCATTTGAGCGGTCTGTTTTGTATCCTTGGCTGACCCCAACGAGCGGATAGGACCATGGCCTTCGAAACCATTCGATTCACCGTCGCCGACGGCGTCGCAACGCTGACGCTGAACCGCCCCGAGGCGCTGAACAGTTTCACCTCCGAGATGCACAGCGAGGTGCGCAGCGCGATGCGGCGGGTGAGCGAAGACGACACGATCCGCTGCCTCGTAATGACCGGTGCCGGACGCGGGTTCTGTGCCGGCCAGGACCTCGGTGACCGGGCGGTGACGGCCGACGGCGGCGCGCCGGATCTCGGCGAATCGGTGGAAAAAAACTACAACCCGCTGATCCGCGGCATCATGGGCCTGCCCAAACCCGTCATCTGCGCGGTCAACGGTGTGGCGGCCGGCGCCGGCGCCAGCCTGGCACTGGCCTGCGACATCGTACTGGCGGCGCGGTCGGCCTCGTTTATCCAGGTATTCTGCAAGATCGGGCTGGTTCCCGATTCGGGCGGCACCTGGAACCTGCCCCGCGCGGTGGGCCTGGCACGCGCCAAGGGCCTGGCCATGCTGGGTGATAAACTGCCGGCCGGCAAAGCCGAGGAATGGGGCCTGATCTGGAAATGCGTGGAGGACGACGAACTCGCTGAACAGGCCCAAGCCATGGCGCGGCACCTCGCCACGCAGCCGACCCGGGCGCTGGGACGCATCAAGCAGTTGCTGAACGAGTCCGGGACGCACACCCTGCACGAGCAAACCGAACTGGAAAAGCAGGCGATGCAGGAACTGGGCCAGAGCGAAGACTACCGCGAGGGCGTCGCCGCATTCATGGAAAAGCGGCCGCCGGTATTCAAGGGAAACTGAAAGGCCATGCTGGAAACACTGGACAAGGACACACTGGCCGAATATTGCGGCAAGGCGCTGTTTCGCCACGACCGGGCTTCGCGGGACCTGGGAATTACCATTGCCGAAATGAAGCCCGGCCGCGCAACCGCGACGATGGTCGTACGCGAGAACATGGTCAATGGTCTCGACATCTGCCACGGCGGGCTGATCTTTGCACTGGCGGACTCGACCTTTGCCGCCGCATGCAATTCGCACAACGTGGTCGCCTACGCGATGGGCTGCCATATCGAGTACTTGCGGCCCGCCCTCAAGGGCGACACGTTGACCGCGCGCGCCACGGAAATGGCCCTGACCCGCAATACCGGCAGTTACGTGGTCTCCGTCGCCAACCAGGTGGGCAAGACCATCGCGGTATTCCACGGACGGTCGTCCAACCGGGGACAACCGCTGATCACTCACGCAGACCTGCAAGAATTAATGGAAGAAGATGACTAACGCATATATCTGTGACGCGGTCAGAACCCCGGTCGGCCGCTTCGGCGGCAGCCTGTCGGGGATTCGTGCCGATGACCTGGCCGCGCTGCCAATCAAGGCCTTGATGGAACGGAACACCCAAATCGACTGGACGGCCCTGGACGACGTTTACATGGGCTGCGCCAACCAGGCGGGAGAGGACAACCGCAACGTGGCCCGTATGAGCAGTTTGTTGGCCGGCCTGCCGGTCGGCGTACCGGCCGTCACGTTCAACCGCCTGTGCGGATCCGGCATGGACGCGGTCGGCAGTGCGGCGCGGACCATTCGCTGCGGCGAAGGCGAACTGATGATCGCCGGCGGCGCGGAAGCCATGAGCCGGGCGCCATTCGTTCTGCCCAAGGCCTCGGCAGCGTTCAGCCGCAAAGCAGAGATATACGATACGACCATGGGCTGGCGCTTCGTCAACCGTTTACTGAAAGCCCAGTACGGTGTCGACTCGATGCCGGAAACCGCTGAAAACGTGGCCGAGGAATTCAATATCAACCGTGCCGATCAGGACGCTTTCGCGCTGCGCAGTCAGCAACGCGCGGCGGCGGCGCAGGCAGCCGGAGTCTTCGAAGATGAAATCATTCCGGTCAGCGTGCCACGGCGCAAGCAGGAACCGCTGGAATTCAAGCGGGACGAACACCCGCGCCCTGGCAGCAACCTCGAGGCCATGGCCAGACTGCCGACGCCGTTTCGTGAAAACGGCACCGTCACGGCGGGAAATGCCAGCGGCATCAACGATGGCGCCTGCGCATTGCTGCTGGCCTCCGAGACAGCCGTTCGCCAACACGACCTGGTGCCCAGGGCGCGTATACTGGGTATGGCCACCGCCGGTGTCGAACCGCGCATCATGGGCATCGGCCCGGTTGACGCGACCAGGAAAGTGCTTGCGCTCACCGGGCTGACGCTGGATGCGATGGACGTGATCGAACTCAACGAGGCCTTCGCCGCGCAGTCACTTGCCTGTCTGCGGCTGCTCGGTCTGCCCGATGACGCGGAACAGGTAAATCCGAATGGCGGCGCGATCGCGCTCGGGCACCCGCTCGGCATGAGCGGTGCACGCCTGGTCGCGACAGCGGCTTACCAACTGCAGCGAAACCAAGGCCGCTACGCCCTTTGCACGATGTGCATCGGCGTCGGCCAGGGAATCGCACTGGTCCTAGAGCGGGTGTGAGCAGAGCGGTCGGCCGACGGCAAATGACCCGGTTCAACCGGGGCTGTCTAAAGTGATACACTTGGCAGGCAACGATTGCTATATTTGTATCAATCATTATCCGTTTTCAACCGACACCCCCGGCGAGCCACATGACTGAAAAACCCCCACAAATGGATCCGCGTCTGACCGCCTTCGAAGCGAAAATCGCCAGCGACGAACGTATCGAACCAAAGGACTGGATGCCGGAGAAATACCGCAAAACCGTTTTGCGGCAGATGTCGCAGCACGCGCATTCGGAAGTGATCGGCATGCAGCCCGAAGGCAACTGGATCACACGTGCGCCGACACTGCACCGCAAGGTCATCCTGCTGGCCAAGATCCAGGACGAGGGGGGTCACGGGCTGTATCTTTACAGCGCCGCGGAAACCCTCGGCGCCAGCCGCGAGGAAATGGTGGCCGCCTTGCACGAGGGCCGCGCCAAATACGCGTCCATTTTCAACTACCCCAGCCTGACGTGGGCCGATATCGGCATGATCGGCTGGCTTGTCGACGGTGCCGCCATTGTCAACCAGGTGTCGCTGCAACGGACGTCTTACGGCCCGTATTCGCGGGCCATGATCCGCATCTGCAAGGAAGAGAGCTTTCACCAGCGCCAGGGCTACGACGCCGTCATGGCGCTGGCGCGCGGCAGCGAGGAACAGCGCGCAATGGCGCAGGACGCGCTCAACCGCTGGTGGTGGCCGTCGCTGATGATGTTCGGTCCGCACGATTCGGACTCCGCGCACAGCGGCCAGTCGATGCAATGGAAACTGAAACGCGAGAGCAATGACGTTCTGCGACAGCGATTCGTCGACCAGACCGTCCCTCAGGCCGAATTCATCGGTCTCAAGATCCCCGACCACGATCTGAAGTGGAACGAGGAACGGGGCCATTATGATTTCGGGGAAATCGACTGGGATGAATTCGGCCGCGTCATATCAGGCGACGGTCCGTGTAACCGCCAGCGTCTGCAGCACCACGTGCGCGCCCAGCAGGAAGGGCAGTGGGTACGGGACGCCATGCACGCTTACGAGATGAAACGCCAGGCGCGCGAAGTCGCCTGATACCGGAGAAACCATGAAACAGCAAACCCTGCCCCTTTTTGAGGTATTCGTGCGCTCCAAGCGCGGCCTCGACCACGTCCATGTCGGCAGCCTGCACGCCGAAGATGCCGAGCAGGCCCTGGAATACGCCCGCGACGTATACCTTCGGCGTAGCGAAGGCGTCAGTATCTGGGTGGTCAATTCCAGCGACATCACCGCCTCGCAGGAAAGCGACGTGGCGTCGTTTTACGACCCGATGGACGACAAGCCCTATCGCCATGCAACACACTACAAGCTTCCCAAGGAAGTGGACAACATGTGAGTGCTCAAATGGCCGTCAATATCGAAACCGCACTGATCGACTACTCCATCGCGCTGGGCGATGACTCGCTCACGCTCGGTCACCGCCTCTCCGAATGGTGCCGTAACGGGCCCTTCCTGGAAGAAGACCTGGCGCTGAGTAATGTCGCGCTGGACTTTATCGGACGGGCACGGATGTTTTACAGCTACGCCGCCGAACTCGAAGGCAAGGGCCGCACCGAGGACGACATCGCCTACCTGCGTGACTGCCGCGCCTACCGCAACTTCCTGCTCAACGAATTGCCCAACGGTGACTTTGCGTTCACGATGGCACGCCAATTGATGATCGATATCTACGAGATGGGCTTTTTCACCTATCTGCAGCAATCCACGGACAGGACCCTGGCCGCCATCGCCGCCAAGACCATCAAGGAATGCCGCTACCACCTGCGCCGCAGCGCCGACTGGGTCAGGCGCCTCGGCGACGGTACCGAGGAAAGTCATGAGAGGATACAGGTGGCTTTCGATAACTTGTGGGGATACTCGCCCGAACTGTTTACGCCTACCGAGGGTGAACAGGAACTGCTCGAAGCGGGAATCGCCGTCGACCGCGCCGCGCTGAAGGCCAATTGGGATTCGTCCGTTCGGGCCATCCTGCAGGAAGCCACGCTCGAAGTGCCCGGTGGGGACTGGTCGATCGGCGGTGGCCGCGAAGGCGTACACACCGAGCACCTGGGCTACCTGTTGGCGGAAATGCAATTCCTGCAGCGGGCATATCCCGGCCTGCAATGGTGACGGGGATGGAGATGGACGAGAGCGCCAAGCTGTACGCCTTGCTCAGCGATGTCTGCGACCCCGAAATTCCGGTGCTGACCCTCGAAGACCTGGGGGTATTGCGCGACATTTCCATCGAAGAAGGGAAAGTCCGGGTCACCATTACACCAACCTACAACGGCTGCCCGGCCCTGGACACCATGCGCAGCGATATCGAGAACAAACTGGCCGCGGCGGGCTACCGGGACGTCAAGGTCGAACAGCGCCTGAGCCCGGCCTGGACGACCGACTGGATGAGCGATGCCGGCCGCAGAAAACTGCGCGAGTACGGAATCGCGCCGCCCGCAAACCGCGGGCAAACCGGCCAGCGCGTGCAATGCCCGCAATGCGGCAGTGACAGGGTCAAGCGTATCAGTGAATTCGGCTCCACCGCCTGCAAGGCAATGTATCGCTGCGAGGACTGCCGCGAACCGTTCGATTATTTCAAGTGTATCTGAGGGGCGCCCAGGCAGGGCCCCGGAGCGACTCACGGATTGACCACAAGAAACAAAGGTAAGAAACATTGAGCCAGCAATTCTATTCCCTGCGCGTCAAGGACGTGAAAAAAGACACGGAAAACGCCGTTGTCGTCAGTTTCGACGTGCCGGAAGAACTGGCCGACACCTTTTCTTTCCGCCAGGGCCAGTACCTGACGCTGAGCCAGGCCATCGACGGCGAAGAGGTAAGACGCTCCTACTCCATTTGCGCCGGCCTGGACGACGGCGAGTTGAGGGTTGCCATCAAGCGGGTCGAAGGCGGGGTGTTCTCCACCTGGGCCAACGAGAACCTGAAACCCGGCGACACGATCGACGTGATGCCGCCTCGCGGCAATTTTCACACACCGCTCGAACCCGAAAACGAGAGGCATTACCTGTGCATAAGCGCAGGCAGCGGTATAACGCCGGTACTGTCCATCATCAAGACGGTGCTCGCGCGTGAACCGAAAAGCACGGTTACACTGATCTACGGCAACCAGCGCACCGCCACGATGATGTTCCGGCAGGAACTGTCGTTCCTGAAGAACGCTTACATGCGCCGTTTTCACTGGATCAACATATTCAGCCGCGAGCCACAGCCCTCCGACCTCCTGAGCGGCCATATCGACAACCGCAAGGGCGGTGCTCTCAACCAGCGCCTGATCAACATCCGCGGTTACGACGAGTTTTTCCTGTGCGGGCCGGAGGCGATGATCTCCGAGGTCTCGCGCGGTCTGCGCAGCGAGGGTATCGAGGAGGAGCACATCCATTTCGAACTGTTCGCCGCATCTGCGGAGAACGCGACCAAGGCCATGGAACGCCACCAGGCACGCGCGCGCCAGTACCAGGGCATGGTCAGCGAGGTGCACCTTTTGAGCGGCGGCCGCGAGTACCGCTTCGAACTGAACACCGATGGTGAAAACATACTCGATGCCGGTCTCAGCAACGGTGTCGATCTGCCGTTCTCCTGCAAGGGCGGTGTCTGCGCGACTTGCAAGGCGCGTCTGTTGGAGGGTGAGGTGGATATGGACCTGAACCAGGCCTTGCGCGACGACGAGATGGAAAGAGGCTTCATTCTTACCTGCCAGTCTCATCCGATCTCGGAGAAAGTGGTGGTGGACTTCGACCAGGTCTGAGGATGGCGCGCACAACATCACAGGCGCTCACCGGTTTCCTGCAGCAACGGATGCAGCGGGGCAATATCAGCAGCACGACGCTGCTGTTCACGTTTTTCTGCGACGTGGTAACCGAACACGGCGGGGAAATCTGGCTCGGTAGCGTGATTCATGCACTGGCGCCACTGGGTATTTCCGAGCGCCTGACGCGTACATCGGTGTTCCGGCTGATCCAGGACGGCTGGCTCGATTCGCGCAAGAAGGGACGGCGCAGCTACTACCGACTGACCGAAACCGGCGAACATTACTATCGGCGGGCCGCCAGGCGAATTTACGCCAGCCACAGCCCACCCTGGGACGGCGTTTGGACACTGCTGTTTGCCTCGATGGTCGACAAGGACAAGCGTGACAGCCTGCGCAAGGGCCTCCTGTGGCTCGGCTACGGTTCGTTCGCACCCGGCGTTTATGCACTGCCCTCGAGTGATGTTGAATCGTTGGACGAGTTGCTCAAGGATCTCGGCCTGGAAGACAGCATCGTCAAGATGCAGGCCCGCGCGGAACCGTCCACGCAGGAGCAGGGCTTGAAAAAACTGGTATTGTCGCGCTGGGACCTGGACGACCTGCGGCGCCGGTTCGCCGAGTTCACCCTGCAATACCGGACCGCCGCCGGAATCCTGCGGCGCAAAAAGCAGGCCAGCGGCCAATTGCTGCTGCTGTTGCGTGTTTTGATGATCCACGAATACCGAAGACTGTTGCTGCACGACCCGGAATTGCCGGCGATCATGATGCCCGCAGACTGGGAGGGGCACGCCGCACAAGACCTGGTGGCCGGCATCTACCGGTCACTCGCGGAACCGACCGGCCGGTGGATCGGCCGGGAACTCGTCGCCGCCGACGGCCCGCTGAAGAAGGCCCCGGACTTGTTGCAGAAACGATTTCCGGCATGAGGGCCGCAGGAACGGGTTAACGTAAGCAGCGGGGAAGCGACAGACCCATTGACCAAGCATACCGGCCCCGCGAACGGGCCGCAAACAGGAATGACTCATGAATGCATTGAATGACGCCGCGCCCGTTTCGATCCGTTTCGAAGATGAAATCGCCGTCATCCGGGTCGATAATCCGCCGGTCAATGCGCTATCCCACGCCGTGCGCAAGGGCATCGTGGAATGCGTCGGCAAGGCCGTGACGACGGACGGCGTGAAGGTGCTGCTCCTCGTCTGCGGCGGCCGCACCTTCATTGCCGGCGCCGATATTACCGAATTCGGCAAGCCGCCCCAGCCGCCCTCCCTGCCGGAGGTCGTCGGAATCCTGGAAGACTGCCCCTTACCCGTCGTCGCGGCCCTGCACGGCACGGCGCTGGGCGGCGGCTTCGAGACCGCCCTCGCCTGCCGTTACCGGATTGCGCTCGACAGCGCGCGGGTGGGTCTGCCCGAAGTCAGCCTGGGCCTGATCCCGGGTGCCGGCGGCACCCAGCGCCTGCCGCGTCTCGCGGGACTGAAAAATGCGCTCGACATGATCACCTCCGGCCGCCAGGTGGGCGCGGAGGAAGCGCTGGGCATGGGAATCATAGACCGGACCAGCAGCAACCCGGACCTGTTGGAGGCCGCGCTGGATTTCTGCCGGGAACTGGTGGCCGGCGGCGCGGCGCGGCAACCCGTCAGCGGAGTTGAAATGCACGATTCACCTGAAAACGAGGCGATCCTGCAGGAATGGCGGCAACGCATCGCCAAAAAGGCCCGCGGCCAGGAGTCACCGCTGGCGGCCGTCGAATCGATCGGCAACGCCGTACGCCTGCCCTTTACCGAAGGGCTTGAAAAAGAACGTGAAATATTTCAGCGCCTGATGGCGTCGCCGCAATCGAAAGCGCTGCGTTACATTTTTTTTGCCGAAAGGGCGGCGGGGAAACTGTCCGAATCCGTCAAGGCGTCCGCGGCCGAAATCAGCACGGCCGCGATCATCGGCGGCGGCACCATGGGACGCGGAATCGCCATGTGTTTCGCCAACAGGGGCATACCGGTCACGGTGCTCGAAACGGATCAACAGAAACTCGACCAGGCGCTCAAAGCCATCGAAAAGACCTATGCCGGCATGGTCCGCAGCGGGCGCATCAGCGAAACGGGTAAACGACGGCGGCTGGCCTTGATCAGCGGCGGTTGCGAACACGCCTCCCTGGCCGGCGCCGACCTCGTCATCGAGGCCGCCTTCGAGGATCTGCGCGTCAAGCAGGGGATTTTCTCCTCGCTGGATGAGCACTGCCGCGACGACGCGATTCTCGCCACCAACACCTCGTACCTGGACATCAGTGCCATTGCCGGCGCCGTGCGCGACCCGTCCAGGGTCGTGGGCATGCATTTTTTCAGCCCGGCCCACATCATGAAACTGCTGGAAGTCGTACGTACGCCGCGGTCTTCGGACCGCTCGATCGCCAGCGTCATGAAACTCGGCAAAACACTGGGCAAGAGCACGGTGCTGGTTGGGAACGGTTTCGGTTTTGCCGCCAACCGGATGTATTCCGCTTACGGTCGCGAGGGCCAGCAGATGCTGCTCGAAGGCGTCACCCCCGGGCAACTGGACAAGGCCATGCAAGAATGGGGAATGGCCATGGGCCCCACCGCGGTGCTCGACCTGTCGGGTATCGATATCGGTTACAACGCCCGTAAACAAAACCCGAACCCGCCGGACGACCCGTGCTATTTCCGCCCGGCGAACCTGTTGGCCGAAAAAGGCTACCTGGGGCGCAAGACGGGGCGCGGCTTTTACCGCTATGATCCGGACACCGGCGCGGCCGCACAGGACCCTGAAGTCATCGAGTTGATCCGCAATGAAGCGCGGCGCCTCGGCGTCGCGCAGCGCAGGCTTGGCGAAGCGGAGATTCAGCAGCGGATGATCCGGGCGATCTTCACCGAGGGCCTGTCCATTCTGCAGGAAGGCATCGCCGCACGTTCGAGTGACCTGGACGTCATCTGGGTGAACGGCTACGGTTTTCCGCGCTGGCGCGGCGGACCCATGCATTATGGAAGCGAACAGGGCTGGTCCGGCTCATAGAAGATCGAGCGGCAGCTTCAGATAAGCAACGCCGTTGTCTTCGGGCGGCGGCAGGCCGCCAGCGCGTATATTGACCTGTACCGCGGGCAGGATCAGCCTCGGCATCTCCAGGTCCGCGTCGCGTTCGCGGCGGAAGCGCACGAACTCCTCCTCGCTGACACCGGCATGGATGTGGACGTTACCGTCGCGCTGGGCTGCAACGGTCGTCTCCCAGGCAAACACGTCCCGCCCGGGCGCCTTGTAGTCATGGCACACGAAAAGACGCGTGCCGCGGGGCAATCGCAGGATTTTCCGGATGGACCGGTAAAGTTCGACGGCATCGCCGCCGGGAAAATCGGTACGGGCGGTGCCGTAATCGGGCATGAAAAGCGTGTCACCGACAAAAACCGCGTCACCGACCAGGTAACTGACACAGGCGGGCGTGTGGCCGGGCGTGTGCAGGACACGGATGGACATGGACCCCAGCGGCAGCGCATCCCCGTCAGCCAGCAGGCGGTCAAACTGGCTGCCGTCGACGGGAAACTCTTCTCCAAGGTTGAAAATATCCTGGAACGCCGCCTGGGTCGCGGTGACAAAACGGCCGATGGCGATTTTCGCACCGGTTTTGCGCCTGACATGCGCCGCCGCGGACAGGTGGTCGGCGTGGACGTGTGTTTCAAGGGTCCAAACAGCTTTGAATCCCCGGGCGTTGATATAATCGATCATGCGGTCGGCCGACCCGGTCGCGGTCCGGCCCGCCGCGGGTTCGAAATTCAGCACCGGGTCGATAAGTGCGCACGCCCCGCTCTCCGGGTCGGCCACCACGTAGCTGACCGTAAAGGTCGCCTCGTCAAAAAACGCTTCGATCTTCGCCTGCATATACTACGCCTCCGCTTTTACGCCGGATTATATTGGAAAACCCGTCTCCGCCATTCGGGTATCATGCTTGCCGCGCACGAGTTTGAACGTTTATATTTCCAAATGTGCCACAAGTCGAGGGAATGGAGACAGCCAGATGCAGCATCGCACTGTCATAGACATGCAACAGATGGCCCGGTCCGCGAGCCGCGCCAGTGAACTGATGAAGACACTCGGACACAAGGACCGACTGCTGATCCTGTGCCAGCTGGCAGAGGGTGAGAAGTCGGTTGGGGAAGTCGCGGAGCTGCTGTCCATCGGCCAATCGCCGCTTTCGCAGCACCTTTCCAGGATGCGCAGGGAGGGCCTGGTGTCGACCCGCCGCAACGCACAGACCATCTACTACTCGCTCACGAGCGGTGAGGTCTCGAGGATCATCGAGGTACTCTACGAACTGTTCTGCGAACCGGACGGTTGCGCCGCCTGAGGGCCCGGCGCCAAGAGCCCCGGGTAACGGCCCGGAGCGCCTTGGATCATAACGCCGCCATTACCTTTTCCAGCTTCTGCTTGACCTGCAGCGCCAGGGGTTGCAGACGCGGGTCATCGACCAGTCCCAGCACCGAGGCGGGGTCCATGAACTGCACGTGCACGTTTTCCTCGTCGTCTTCGCGAACCAGCACGTTACACGGCAACAGCAATCCGATGTCGGGTACGGTGGAGATCGCCTGGTGTGCCAGCTTCGGGTTGCAGGCGCCGAGTATCAGGTAGGGCCGCATGTCCTCACCCAGCTTCTTCTTCAGCGTCGCCTTGACATCGATTTGCGTCAACACGCCAAAGCCCTCGTTGGCCAGTTCCGCGGTCACCCGCTCGACCGCCGCGTCGAAACCCATTCCGACCGATTTCCCAAATCCGAATTTTCCAGTCATCACTCAACCTCTTACCACCAAGATTGGCGTCACTACAGTAATGGATATGAGGGATATATTCGCGGGTTCAATGGCCGAACCCGACTTTGGCGGGACGGAGCCACTGGGGCCGACAGCGCCGAGGTCGTTACTGACTTTCCGACAAGGCCAGGCAGAGCGCTATGTTATCGCCGGCGACCCGCTGAATGGGAACCGTGCCTTGCCGATTAATTGAAGGAATGTCGTATTCGACCATGCCGTTGTTGCAGTCACTGAAAGACAGGATTATGGTCCCGTCTGCAACCCTGTCTATCTCCGTGTGCGTATCGAATATCCCCCCCGATGACAGGGTGATATCCATCGCCGCCTGGTTTCCATCAATGACACCAAGGGCGGTCAACCAGCGATGTCCGGGACTGCCGAGGTTGGCCGTCACACCATCCGGCACCGGCTCGGTGTCGTAGGTAAACCACGCCAGACTGACGAAGCCCAGATCGGGAAAGACCGTGATGAAGAAACCTTGCCCGTCGGTCACAATGTTGGACCACGCGTCGTTCAAACCAGCGTTCATCGCCAACAGCGGTGGCAAAAAGACATCTACCTGCACGTTGGCCGTGTCGCTGCTGTTGCCGTCGGTGCACTGCAGCGTGAAGGTGTAATTACCCACCGCGTCGAGCGTGATGTTCTTGCTGCCGCCGGCCGCGTTCGGCGTCGAGGAGGACCACGCAGCGGTGCCGCCCGACGCCGTGCACGAGGTCGCGTTGCTGACCGACCA
>Ga0210122_1000015_pt1 | contig 38294 bp, 34 predicted proteins | sample Muzzi_CordB_D2_FD_185530 | JGI IMG/M metagenome (GOLD analysis project Ga0210122, IMG submission 185530) | Wetland microbial communities from San Francisco Bay, California, USA, that impact long-term carbon sequestration - Muzzi_CordB_D2 (SPAdes) | ecosystem: Environmental > Aquatic > Marine >... | reverse complement strand
TTGTCGTCCCCCGGCGCATAGAAATCGCGCAGCACCGCCTCCACGCCATAGCCCATTTTCCGGTAGAAGGCACGGGTCGGCTCGTATTGGTCCCGGCCGGAGGTATCGACGTACATGCACGCCGCGCCCGCCGCGCGCGCGCGTTTTTCCGACTCCAGCAGCAATTCCCGGCCCAGGCCCTTGCCCTGGCAGCGTCTGCTCACGGCAATCCAGTAAAGGTCATAGCTCGAAACCGTTCCCGCGATCATTCCAAAGCACGCGTAGCCATTCAGTTCCGCGGGATTTTCCATTGAATCCGCGAAAACGAAATCATAACCGGCGGCGACACCGCGCCCACGGCTCTGCTCCACCAATTCAACCGCGATGAGTACTTCATCCGGCGAAAAGAAACCGGTATCGGTCACCAGGCGCCGCACCGCCATCTCGTCGCCCGCCCGCAACCCGTAGCGCCATTTCATTTGCGCACCGGCCGCGCCCGTGATGTCCGCCCGGTCTCACGGTGCCCGGGCATGGCGCTCCGGAAACCGGTGAAAAAGTGACGCGCGTTCACACCGAGGGTCTGGGTTCTGTAGCCGCCTTCCTGGACAACGAGCGTCGGTAAGCCAAGTTCGCCAATCAAGCGGCCATTCTCATGAAAATCCTTGGCCAGCAACAGAAACGAACCGGTCGGGTCGCCCTTGGCAGTATCCAGGCCAAGTGCAAGCACAAGAAACGCCGGTGAGAATTTCCGTATTCTTGTCAGTGCCTTAACCAATTCCGTACGATAACGTGCACCTTCAATTTTTTCCGGCAGGGGCAAGTTCAGGTTGTAACCTTTGCCTTCGTCTTCGCCTTTTTCATCCTCGAAACCGGAAAAATAAGGATATGTGAAGCGCGGATGGCCATGGATCGAGATGGTCAATACGTCGCGGCGCCGGTAGAAAATGTCCTGTGCGCCGTTGCCATGGTGATAATCGATATCCAGCAGGGCGACCTTGCCATACTGACTCAAGTGGTGGGCGGCGATGGCCGCCGAGTTGAAATAACAAAAACCTCCGAATGCCTCGTATTCCGCGTGGTGGCCGGGAGGGCGTACCAGCGCGTAGGCGGCCCGGCTGCCATCCAGCAGGCTCTCGGCCCCGGTCATTGCGCAATCGACGGCGCCGCGGGCCGCTTTGAATGCGTTGGCGTTCAACGGCGTAAAGGTATCAATACAGTAATAGCCGGCACGCAGGGGCAGTTCCTTTGGCGGGCGAGCCCGGTTATGTATCGGGAACACGTATGGGTAGACCGACTTGCCGGGCGGCACATTGGCACAGGCTCGCCGCAGAAAGCGCACGAACTCCGGTTTATGGACTTTTTCAATGACCGCGAGCCCGAATTTCTTTGCTTCTGCCCGTTCGAAAATCCTTGTCCGCGCGAGTTCCCGGGTGATACTGCGGATGCGCACGGGCGCTTCGACGTAACCGCGATCATTGACATGGTGGATCGAGTGGCGGTCGTTGACAATCAGTGCAATCCCCCTTTGCCGGGGTTTGCGGGCGGTGTCCGTCGCGGATTCGGCGTGGTAACGCGGCGGACGCAATTGCACGCGGTCATCCGTGACCGAATTGACGACCATGTCGATATACCCGGAAGGACAAACGCTGGCGTACTTGCGCTCCAGAATGGCGCGGATGATGCTTTTCGCCTGCTCCCGTCTGAGCGGTTTGTCGTCTTGCCCGAGATTGTCGAACACCAGGTAAGGCGGATCGGGCTCATTTGCCGTGAGCGGTGTCTCGTAGGCGGTGTGGATGATGGGCCTGGCGCCGAAGCGCTCGTAAAAACGCAGTCGCGCCACGTTCATTTTGCGCACCCCGGGATAAGGGGACAAGCGCGGGTCATCGGGCAGGCATTCCAGGAACACACCGGCAACACCGAGTTGATAGGCTTCTTCACGGACCCTCGAATACAGGGCGCCACCGATACCCCCGCCCGTTTCGCCGCGGCCGGCGGAAATGTAGTCGAGATAGCAGAAATCCAGGTCAGGCGCATGCAGCAGGAGCGCAAAACCACGCACGGTCGAATGCCCGTCCTCGGCAACCAGCAGAATTGAGTGAAACCGGTACTTCAGCGGGTTTGCGAGCTGCGCCGGCAGCCTGGTGATGTCCTTTTCGCTCAGACCGTTGAATTGCACCCTGAGCATGGCCTGCACCTGGCTCAGCAATTGCCGGTTGGAGGGCGAACTGACATCGAAGACCTTGTGGATTCTGAACATGGTTCAGGATGCCTTGGCGCCGGGCAGCGGCTCCGGCAGACACCTGCCGGACGCCACGCGGGGCCGGGCTTCCCCGACGATCCGGCGCACGAGCCGCGTGTAGCTCAAGCCCGCGCGCAGGGCAGCTTCAGGAAACCCCGCGTCCCGCGCCAGGCAGGGGTTGCCGTTGACTTCGAGCACCCACGGCCGGCCGGTTGAATCGAGCCGCACGTCCACACGCGCATAGCCTCGCAGGCCGAAACAATCCCAGCACTTGCGGGCTGTCTCCCGGAGTCTTGCAGCCAGCGCGGCGTCGAGCACGGGAAAGCACCGACGGGTGGCCTGGTATTCCGGCGCCTGCTCTTCCCACTTGGCCGCATAGCCGACTATTTTCGGCTTGTCGGCCGGATAGTCCACGAAAGTCATCTCCGCGAGCGGCAGGACACTCGCCCTTCCATCCTGCTCCAACACGGAAATATTGAACTCCCTGCCGTCGACAAAGCGCTCCGCGAACCACTCACCGCCATACTGCTTGCGGCAAGCGGCGATGCGTGCCCGCGCCTGTAGCGGACCGCGCACGACGCAACCGTCATCGAGCCCAAAGGAAGCATGTTCCCACAGGGATTTGACGATCCAGCGGCTGTCGGCCGCGCCTTCGCCGTCGGCGAGGTCCGCGGGCGTGTCGATACCGTTGAGCCCCATCCAGCGCTTGGCCAGGCGTTTCTGCGAACTCAGGTAGATCGAGTCGCTGCCGCAACCGGTAAAAGCCATACCGGCCGAGGCCAGCACCGCCGGAACGATGTGGATGAGCCGCCCGTCACCGGCGAGGGATTCGACCAGGTTGAATACGGCATCGGGCCTGCGCTCCCGGATACGCCTGAGACCGCCCTCGAGATCGAGCCCCAGGCCCAGCGTCGAGACCTCGCAACCCAGATCTTCGAGCGCCGCGCTGACCTGTTCAACCTGCACGAGCGTGTCCTGCTCGTCCGCGCGCGCCGGCCCGTCGATGGCCTCGTGCATTACCAGCACTCTCTTGCCGGTCGGTTTCATGTCCCGGGCTTCCGCGTAATCAGGCCGCCATTGAACGCGTCTTGGCCGCCCGGCCCAGACGCAGTCTCGCCGAATCCATGATTTCGCCGATCAGGGCCGTATACGTCATGCCGGTCATGGAGGCCATGATCGGCAGGTCGGAGTGCTGCGGGTGGATTCCGGCCAACGGGTTTGCCTCGATAAAACTCGGCTGCCCCTCTTCGTCCAGACGGATATCGATACGCCCCGCGTCACGGCATTCCAGCGCGCGCCAGGCCCGCAGCGCGAGGGCCTCGACACCGCCGCGCAGATCACCCTCTCCGAGCAGGCTGTACTTGACCAGCGACTCGCATTCTTCCTTGTTGCGGTACGAATAGACTTCCGCGTCGGCCTGGCCCAGCAGGTGCACTTCCAGTGTCGCCAGGGCCCTCGCCGCCCGCCCGGTGCCCAGTACGCCGACCGTGAACTCGCGCCCGCACAGGTATCGTTCGACCAGCACCGGCTGCCGGAATTCACGCAGCAACCGCCGGCACACCGACCGCAGTTGCGGCGGGCTGGCGACCTTGGAGGCCGCGTCCACGCCTTTGCCCGTGCCCTCGGCAAACGGCTTGGCGAACAGCGGGTAAGCCAAATTGACATTCGCCGCATCGCCCGGCTCGCGCACGAGGACATGGTCGGGGGTTCGAACCCCGGCCGCGCGCACGACATCCTTGCTCATGCCCTTGTGCAGCGTCAGCGCGCAGGTCAGCGTTTCCGAGAACACGTACTCGACTCCATAGGCGTCCAGCAGCGCCGGCACCTGGGCCTCGCGGCCGATGCCGTTGATGCCCTCGCAGATATTGAAGACCAGGTCCCAGCGATCGCCGGCCACCAGCCGTTCGGCCAATTGCCTGACGTGGCCGATCCGGTCGACCGCGTAGCCCAGTTCCTCGAGCGCCGCCTCGATGGCGTCGATGGTGTCGGCGCGGTCGAACTCGGCGGTTTGCACTTCGCTGTAGCCTTGGGCGAGGTAATGTTCGCGCAGATCGTAGGTCAGACCCACGGAAAGCCCGCGGGCTGCGCCGGCGCGGGTAGTCACAGACCGGTCTCGACGTGATTCGGCATGCAACCGCCGGGATCCGGGTAACGGTAGCTGTTGCCGTCGTAGCTTTTCAGCACGAGGTCACGGTCTTCGTAGCCTGCAACGTAGTCCGGCGCGAGCGGGATCTTGCCGCCGCCGTTCGGTGCGTCGATCACGAAGGTCGGCACCGCGTAACCGGAGGTGAAACCGCGCAGGCTGCGGATCAGTTCCACACCGCGCGTGACCGGTGTACGGAAATGCGCCGAGCCCGAAATCGGATCGCACTGGTACAGGTAATAGGGCTTGACACGAATCTTCAGCAGGCCCTGCATCAACTGCTTCATTACGTTTTCATCGTCGTTCACACCCTTGAGCAGCACGGTCTGGCTGCCGAGCGGGATACCGGCATCCGCCAGGCGTCCGCAGGCTTGCGCCACTTCCGGCGTCAGTTCTTCGGGGTGAGTGAAGTGCAGGCTCATCCAGAGCGGGTGGTGACGCTTGAGCACGCGGCACAGGGCGGTGGTGATGCGCATCGGCTGCACCACCGGCTGCTTGCTGCCGATGCGCACGAACTCGACGTGGGGAATCCGTCGCAGCCGGCCGAGGATGTAGTCCAGCCGGTCGTCGTCCAGGCTCAGCGGGTCACCGCCCGAAATCAGCACGTCGCGTATCGCCGGCGTCTGCTCGATGTATTCCAGCGCGAGCTCGATGTCGGCTTTCCTGACGCTGCGTTCACCGGCGGCGCCCACCATGCGGGCCCGCGTGCAGTAACGGCAGTATACCGAGCAGAAGTTGGTCACAAGCAACAGGACGCGGTCCGGGTAGCGGTGCACCAGACCCGGCACCGGGCTGTGCGAGTCCTCGCCCAGCGGATCCTCGGCTTCGCCATAAGTCACCTGGTACTCGGCAGCCACCGGAACCACGGTGCGGCGCAGACCCTGGGTCGCATCACTCGGGTCGAGCAGGCTGGCGTAGTACGGTGTAATACCGACCGGCAGCGCACCCTGGTGACGCGCGATCGCGTCGCTTTCGTCCTGCGTCAGCTCGATCATGGCCGCCAATTCGACCGCCGTGCGGATGCGGTTGCGGTTCTGCCAGCGCCAGTCGTTCCATTCATTGAGCGTGGCGGCGGGATAAAACCGGCGCATGAAATCTTTGGCCCGGCCAGAAACACAAAACCGTGTTTGATCACGGTTTTTACTGGTAAGGACTGAAAGGGGGGTGCCAATGGAATGTACGGGGGACATCGGCACGGCACGATGATTGACCACCAACCCGGGAGGTTCGGTCTCGAGACTCGAAGCAGTTTTCATTGTTGCTGCCCTGAATGCAGATGGGCGACCTGCAAATGAAAACCGGCCCGGCCCTTCGGGTCGTACGGGCATCGACTCAGCCCGCCTGATTGAGCGCTAATATATGCTTCTTGGCAAAAATGTCAATAAATTTTTTCAGCTATAAGATACTGACTTTATGCGTTTTTTTATGAAGCAAGGCGGTTAGTCCGGCGCCGCCCCCCGTTTTGGCGCATTCAGCGCGCGGAGCCGCCGCCGTCCGGGTAGCGATAGGTCTTGCCGTCGTAACCGGTCAGCAGCCAGTCGCCACCCTCGCGACCGGCCACGTAGTCCGGCGCCAGCGGAATTTTTCCGCTGCCGCCCGGCGCCTCGGCGACGAACGACGGCACGGCGTAACCCGACAGGTCGCCGTGCAGGCTGCGGATCAGATCGAGACCGCGCCCGAGCGGCGTGCGCAAATGCCCCGAACCCGAAATCATGTCGCATTGAAACAGGTAGTAGGGTTTGACGCGAATCTTCAGCAGCCCGAGCATGAGCGTCTTCAACGTCTTCTCGTCGTCATTGACGCCCTTGAGCAGCACGGTCTGGCTGCCGAGCGGTATGCCTGCGTCCGCGAGACGCGCGCAGGCCTGCTCGACCTCGGGCGTCAGCTCAACGGGGTGGGTGAAATGCAGGCTCATGAACAGCGGGTGGTGGCGCTTGAGCATGCGGCACAGCGAATCCGTCACGCGCATCGGCTGCACCACCGGTTGCTTGCTGCCGATGCGCACGGTCGCGACGTGGGGTATTTTCTGCAGACGGCCAAGGATGTATTCGAGCCGGTCGTCGTCCAGGCTCAGCGGGTCGCCGCCCGAAATCAGCACGTCGCGCACGGCCGGCGTCTGCTCGATGTATTCCAGCGCCCGCTCCAGTTCGGTCTTCCTGACGCTGCCTTCACCGGCCGCGCCGACCATGCGTGCCCGCGTGCAGTAACGGCAGTACACCGAGCAGAAGTTGGTTACCAACAGCAGGACGCGGTTCGGGTAGCGGTGCACCAGACCCGGCACCGGGCTGTGTGACTCCTCGTCCAGCGGGTCCGTGCTTTCACCCTCGGAGGTGGCGTATTCGGCCCCCACCGGCACCACCGTGCGCCTGAGACCCTGCGCCGGATCGTGCGGGTCGAGCAAGCTGGCGTAGTAGGGCGTGATCCCGAACGGCAGTGAGCCCTGGTGCCGGGCGATCGCGTCGCGTTCGTCCTGCGTCAGGTCGATCATGGCCGCCAATTCGGCCGCCGTGCGGATGCGGTTGCGGTTCTGCCAGCGCCAGTCGTTCCATTCATCGACAGACGCGGACGGATAAAAACGGCCCAGGAAATCCTTCGAGCGCGCGGAGACGCGCAAGGCACAGGGCTGCTGCGACCCAGTTCCGAACTGCAGTACGCTTTTCATTGCTCCGCCTCGCTTTCTTCGGCAACCGGAGCGGCAGACGACTGCCGGGCCATGGGCGCGCGCCGGACGGCGAGCTGGCCCGCCCGCAAACCCAGCCAGTAACCCCCGTAAGCCGCCGCCAGCCACAGCAATGGCTGGTTCGTGTGAATCCGATCCAGCCAGTACGCCGGCCAAAGCATCGCGCTGATGAAGTTGGTCAGCGCGTTGACCAGCATGTTGACCAGCAAGTCGATGTCGAGTTGGCGCAGAAAGGCGGTGAAACCGTTGAAGCTCGCGATCGTGGAATACACGTCTGAGACTTCCACGGCGATATAGGTGAAAAACGCCGTAACGCCGTAAAAGCCGCCGCCGAACTTGGCCCACTTCTTTTGCAGCGGGTGCTGCGCCGCCTGGCTGTCCTTGGGCGCTTTCAGCTTTTTCCGTTCCTTGCGCTGCTTGCGCCTGTTCCGTGACATCCCCTTCATCTCCCGCTTCAGCGCGCCGGGGTCGAGGTATTCCGTCAGCAGGCCATGATGGAGCGCCCACCAGACCAGGGCCAGCGTAAACACGCCCAGCGGCACCCCCGCCAGCAGCACGGCCCAAAACAGATCGATCACGAATTCCAACGTGTCTCCTCCACAAAACTAAACCACCGCGGAACCTGCAAATTGCACCGGTATCCTGGATGTTGGCGCAGGACAGCTGCGCCTGAACGCCGGGCTGGACCGAGACCCATAGCCACCGCTATGGGTCGAGGGAAGCTCAAGGTCAGGCGTGGCTGAACAAGCCAAGGCCAGGATAGGCAGCGGCCCCGACATAGTCTATACATTTGGATGACCCATGCAATCTACTATTACCCCCGGTATTTCATAGACATTTCAGCCGGGCCGCGGCCGACTGGTGCGATTTGCAGGTTAGTGTACTTTATGCTTGCAATCGAGCGCACATATCCCCACGTTTCTTTCACGCATTTGACAGGAGATGCACGTGGAACAATACCGCGGAACGACCATTTGCTCCGTGCGCCGCGGCGACCAGGTCGTGATGGGCGGCGACGGCCAGGTAACGCTCGGCAACACCGTGATGAAAGCCAACGCCCGCAAGGTGCGCAGACTCTACAAGGACCAGGTGATCGCGGGCTTTGCCGGCGCCACGGCGGACGCCTTCACGCTATTCGAACGCTTCGAGGGCAAGCTGGAGAAGCACTCCGGCAACCTGGTGCGTTCGGCGGTGGAACTGGCCAAGGACTGGCGCACGGACCGCATGCTGCGGCGCCTCGAAGCCCTGCTTGCCATCGCCGACAAGGACAACTCCCTGCTGATTTCCGGCACCGGCGACGTGATCGAGCCCGAAAACGGCTTGATCGCCATCGGCTCCGGCGGCCCATTCGCGCAGGCGGCGGCCATGGCCTACCTCAAGGACACCGAACTGGGCGCCGAAACCATTGTCAGGAATTCTTTGGCCATCGCCGCCAAGATCTGTATTTACACCAATGACAACATCGTCATTGAGACGCTGGATGTGAAGTAGCCATGTCGCAAATGACCCCCCGCGAAATCGTCCAGGAACTGGACAAGCACATCATCAGCCAGTCCGACGCCAAGCGCGCCGTCGCCATCGCCCTGAGAAACCGCTGGCGCCGCCTGCAGGTGGAAGAGGAACTGGCCAACGAGATTACGCCGAAGAACATCCTGATGATCGGCCCCACCGGTGTCGGCAAGACCGAAATCGCACGCCGACTCGCAAAGCTGGCGAACGCGCCGTTCATCAAGGTGGAAGCGACCAAGTTCACCGAGGTCGGCTATGTCGGCAAGGACGTCGAATCGATCATCCGCGACCTCGTGGACAGCTCGGTCAACATGGTCCGCGAGCAAGCCGTGGCCAAGGTTCGCTCACGCGCCGAAGACGCAGCCCGCGAGCGCATCCTCGACATCCTGCTGCCGCAGCCCCGGTCGATGGGTTTCGCCAACGAGCCCCAGCCGGACCGGGAAACCGTCAGCGACAGCCAGGCCGCGACGCGGCAGAAAATGTTGCGCAAGCTGCTGGCCGGCGAACTCGACGACAAGGAAATCGAATTCGACATTTCGGCCCAGGTAGGTGTGGAAATCATGACGCCGCCGGGCATGGAGGAGATGGCCAGCCAGCTGCAGGGCATGTTCCAGAGCATCGGTGGCAACCGCACGCAGAAACGCAAGATGCGTATCAAGGACGCGCTGCCGCTGTTGATCGAGGAGGAATCCTCGAAGCTCATCAACGACGAGGAAGTCAAGCAACAGGGGCTCGAGGCGGCCGAACAGAACGGCATCGTGTTCATCGATGAGCTGGACAAGGTCGCCCGGCGTTCCGAGGTCGCCGGCGCGGATGTCTCCCGCGAGGGCGTGCAGCGCGACCTGTTGCCGCTGGTCGAGGGTTGCACGGTCTCGACGCGTTACGGCATGGTCAAGACCGACCACATGCTCTTCATCGCCTCCGGGGCCTTTCACCTGAGCAAGCCGTCCGACCTGATCCCGGAGCTGCAGGGCCGCCTGCCGATCCGGGTCGAGCTGAGGGCGCTGGACGCCAACGACTTCACCCGTATCCTGACCGAGCCCAAGGCGTCACTGACCGAGCAGTACACGGCCCTGATGGCGACCGAGGGCGTCAACCTCGAATTCCGGGACGACTGCGTCCGGCGTATCGCCGAGATTGCCTGGCAGGTCAACGAAACCACCGAGAACATCGGTGCGCGGCGCCTGCACACGATCATGGAGCGCCTGCTGGACGTCATTTCGTTCGAAGCGCCGGACCGCGGCGGCGAATCCATTTCCCTCGACGCGGACTATGTCGACGAACACCTCGACGCGCTGGCCGGTAACGAGGACCTGAGCCGCTATATCCTGTAACGGGGTAACGGGTACAATAGGGCTTTCTTTGCACTGGGGCTCGGCCAATGGCGCAAGCAGACAACACGAGCGGCGACGGCGCCACCACGCACTTCGGCTACCGTGAGGTGAAAGTCGGGGAGAAGACCGGCCTGGTGCGCCAGGTGTTCGACTCGGTGGCCGGCAAATACGACCTGATGAACGACCTGATGTCGCTGGGCGTGCACCGTCTCTGGAAGCGTTATTTTGTCGCCATCAGCGGGATCGGGCCGGGCCAGCGTGTCCTCGACCTCGCCGGCGGCACCGGCGACATCGCCGCGCTGGTGAGCCGGCAGGTGGGTGCCGGCGGCAGCGTCGTTCTCAGCGACATCAACCCGGCCATGCTGGAAGTCGGCCGCCAGCGCCTCGAGGACCGCGGCCTGGTCGGCAATATCGAATACTGCCTCGCCAACGCGGAAAAACTGCCATTCGCCGACGCCGAGTTCGACGCGGTCACCATCGCCTTCGGCCTGCGCAACGTCACCGACCAGGCGGCCGCCCTCAAGGAGATGCAGCGCGTACTCAAACCGGGTGGGCGGGCGCTGATCCTGGAGTTTTCGAAAGTCGAATCCGACGGTCTGAAAAAGCTGTACGACGGCTACTCCTTCGGGATTCTGCCCAAGCTCGGCAAACTGGTCGCCAACGACGAGGACAGCTACCGCTACCTGGCGGAGAGCATCCGCAAGCACCCGGGCCAGGACGAACTGGCGGACATGATGATCGACGCCGGCTTCGTCAACGTCACCTACCTCAACCTGACCGGCGGCATCGTCGCCATCCACCGCGGCGACCGTGCGTAAGCCGCGTATGCACATGGCGGGGATGTCCGGGAACGATGCCTGCTGAATACCTGACACCGCTGCCGGGTATGCTGGCGCTGGCGCTGGAGACTGCCGTGAATAACGTCATCCAGCTGGACCGGCAAGCTCCGGCACGCTTGCGAAAACTCGAAGGACGGCTGCTCAAGGTCGATCTCGAGGGGCTGGGTATCACGCTGTTTTTCACCTTCAGGCACGGCGTGGTGCGCGTGCGCCTGGACGCCGACGGCGACCCGGACACCGTGATCAGCGGCACGCCGCTGGCGCTGTTCGCCATGACCGAACCGGAAGACGCCGAATGGGGTCTGCCGGAGTCGAAGGTACAGATCAACGGCGACGCCAGCCTGGCGCGCGACCTGGAGCGCATCTTCCGCAAACTAGAACCCGACTGGGAGGGCCCGCTGATCGGCCTGCTGGGCGACACCGCCGGTTACCAGGCCGCGGAGGGCATCCGCCAGGGCGCCAAGGCGGCCAGGGAAGGCATCCGCAATGCCGGTCAGGCCCTGTCGGATTTTCTCAAGGACCGCCAGTCGTGATCCGCAAACTGCGCCAGTTCTCCCGCGTCTGGCACATCGGCGTCACGGTCAAGCGCTACCGGCTGGATGAATTGCTGCCGAGCGGCGGCCTGCCGGCCCCGCTGAGCTGGCTCGGCGCGTTCGTGCCGACCGGCAAGGCCTCGTCCACCCAGCCCCGCGGCGAGCGCCTGCGCCTGGCCCTGCAGGACCTGGGGCCGGTCTACGTCAAGTTCGGCCAGATACTATCGACCCGCAGGGACCTGCTGCCGGGCGACATCGCCGACGAGCTGGCGTTGTTGCAGGACCAGGTGCCGCCGTTCCCGGGTGAAGCGGCGCGGGCCATCGTCGAGCAGTCGCTGGGGAAACCGGTGACGGAGCTGTTCGCCAGCTTCGACACCACGCCACTGGCCTCGGCTTCGATCGCCCAGGTCCACCCGGCGACGCTGCCGGATGGCCGCGAGGCGGTGGTCAAGGTCGTCCGTCCGGGGATCCGCAAGCAGGTGGAAAAGGATATCGAACTGCTCAAGACCGTGGCCGGGCTGGCCGAAAAATTCTGGCAGGGCGGTGCGCGCGTACAGCCGCTCGAGGTCGTGCGCGAATTCGAATCTTTCGTTTACGACGAACTCAACATGCAAAGCGAGGCGGCCAACGCCTCGATGCTGCGACGCAACTTCGAGGACTCGGCCGATCTCTACATACCGCAGGTTTTCTGGCCGTGGTGCACGAAAAAGGTGCTGGTCATGGAGCGCGTCAGCGGTCTGCCGATCGGCGACATCGACAAGCTGAGAAAAAACGGCATCGATCTGAAAAAGCTGGCGCGGCGCGGAGTGCGGGTTTTTTACACCCAGGTGTTCCGTGACAACCTGTTCCACGCCGACATGCACCCCGGCAACTTTTTCGTCGACCCCGCCCGGCCCGACGACCCCAAGATCATCGCCATGGATTTCGGCATCGTCGCCAGCCTGTCTTCGAAGGACCAGTACTACATCGGCGAGAACTTCAAGGCCCTGTTCAACCAGGACTACCGCCGCGTCGCCTGGCTGCACATCGACGCGGGGTGGGTGCCGGAAGACACGCGCCTGGACGAGCTGGAATCGGCCGTGCGCACCGTCGGCGAGCCGAATTTCACACGCCCGCTGAACGAGATTTCCTTCGGCAAGCTGCTGTTCGACCTGTTCCGCGTCGCACGGCGTTTCCAGTTGACGCTGCAGCCGCAATTGCTGATGTTGCAGAAGACCCTGCTGAACATCGAAGGCCTCGGCCGCCAACTCGACCCGGAGCTGGACATCTGGTCGGTGGCCAAGCCGGAACTGGACGCCATCCTCAAAGAGAAGAACAGCATCAGGAACCTCGGGGCCGAGATGCGGGAACGCCTCCCGGGGTGGTTGTCACAGGCGCCGGACATGCCCGGTTTGATCCACGATTTCCTGGAAAAGGCCAACAGCGGCAAGATCAACAGCGCTCCGCCGCCAGCCACCGAACTCGAACGGCACGAACAGGCGCGGGCGCGCAAGCAACTGCTGCGCGCCATCGCCGGCGGTTCCCTGTGCATTTCCGGCGCATTGCTGGTCGGCCTCGAGACCGGGCCGTGGTTTGCCTGGGGCTACAGCGCGACAGGCCTGTTGCTGCTGGCCGCCGGGCTGTGGGAGATATTCCGCTCGCGGCACTAGCCCGCATATGGCACCCGCCGGCAGCTGTCCCGGCCTTGCCTTGTCCAGCTGCGCCTGTTCTGCGCCAATTTCCGGGATGCTGGCGGGATATGCGGCCTAGGCTCGAAGCAGCGCGAGAATGCCCTGCAGCAAGTGTATCGGCGCAGGCGGGCAGCCCGGGATTTCGACGTCGACCGGCAGGACGTTGCCGACAGCGCCGCAACTCGCATAGCTGACCCCAAACTCGCCGCCCGTACAGGCACACGTGCCGGCGGCAATAACGAACCTGGGCGCGGGCATCGCCTCGAAGGTGCGTATCAAGGCCGTTTGCATGTGACGTGACACCGGGCCGGTCACCAACAGCACGTCGGCATGACGCGGCGAGGCGACGAAATGCACACCAAAACGTTCGATATCATGGTAGGGGTTGTTCAGCGCATGGATTTCAAGTTCGCAGGCATTGCACGAGCCGGCATCGACCGCCCGGATCGCCAGGCTGCCGCTGAAGCGGCGAGTCACCCGGCGTTTGACCGCAATACCCAGCCGTTCCAGTTCGGCATTGTCGCTGCCGGGCCGGGCCTCGGTCAGCACGCCCAGGCGAATGGTCTTGTTGAGTATTCTTAGCATGGGCCGGGTTTCACGTTCAAAGATCGGTGCCCGAATAGGAGCCGTTGACGGATTTGTTGCAAACCGGAAAGTCCGGCACGATATTGCCTTCGATGAGGCGCTCCAATGCGGGCCAGTGGTGCCAACTGGGATCACACGGGAAGTAACGCGCGACGCGGCCATTGCCGTCAAAGCGCAGGTAAACCATGATTTCACCGCGCCAGCCGTCCACGAAACCCATGCCCTGCACGGAAGCGACGTCGCCGGGCCAGGCGCCAGCAACCGGCCCGTCGCTGAGATCGCCCAGCAGGTGCTCCATCCACTTCAGGCTGGCCTCGATTTCCCGCATACGCAATTGCATCCGGGCCATGACGTCACAGCCCTCCAGCACCGGAATCGCAATATCAAACCTGTCGTAGGGCGGGTAAGGGTGGTTTGCACGAACGTCGAAGGCATGGCCGCTGGCCTTGCCGACGTAGCCGGTACAACCAAGTTCACGTGCGTCTTCCGGGCTCAGCCAACCGGTCGTCAGCAGACGATCCTGCAGCGCCGGGATGTCCTGCAACAAGTCGAACAGACTGGTGAGTTCAGCACGCAATGTCGCGTATTCGCTCAGTAGGCCGGCGATGGCAGCCTGCTGGATATCACGGCAGATTCCGCCCGGAACGATGCAATCCATCAGCAAGCGGTGCCCGAAAAGTAGCGCATTCCGGCGTTGCCAACACTCGCGCAACCGGGCGCACTGGTAATGGGCGAAGCTGAACCCGACATCGTTGCAGATCGCGCCGATGTCTCCCAGATGGTTGGCAACCCGTTCGCGTTCGCACAGAAGGGCCCGCAACTCGTTTGCCCGCGCCGGAACCTCGCAGCCCGCTGCCCTTTCCATGGCCATGCAGGCGGCCCAGGCATGGCCAACCGTGGTATCGCCTGAAACCCTGCCGGCCAAGCGGGCAAGCGCCACCGGGTCGCGCCCGACGGCTAACTTTTCCACACCCTTGTGAACGTAGCCCAGGTGCTCCTCGAGGCTCAGGATTTCTTCGCCGACCGCACTAAAACGGAAATGACCCGGCTCGATAATCCCCGCATGTACAGGCCCAACCGGAATTTCATAGACGCCGGAGCCGGCGACCTTGCGGAAAGGATAGGCGCCGTCGGCCGGTGTCGGCTCCGGCGGCCGGCCGGCGACGGGGTAATCATGACGCAATGGAAACGCTCCCTCGTCCCACGCCTGGTGCCGCAGCCAGCGGCGCGTATCAGGTGCGTCCGTGTACGCGATCCCGAGTAAATCCCTGGTGTGCCGCTCAAAACGGTCGGCGACGGGGTAAACCGAGCTTTGTGAAGGCAACTCGGGCGCGGCCGTCCGCAGCAGGGCCTCCAGAACCAGGTAGTCACCCGCGCCCTCGAGACAACTGAAAACCCGCATGACGGCACCTTCATGATCCCCCCAACCTGCCACCCAGCGAAAGCCGGATGCGAATGCAGCCTGTGCCGCGCGGCGCCAGTCGGGTGCATCGATCCGCAGGCGGACAGCAGGCGCAAGTTCACACCTGGACTCGGTCCGGATCGGTATTCCTCTTTGCTCGAACTGTGTGAGCAGGACCGTCAAACCACGCGCGCCGCTCACAAGACACCCTCACCAGCGATCAGGACCGTCACCTGATTCAACCAGTTGGCGAGCAGCGCCGGTATCGCCAGGCCAAGCCACAAAACCAGAAGCAGGTGCACGACCACGGGCAACATGTTGGCCTTGACCGCGGCCTGGTTCTCCGGTGCCGCACCGTAGACCATGGGCTGCACGTTGCCGAACAGACCGGCAAAGGCGATCGCCAAACCAGACAGCAATATCACGCTCAACCATGGCCAACTGGCCATGGTCGCGGCAATCACCAGGAACTCACTGGCGAATATGCCAAAAGGCGGGAAGCCGGCAATGGCGGCGACACCCAGCAACAAGCCCCAGCCGACGCCAGGCTGTGTATGGATCAGGCCGCGTATGTGCTCGATGGTCTGGGTGCCGGCGATGTGGGTCGCGTGCCCAACCGTGACGAATATCGCGGACTTGGTCAGCGAATGCACGAGCATGTGCAACAGGCCGGCAAACGTCGCCAACGGACCGCCCATGCCAAAGGCGAAGGTCATCAGGCCCATGTGCTCGATGGACGAGTATGAAAACATGCGCTTGATGTTATGCCGGCGCTGCAGTGACAGCGATCCGACTACGAAAGACACCAGGCCGAACGCCATCATCAGGTGTCCTGCAATGGCGGGGCTGGAGCCGTTGGCCAGTGCCGGGTCTGCAAGCATTTTCAGGCGCAGCAGCGCGTACAGCGCGACGTTGAGCAACAAACCGGATAGAACGGCCGACACGGGTGTGGGTCCTTCGGAATGGGCATCGGGCAACCAGAAGTGCATCGGCACCAAGCCCACCTTGGTACCGTAACCCACCAACAGAAAAACAAAGGCGATACCCAGCACGGTCGGGTCCAGTTGTGCCGCACTGGCGTGCAGCACACTCCAGGTAAGACCCTGCTCCGGATCGGCTAGTACTTGCTGGGCTGCAAAATACACCAGCACGGTCCCAAACAGCGCCAGCGCGATCCCGACGCCGCAAAGTATGAAGTATTTCCACGCTGCCTCCACCGACTCGGGCGTGCGGTAAAGACTGACCAGCAATACGGTGGCGAGCGTCGCGCCTTCCACCGCCACCCACAACACACCGAGGTTATCGGTGGTCAGCGCGAGCAACATGGTGAATTGGAATCCCTGGAACATCGCGTGGTATAGCTGCATTCGCTGGCGCGTGATGCGCCCTTCCGCACACACCTGTGCCATGTAGGGTCGGGAGAAGATCGCGGTCGTCATACCGATAAAGGTCGTCAGCACGACGAGGTACACGTTTAAGGCATCGATGTGGAAGCTGTGAGCCGTCAGGTCGCCGCCATAGGCCACAGCCGACGCGAGCGCCAGGGAGGCCATGAACTCCAGCACCGTCAGACCGAGGTTCAACCACCCGGCAACAGACAGTGTCCGCACCACCGCCAGTAATGCGACACCCGCCAGCGGCGTGAAAACCGTGACCAGCAGGGCGGAAAACGGACTGCCCATCATCATTCCTCACGCTCGTTGAGACGGTTGAGAAGGTCGACGTCGAGCGTCTCGATGCTTTCCGAAATGTGAAAGAAGAACACACCAAAAAGTATGGCTGCCACGAGGACGTCAAACGCAACGCCAAGTTCCACGACCAGCGGCATACCGCGCGTCGAGGCGACTGCAGCCAGGAACAAGCCGTTTTCCATCGACATAAAGCCCAGCACCTGCGTAACCACCCGGCGCCGGGCAACCATCATCCACAAACCAAGCACCACGATCGCCAGGCTCACCGCGATGACATTGCGTGTCGAGATCATGTCGAGCCGTTCGATCGGCAAGGCGACCCAGTAGCAAAAGATCACCAGGCCGGCCCCGGCCAACACCAGCAGGGTCGGATGCCCGATACTTTCGGCTTCACTTTCCATGTCCAGCCGGCGCACCAGGCGGTGCAACATCCAGGGTATCAACAGGCTCTTCAACGACAGGGTCAGCAGGGCTGATACATAAAGATGGTGTATACCGCTGAGCGCTACCAGCGTGGTAACCAGGGCAACCATGACCCCCTGCCAGGCAAAACTGTGAATGGCAGCCGTCAAACGCGTTTGCGCGAGCAGCGAAAAAGAGGCCAGCAACGCCAGTGCCGCCAACACGAAGATCGCCTGGTCAAGCAATGACAACTGCTCCAGGTTCATGCGCCGGTTTCCAGGATTACGTGCGAAAAAAGACCCAGCAGCGTCAACAGGAACGCCAGGTTGAGATAATGCGGCGCACGGAACAGCCGCATCTTGGCCAGCACCGTCTCGGCCACTGCCAGCAATAGACCCAGCAGCAACAGTTTCGCAACCAGCGCGAGCAAGCCTTGGGCCAGGGATGCCATACCGGTATCCGTGGCGATACCCCAGGGCAGAAATACATTCACAATCAGCACACCGTAAAGCATCAACTTGAGCTGCGAGGCCCACTCCATCAGGGCCAGGTGACGACCCGAGTACTCGAGGATCATCGCTTCGTGGATCATCGTCAGTTCCAGGTGCGTGGCCGGGTTGTCGATCGGGATCCGGCCGGTCTCCGCGACGGCCACCAACAGCAGACCCAGTAAGGCAAACAGGAAAGACGGCCGTAACACCAGCCCTGCATCGAGATTGAACTGCACCATGCTCGACAGGTTGGTGCTGTGCGCGCTCATCGCCAAGGTGAACACCGCCATCAACATGGCCGGTTCGGCCAGCGCGGAAACCAGCATTTCGCGCGAGGCTCCCATGCCGCCAAACGCGGTACCCACATCCATCCCAGCCAATGCCAGGAAAAACCGCGCCAATGCCAAAAACCCCACCAGCACGATGACGTCGGCGACAGCGGCCGTGGGCAGACTGACGGCAAGCAGCGGAACCACCGAGGCGGCTACCAGGGTGCTGCCGAAAACGACATAGGGGGCGGCGCGGAACAACACGGATGCCGTGTCCGCAACCATGGCCTCCTTGGCGAAAAGCTTTCGCAAATCCCGGTATGACTGAGTCAATGGCGGGCCCCGGCGGTTCTGCAGGCGGGACTTGACCCGCCTGATCCAGGCCGCAAGCAACGGCGCGCCGGCCAGGAACAGCAGTGTCTGGACCAGCGCGAGCCCCCAGTCCCCGGGGGTCAGGAAATGATCCATAGCAACACCAATAAGGTTCCCAGCGTCCAACCGAGGTAACCGCGCACGTGACCCGTCTGCAAACGCCCCACCAGCGCGCTAGCGCGTGTCACCCAGCGCCCGACGGGCGCGTAAAGCAGTTCCCAGGCCCTGTCACTGACATGCAACTCGTGTTTTTGTGAACCGTCCTCGAGTCGGCTAACATGCTCTTCGACCCTGAACAGCAGCCCGAAAACCCGGCGAAAAGGCTGGCTGAAAGCGGTCGCCGTGTATTGCATACGTGCGTTGGGCGTTGAAAACCCACAATCCCATGCCTCGCAAGACCTTACCCGGCGCAACTTGCCCCGGCGCAGCCACAGGGATGAAATGCCCCAGGCCAGCAGCAAGCCCGTCAATACCAGTGGCGCCGAATAGCTTGCAACGGAAGGATGGATCGGTGTCAACCAGAGCCATCCATGCTCGGTTGCATGGCTCAAGCCAACACCCAGCAACGCCGTTGGTATGCCGTTGATCAAACTCAGAAATGCAGTGGGCATCACACCCAGCAACAGGCAGAACAGCGCCAGCAGCCCCTGTCCCGCACGCATGCCGGTGCTCACTTCACGTGCGTGCTGGGCGTGCCGGCTGCGCGCCCGCCCCAGAAAACTGACACCGTACACCTTGACGAAACAGGCGGCCGCGAGTGCGCCCGTCAGCGCGAGCAAGGCGGCCGCGATCGGTATCAGGCTGCGCAGCACGCCATTCTCCAAGGCCCAGGCCTGCAGCGCCGCCTGGAAAGTCAGCCATTCCGAAACAAAGCCGTTAAACGGCGGCAGAGCGGCGATGGAAATGCAGCCGACCAGGAAGAACAGCCCCGTCCATGGCATGCGTTTCAACAACCCCCCCATCTGCTCCATATCCTGTTCGTGGGCGGCGTGCAAGATCGCACCCGCTCCCAGGAAAAGCAGGGCCTTGAAGATGGCGTGGTTGATCGTGTGGTAGAGCGCCGCGACCAGCGCCAGCGCCGCCAGTAACGGTTGCCCGGATCCGGCGAAGATCATGGACAGACCCAAGCCGATGAAGACAATGCCGATATTTTCCACGGAGTGGTACGCCAGCAACCGCTTGAGGTCATGCTGCATCAAGGCATAAAGCACGCCCATCAACGCGGAAATGCTGCCAAGCAGCAGAACCGCCACGCCCCAACCCCACTGAACGTCACCCAGCAAATCGAAACTGAAGCGGATAAACCCGTAAACGGCCACCTTCAACATGACCGCGGACATCAAAGCCGAAATGTGGCTGGGTGCGACGGGGTGGGCTTCCGGCAACCAGACATGCACCGGCACCAGCCCGGCCTTCATGCCAAAGCCGAGCAAGGCCAACGCAAAAGCGACGCTGGCCCAGCCGCCGGAAAGCGCGGCGCCGCGCATCGCGATGAAAGTAAAGCCACCGCCCGACCAGGCGAGTACGCCGTAGCCGGCGAGAATACAAAGGGCCCCGACCTGCGCCATCAGCAGATACAGGAAGCCTGCGCGCCGGTTGGCGGGGTGTTCGTGCTCGAATGTGACCAGGAAATAAGAGGACAACGACATGACTTCCCAGGCAACCATGAACATGAAGGCATCGTCGGCCAGAACGACCATCTGCATACCGGCGACAAACAAGCCGGTGAAGCCACCCAGGGCCGTCAGCGAGTGCTTGCCGTGTTCATACTGACGCACGTAACCCGGGCCGTACAACGCGACTGACGTGGTCACCAGGCCAATCAGGGCCAGGAAGAATCCCGATAGGGCGTCGAAGCGCACTTGCCAAGGCAACCACGGCAAACCCAGCGGCAATTGCGTGGCAACAACAACGCCGGACAACAACACCTCAATGCCGGCAAAAACCGCCGCAATGCCCGAAAGAACCAGCAACGGCATGGCCAGCAGGCGCAGCAACGAGTGCCGACGGTTGGCCAGCAGCGACACCCCCGCGGAGGCCAAGGCAGCGAGCACTGCCAGACCGGCCGGCAACAACGGCAGGGGAAGGTTCATGTCAGGTTTCGGTCTGAGGCTGCATGAGCCTGACGCCGCGGCCGCTGCCCTGGCTCAGAACGTTTTCACCGATGAGTTCAATGCCCGCGTTTTGCAGAACCTCGACGACCTTGACCAGGGATTCGACATTGCCGCCGACGACTTCTTCGGCTGACTCCATGCGCTGGATCGTCGGCAGCGAAAGACCTGAGAGCTCCGCCAGGGTCTTGCGGTCCATATTGAGCAGCGCACGCGCAGCCTTGATTTGACCACTTGTTATCATAATATTTCAATCATGAGTTATTAGAAATTTATCCTGATATATTATGTATCATACTTGATATTCTGAAAATACACATCCATCCGCAGAGAGGAACCAATTTCAGGTTGAGTCCGTGCGCAGGCAGCCACTGCGGGACAAGCGGTGCCCCCGGCCGCGAACAGCGCTGCAGACCGACGACCAGCATTGCATGCCGAAGGCCAGCCACTGCCGCCCGGTGTTGTGGGGGAGAAGCCGGCAAGCGTGGAGACCGGCCCGGGTTGTAATGTGCCTTGCTATAATGCATGGTACGCGTGCATCCGACAGGCCAGCCGACATTTCCAGGCACCGACTTTAAAACGTATGAAAGGAATATCCGCAACACTCGAGCCCGGCCACGATCCAGCCAGGAACGGCGGTCTGCTGAAGCTGGCCAGCATCGCCTCCGTGGCGACGGCCGGCTTCCTGATCGTGGCCAAGCTGGCGGCCTGGTACGTGACCGGCTCCGTCGGCCTGCTGGCCTCGCTGGTGGATTCGGTCATGGACTCCATCGCCTCGGTGATCAACCTCGTCGCGATCCGCTATTCGTTGCAGCCGCCCGACGAGGAACACCGCTTTGGCCACGGCAAGGCCGAACCGCTGGCCGGTCTCGCGCAATCGGCGTTTATCGCCGGCTCCGCGGTCTTCCTGATACTGCATGCGATTGACCGTCTGCGCTACCCGCACCAACTGGAAGCAATCGGCATCGGCGTCGCCGTCATGCTGCTGGCGATCGTGCTGACGCTGGTGCTGCTGGCGATCCAGCGCTACGTGATCAGGAAGACCCAGTCCACGGCCATCCGCGCCGACGCGCTGCACTACGCGACCGACCTGCTGACGAACCTGAGCATACTGGCGGCGCTGTACATGACGACACTCGGCTGGAACTGGGCGGACCCGGCTTTTGCCATCGGTGTCGCCCTGTACATTTTCTACAGCGCCTTCCATATCGGCCACGAGGCCTTCCAGCAACTGATGGACCGGCAGCTGCCCGACGATATCCTGGAGCAGATACGTGCCACGGCGATGAGCCACCCGGAAGTCTTCGGCATACACGACATGCGCACGCGCCAGTCCGGGCAGACCGTCTTCGTGCAATTGCATCTCGAGCTGGACAAGTTCCTGCCGCTCACCCAGGCGCACGCGATCGCCGACGAGGTCGAAGCCGAGATCATGGCCTACCTGCCCAACGCCGAGGTGATCATCCACCAGGACCCGATGGATGAAGTGCATCCGGTAACGCCCTGACCTCGGGCCGGCAGAGACAGGTTGAACCCCGGACGTTTTCACAAGCTGGCCAGCCTGCCAGCGACCATCTGGGTCGTCGGCTTCATCAGCCTGTTCAACGATGCGGCATCAGACATGATCTACCCGCTGGTGCCGCTGTACCTCGCCTCGGTGCTGATGGCCGGCCCGCGCGCACTCGGTGTCATCGAGGGCATCGCGGAGGCCACGGCGGCGCTGCTGAAGCTGTTTTCCGGGGTCATTTTCGACCGCACGCGCACGGCCCGGCCGTGGATCATCGGCGGCTATTCCCTGGCCGGGTTCGCACGGCCGCTGATCGCACTGGCCGCGAGCTGGCCGGTGGTTCTGCTGTTGCGTTTTGCGGACCGGATCGGCAAGGGTCTGCGCACCAGCCCCCGGGACGCCCTGATCGCGGTCAGTGTCACACCGCAGACGCGCGGTCTCGGTTTTGGCGTACACCGGGCCATGGACAACGCCGGCGCGGTGCTGGGTCCGCTGGCCGCGGCGCTGTTGCTGAGCCTGGGCTGGTCACTCTCCAGGGTTATCCTCAGCGCCGTGGTGCCCGCCATCATTTGCCTGGCGCTGGCGTTGACCATCAAGGAGCCCGCCAACGCACGGCCACTGGCCGGGCATACCGTCTTCAGCTGGCGTCTCGCGGGGCTGCCGCCCGTCTTTAAACGCTACCTGCTGGTGCTGGCGATCTTCACGCTCGGCAACGCGTCGAACATGTTTCTGCTATTGCGGGCGCGCGAGCTGGGTATGAGCCAGGCGCAGGTGCCGTTGGCCTGGGCGGTTGTCTCGTTCGTCGCCATGTTGTTCATGACACCGCTGTCCTCGCTCTCCGACCGGATCGGACGCACCGGCCTGATCACCGTCGGCTGGCTGGTCTACGGCCTGTTCTACCTGGCGCTGGGTTTCATCCAGCCCGGCTCGATCGCCGGCCTGCTGGTCCTGTTCGCCTGCTACGGGATGTTCATCGCGGCCACCGAAGGCGTAGAGAAAGCCCTGGTCGCCGACCTCGCCCCCGCGCACCTGCTGGGCACCGCGTTCGGCTGGTTCAACCTGACCACCGGTCTGCTGCTGTTGCCGGCCTCGGTCATCTTCGGCGAGATCTACCAGCAATTCAGCGCCATGCACGCCTTCGTGTTTTCGGCGACCTGTGCGCTGAGCGCGGCACTGCTGCTGAGGTTCTGGGCCTTGAAGGGCCGCGGCGAGGAGACGGCACCGCCCTGAACTGCGGGCGCTGCCGGTTTAACCCGCCTGTTGCGCCGGCCGGCTTTCGCGATACCGGTGCAAATTCGGGTTAAAATCAGCTCATGCTCGCGCGCCTCTCCCTGTGGCTCCTGAAATTGCTGGGCTGGACGGTCTCGGCCGACTATCCGGACACGGAAAGATACGTTCTGATCGTCGCACCGCACACCAGCAACTGGGATTTCGTCATCGGCCTCCTGGCGAACTGGGCGTTGCGCCTCGACGTTCGCTACATCGGCAAACACACGTTGTTCTACTGGCCCTGGGGCTGGATTTTCCGCGCGCTGGGCGGGGAGCCGGTCAGACGCGGTCAGTCGGCAGACCTGATCCGGCAGGTCGCGCGCCTGTTCGAGACTTCGGAGCGGCTGGTGTTTGCGCTGGCGCCGGAGGGCACCCGCAGCAAGACCGACCACTGGAAGACCGGCTTTTACTACATCGCCAGGGCGGCGCGGGTGCCGATCGCGATGGGCTACCTCGATTTCGGCCGCAAGGAGGCCGGCGTCGGCGGCGCCTTTTTCCCCGGCGAGGACATGGAGGCCGACTTCGAGCGGATCAGGGAGTTTTACAAGGGCCGGCTCGGCAAGCACCCGGAAAAAGCCAGCCTGATCCGGGCGCGGCACTGACGCGCCCATGGCGCCGGGACCCACGATAATGCTGCAACGTGCGGGCCGGGCAGCGCCAGAGACCGGCTGCTTCAGAGCAGCCTGAACCCCTTCAGTCTCAGGCTTTTTTGACGCACCGCCACGGCCGCGATGGCGCCTTCGGTGGGCCGGGCCGTCGCCATTTTCCAGGCCGCGGGATCGTCGTCCAGCATCGACAGCACCGCCGGCGGTTTGTCCGGGTCCACATCGACGGAAAAGCGGTACAACTGGTTCGCGATACCGGTGCCGTTGGCCTTGACGATCGCCTCGTTGCACGACCACGTGTGCATGAAGGCGCGTTGCAGTTCTTCACCGCCGAGGGCCGCCAACGCCGTGGTCTCCGGTTCGCTCATATAGCGCTTGGCGAGCGCCAGCGGGTTGCGCGCGCGGCGCGCCGCGACCTCGAGGTCGACACCGATGGGCGCGCCGCTGCTGATGCCGATCAGGTAGCAACCGGCACTACGCGAGACGCTGAAGTTGATCTTTGCCCGGGCCTCGGCCGAACCGAGCTCCGGCCGGCCCTTGACCCTGCGGGTAATGTGTATGTCCTTGCCGGGCAGCCCGAGGTAGGCGCCGAGCAGCAGGCGCAGGTAGAAACGCCTGATCGCACGTTGCTGCACGACGGGCAGGTCGGCAGCGTGGTCCTGCGGGTCCTGGTGCAGCGGATTCGACAAAGTATTGAAATCCAGGTGCCAAAGGTGCACTTCGTCACCCCGCGGGCACTGCAGCCGTCGCAGCGGGAGCCGGCGCGGCCGGAACGCATCGGGGCCCAGGGTTATGCCTGCATTTTTTACCATACAATTCCGTCCATCACGGTATGCATGTAGCCGCTGACCGGTCAGCGCGCATCGTATATTGGGCCGAGTCTAAACGATTTTCCACGGAAAGAAAGCCCAGCCTGCATATTGGCCGGTATCCCGGTTCCGGCTGGTTCAACCGCGTCTTAACTTGAGCTTCCCACGCCCACAGCGCCGGCTGTCGGCGGAGGTCCGGCCCGACGTCCAGACGCACCTGGCCTGCGTCAACATCCGGGTTAACGGTGCGACATGCAGACTATAGCCGCCATTGCGGTCATGGGCTACAATACCCGGCGCTTGATGATGCGCCCGCGAGACCTGTTCCCCCATCACCACCCCGGACAAATATGCATTTCAAAAACGTTGTTATTCAATCTATTGCGGCAATCGAGGCGCCGAACCGCATGACCTCCAGGCAGATCAGCGAACGGCTGCGCCCGACGATGGAAAGACTGGGCGTCAGGCCAGACCTGCTGCAGGAGATCTCCGGTATCGATGCACGCCGCTTCTGGAACAATGGCACCCAACCCTCCGATGCGGCCACGCTGGCTGCCGAGCAGGCCATTGCGGAGGCCGGAATCGAACGGGGCGAAATCGGTGTCCTCATCAACACCTCGGTGTGCCGTGACTACCTCGAGCCGTCGACAGCGTGCATCGTCCACGGCAACCTGGGTTTGCACGAGACTTGCCTCAATTTCGATATCGGCAACGCCTGCCTGGCCTTTTTGAACGGCATGGACATCGCCGCCAGGATGCTGGAGCGCGGCGAGGCGCGTTACGCACTGATCGTGGACGGTGAGTCCAGCGGCCCGATCACGGAGGCGACAATCGACCGTTTGCTGCAACCGGCCGTGTGCGCGGAACAGTTTCGTGCGGAATTCGCATCGCTGACCCTTGGCTCGGGCGCGGCGGCCATGGTCATGTCCCGGCGCGATTTGAACCCTGACGGGCACACTTATCGGGGCAGCGTGACGCGCGCGGCCACCGACTTCAACAAGTTGTGCTACGGGCAGATGGACCGCATGGTGACCGACACCAAAACCTTGCTGACGGAAGGCCTGAAACTCGCGACCAAGACCTTTTCCGCCGCACGCGAGGCGCTCGGCTGGGTCGCCGATGAACTGGACCAGTTCATCATTCACCAGGTCAGCAAATCGCATACCGAGGCGCTGATGAAACTGCTCGGTCTCGACCCCGACAAGGTGCAGCGGATTTATCAGGACCTCGGCAACGTCGGCCCGGCATCGGTGCCGATCGCGCTGGCGAAGGCGGTGGACATGGGCAGAATAAAACGGGGCGACCGCGTGGCCCTGCTCGGCATCGGTTCCGGTCTGAATTGCTCGATGGCGGAGATCGTCTGGTAACCTTTGGGCGTGTACGAGGCACCCTCAGAACTTTATCCATTCAACCGTAACTGGCTCGACTTATCCGGCCAGCGCATGCACTACCTGGACGAAGGTCCGCGCGATGCACCCGTCGTGCTGATGGTGCACGGCAACCCGACCTGGTCCTTTTATTACCGCAACCTGGTGCTGGCCTTGCGCGGGCGTTACCGCTGCATCGTGCCTGACCATATCGGTTGCGGCCTGTCGGACAAGCCCGCCGAGCGGGATTACGACTACACGCTGGCGCAGAGGATTTCGGACCTCGGTGAGTTGATGCGGCACATCGCGCCGGCGGCCGCGGTGCACCTGGTGGTGCACGACTGGGGCGGCATGATCGGGCTGGGCTGGGCCTCGGAACGGCCGCAGGACGTCGCCAGCCTGGTGATCACCAACACGGCCGCGTTTCCATTGCCGCCCGAAAAGAAGTTTCCAACGGCCCTGAGGCTGGTGCGCACGCCGCTGCTCGGCCGCGTGTTGGTACTGGGACTGAACGCCTTTGCCGCCGGCGCAGCCAGGACGGCTTTCGCCAAGCCCGTCGCGAAGAACATCCGCAAAGCCTACACCGGCCCCTACGACTCCTGGGCTAACCGCATCGCGACACTGCGTTTCGTCGAGGACATCCCGCTCGGTCCCGGTGACAGGGCCTGGCCCATCGTCAAGGCTACCGAGGCGCGGCTGGCGGAATTTGCACACAAGCCCTGCCTGCTGGCCTGGGGCGAGAAGGACTTTGTATTCGACCGGCCTTTCCTCGAACGCTGGCTGACGCTATTCCCCGGCGCCGAACTGCACCGTTACCCGGATTGCGGCCACTACCTGCTGGAGGACGCAGGCCCGCCTCTCATCGAGGCGATCGGTGGATTCCTCGACCGCCATGCCTGAGACCTGCAACATCGCGGCAGCGCTTACCGCGCAGGCTGCCCGGCAGGGCGGCAGCGTCGCGATCCGCTACCCCGTTGGCCGTCGCGGCGGCGCGGTGAACTACGCCGAGGCGAGTTACTCCGCGCTCGATGAACTGGCGGACGATTACGCCCGCGGACTAATCGAATACGGCATTACACGCGGCACGCGCTGCGCGCTGATGCTGACACCCGGGCTGGATTTCTTCGCGCTGTTTTTCGCACTCTTCAAAGCCGGTGCGGTGCCCGTGCTGATCGACCCGGGCATCGGCCTGGAAGTCCTTAAGACCTGTCTCGCCGAGGCCGCCCCCGAAGCCTTTATCGGCGTCACCAAGGCACACGCCGCACGCAAACTGCTCGGCTGGCACCCCACCGCCAGAAATGTCACCGCCGGGCCGAGGCTGGGCTGGGGCGGTCTGACCACCGCGCAGCTCAGAAAACTGGGACAGCGCAGCCGCGGGCCGGTGCTGGCCGAGACCGGGGCGGACGAGATGGCGGCCATTCTGTTCACGTCGGGATCGACCGGCGTCCCGAAGGGGGTGATCTACCGCCACCGCCATTTCATCGCACAAGTCGAAATGCTGGGCCGCGCATTCGGCATCCGAAGCGGCGAGGTGGACCTGCCGACCTTTCCGCCGTTCGCCCTGTTCGACCCGGCGCTGGGCATGACCACCGTGGTGCCGCGGATGGACCCGACCCGGCCGGCAAAAGCCGATCCACGGGAACTGGTGAGGACCATCGAACGGTTCGGCATCACCAACGTGTTCGGCTCGCCAGCGCTGCTGAACGTGCTCGGCCGCTACGGCGAAGCCAGGGGCATCTGCCTGCCGACGGTGCGGCGGGTCATATCCGCCGGCGCCGCCATGCCTTTGGAGACCTTGCGCCGCATGCAGCAGATGCTGCCGAACGGCGCCGACGTGTTCACACCCTACGGCGCCACCGAATGCCTGCCGGTCGCCAACGTGGCCGGCCGCGATCTGGACGCCGCCGTCGAGCAGCGGACCCGGAACGGGGAAGGATTCTGCGTCGGCCGGCCGGTCGCGCCCAACCGGGTCAGGATCATCGGCGTGACCGACCTGCCCCTGGACTCGCCGGATGACGCCGTCGAACTGCCGGCCGGCGTCAGCGGCGAGATCATGGTTTCCGGGCCCAGCGTGACCGACGCCTACTGGCGCCGCGAGGAGCAGACGCGGCTGGCGAAAATCGACACTGGCGATGGCGACGTCTGGCACCGCATGGGAGACGTCGGCTATTTCGACACCGACGGGCGCCTTTGGTATTGCGGACGTAAGTCGCAGCGGGTGGTCACCGCGCAGCAAACCCTTTACGCCGACCAGGTGGAAGCCTTGTTCAACGACCACCCGGAAGTGGCGCGCACCGCCTTGGTCGGCGTCGGAACCCGTGGCCGCCAAGTGCCGGTTTTGTGCGTCGAGTTGCTGCAGAAACCGAAACGGCAGCGCCGCGAACGAATTCGTACCGACCTGCTGCAGATCGCACGCAACCACCCGCTGGGTGCGCAGATTGGGCACATTCTCTTTCACAAAGCCTTCCCGGTGGATATCCGCCACAATGCCAAGATCGGCCGTGAAAAACTGGCCGCCTGGGCCGGGGATCACCTCGGATGAGGATCGTGGTCACCGGCGGCGGGGGCTTCCTCGGCAAAGCCATTTGCCGGCAGCTGCTGGCGCGCGGCGACCGGGTCATCGCCTACCAGCGCGGCCCCGCCCTGCAGGCCCAGGCGCTGGGCGCCGAAGTCAAACGCGGCAGCGTGACCGATGCGGAGCGCCTCGGACAGGTCGTCGACGGCGCCGACGCAGTCATCCACACGGCCGGCAAGGCGGGCGCCTGGGGCCGGCGCGAGGACTATTTCGACATCAATGCCGGGGGCACGCGGAACGTGATCGCGGCCTGCCGCGGGAAGGCGGTGCGCCGACTGGTATTTACGTCCTCCCCGAGCGTTGTCCATGACGACCGGGACATCGAGGGCGGCGACGAGTCGCTGCCCTACCCGGACCATTACGAGGCCGACTACCCGGCCAGCAAGGCGCTGGCGGAACAGGCCGTGATGGCCGCCAACGGCCCGGAACTCGCGACCGTGTCGCTGCGGCCGCACCTGATCTGGGGCCCCGGCGACAATCAATTGCTGCCGCGCCTGCTCGATCGCGCGCGGCGCGGGACGCTGAGAATACCGGGCGCCGCCAAGCTGATCGACACCGTTTACGTGGAGAACGCGGCCGCGGCTCACCTGCTGGCGCTGGACAAGCTGCAGAGCGCGCCGGGGACGGTGGGCGGCAAAACCTACTTCATATCAAACGACGAACCCAGGAGCCAGGCGGAGATCATGACCGGCCTGCTGGCCGCAGCCGGCATCGAAGTTTCGATCAAGCCCGTTCCGGCAGGCATCGCGCTGGCGGCCGGCGCGGTCGTCGAAACGGCGTGGCGCCTGCTCGGCCTGACCTCGGAACCGCCCGTCACGCGCTGGTCGGCCAGGCTCCTGTCAACGGCGCACTGGTATGACATCTCGGCGGCCAGGCGGGATATCGGTTACCGTGCCGCGGTCAGCATCGACGAGGGTCTGGCCGCGTTGAAAGCCGCGTTGCAGACAGAGCGAAAGCGCTGACAGAGGCTTCCCGCGGAAGAAGGATGTCATTCCCGCGAAAGCGGGAATCTCATGACGCGGTGTACTCGTCATTCCCGCGAAAGCGGGAATCTCATGACGCGGTGTACTCGTCATTCCCGCGAAAGCGGGAATCTCAAGACGCAGTGTACTCGTCATTCCCGCGAAAGCGGGAATCTCAAGACGCAGTGTACTCGTCATTCCCGCGAAAGCGGGAATCTCATGACGCTCCCGCAATGCCGGAGGAGATCCCGGGTCCCGCTATTCGCGGTCCCGGGATGACGGCGTTTAATTACGCACCCGGGATGACGGCGCTTTATTGCACTCCGGGATGACGGCGCTTTATTGCACTCCGGGATGACGGCGCTTCATTACACTCCGGGATGACGGCGTTTCATTACGCACCCCTGCCGACGGCGTTTAATTACACACCCGGGATGAGAGGGGTTTCTGGGGTCCCGGGATGACAGGGGTTTCTGAGGTCCCGGGATGACGGAGGTTTCTGCGGTCCCGGGATGACGGGGGGCTTTCCCCTCCCGGGCTGACGCGTGACGGCCGACTCAGTGCATCGGCCGGCCGCGCAGTCTGCGGATGACGTATTCCAGTTTCGAGTAATCCAGCCGCTTGCGGTCGGCCGCCGATGCATCCCGGTAGCGGCCGTGGTACTTGTGCTTGACCCAGGCATTGATGTCGAGGCGCCTGGCGTAGCCGTACAGGTAGTGGTTGAGCGGGTGAAAGCCATCCCTTGCGATAATCGCGGTGCCGAAGTCCACCACCCAGGGCGTCTCGTCACGGCCTACGATCAGGTTGGACTTCGATTTCAGGTCGCCGTGGCCGACACCGCGGCCGTGGATGGCGCCGATGATCTCGAACAGGGACTCGAACCACGCATCCCGGTCCCGCCATGCGGCCTGGCGGTAAGGCGTCCCCTCGATGTATTGGAGCAGCAGGTGTTTGCCCGCCAGCAGGCCGTAACAGGCCGGCACGCCGGTGACGCCCTGCAAACGCCGGTAGGCCTCGTGTTCGCGTTCGAGCGTGGCCTGACGCGCCCGGCGCAAGGCGCCGCGGCCGCTGGCGGTCTTGATCACCAGCCGAAGGCCGTCGCCTTCGAACAGCAGCAGCGTGCCCTGGTTGGATTCCGCCAGCACATGGCGGCCGCTGCCGAGACTGGCCTCGATCCAACGCTGGAGTTCGACCGCCATTGCGGCGACGGGTGTTGCTATCGCGGTGCCATCCTTCATTGCCTGCGGATAATACCCATATGTACGGCCTGAATACACCACCGGGCCCGAAGGTTTGCTAATATGCCGTCGTTTACGCGCTGACAAAAAGGACTGCAAATGCACCCAAAGCACTTACTGGGCCTGCTCGCCATGCTGGCCATCAACCCGGCCGCGGCGGATATGGCCAACCCCTATCCCTCGACCTACAAGCCGCTGCCGTCTGAACCCACGCTGATCACCCATGCGACCATCCTCACCGGAACCGGCGAGCGTCTCGCCGATGCCAGCCTGCTGATGGCGAACGGCAAAATTGCCTTCGTCGGTCAGGGAGATGCCCCCGCGGGCGTCAGGACGATCGACGCCAGCGGCGAGTGGGTGACCCCGGGTCTGATCGACGTGCATTCGCACCTCGGCGTCTATGCCAGCCCCAGCGTGGACTCGCTGGCCGACGGCAACGAGATGACCAACCCGGTCACGCCCAATGTCTGGGCCGAACACAGCATCTGGCCGCAGGACCCGGGTTTCGGCCGCGCGCTGGCCGGCGGTATCACGACCCTGCAGGTGCTGCCGGGCTCGGGCAACCTGTTCGGCGGCCGCGGCGTGACGCTGAAAAACGTTTACAGCACCAGCTACCAGGGCATGAAATTTCCCAGCGCGCCCTACGGCCTGAAAATGGCCTGCGGCGAAAACCCCAAGCGCGTCTACGGCGAGCGTAAGCAGATGCCGTCGACGCGCATGGGCAACATGGCCATGTACCGCGAAGAGTGGATCGCCGCGCAGCGCTATATCGACGAATGGGCTGCCTATGACAAGAAAGCCGCCGCGGGCGACAAGGACGCCACGCCGCCCAAGCGCGACCTGAAGATGGAGACGCTGGCGGCGGCGCTGAAGGGTGAGATCCTGGTGCACATGCACTGCTACCGCGCCGACGAAATGATGACCGTGCTGGATATGGCAAAAGAGTTCGGCTACAAGGTGACGGCCTTCCACCACGCGGTCGAAGCCTACAAGATCGCCGACAAGCTGGCCGAGAACGGGGTCTGCGCGGCCATGTGGGCGGACTGGTGGGGCTTCAAGATGGAAGCCTACGACGGGATCCAGGAAAACATCGCCATGGTCGACCGGCCCCAGGGCAGCTGCGCGATCGTGCATTCGGATTCCGCGGAAGGCATACAACGCCTCAACCAGGAGGCCGCCAAGGCCATGACCCGGGGTCAGCGCGCGGGTATTGACATCGAGCCGGAGCGGGCCATCCGCTGGCTCACCGCCAACCCGGCCAAGGCACTGGGGATCGCCGGGAGCACGGGCACGCTTGAGGCCGGCAAGATGGCGGACGTCGTGATCTGGAACGGCACGCCGTTCAGTGTCTATGCGAAGGCAAAAAAGGTGTTTATCGACGGGGCGCTGGTCTTTGACCGCGATGACCCGGACAGGCAGCCTGAATCCGATTTTGAACTGGGCCAGCTGCAGGGGGTGGCAAAATGAAATCCTTCAGATTCATAACAATCGTCAGCGCACTGCTCATCGCGGCGGCGGCCCAGGCGCAGACCGTCATGATCCGCCATGCGCAGGTTTACACGATGGACCGGCAAGGTACGCTGGACAACACCGACGTGCTCATCGCGGGCGGCAGGATCCAGCAGATCGGCAAGGACCTGGCGCTGCCGCAGGGCGACGCCAAGGTCATCGACGCGGCCGGCAGGCCGCTGACGCCGGGCTTTTTTGCCGGTATCGGCAGCATCGGCATCGAGGAGGTCTCGGCGGTAGAGCCGTCGGTCGATTCAGGCCTGGCGCTGAAGGAGATGCGGCCGGAATTCGACGTGACCACCGCTTACAATCCAAACTCCAGTTTGGTGCCGGTGACACGCATTGAAGGCTTTACCTTCACGCTGCTGGGGGCCGGCGCGAGCGGCACGATCATCGGCGGGCAGGGACGCGTGGTCGAGCTTGACGGCGGCTATCGCAGCTTCATCGGCAACCCGGTGCTCTATGTCAACGTGGGACGGGACGCCAGCAAACTGAGCGGTAACTCCCGCGCCGGCCAGTGGATGCTGCTGAACCAGGCGTTGGCCGAAGCGCAAAAGCCGCCCGCCGCCAACGAGGCGCGGCTCATGACGCGCAACGGGCAGAAGACCCTGGCCGAATACACGAAGAAGCCGATGAAGACCGTGTTCAACGCGGACCGCGCCAGCGATATCCTCGAGGTCTTGCGCTTTGCCGAAAAACACGGCCTCAACCCCGTCATCAGCGGCGGCAACCAGGCCTGGATGGTGGCGCAGCAACTGGCCGCCGCCGGCGTGCCGGTGTTGCTCGACCCGCTCGCCGATCTGCCCATTAATTTCGACGACGTCGGCTCGCGCATGGACAACGCCGCGCTGCTCGCGGCCGCCGGCGTGGTCGTCGCCGTCAGCGGCGACGATTCGCACAACGCCCGCAAACAGCGGCAAATGGCAGGTAACGCCGTCTCCTACGGTCTGCCGCACGAGGCGGGGCTCGCCGCGCTGACCAGCAACCCGGCCGACATCTTCGATGTCGGTGACCGGCAGGGCCACATCCGCCGCGGCATGCCCGCCAACGTCGTTTTGTGGAGCGGCGACCCGCTGGAAGTCACCAGCGCGGCCGATCTGGTGATCATCAACGGCAAGCCGGAGCCGATGGTCTCGCGCCAGACGAAGCTGCGTGACCGCTATCTCCAACGGAACCCGGCGATGCCGCGGGCCTATATCAAGCCCTGAAACGAAAAAGCCCGGCCGAGCCGGGCTTTTTCATGACGTACGCAAATGAAGAAACGCACTTTACCGGGTGTATGCTTTACGCGGATCGACCCGGAACCTGGAGTTTCCTGTCGTGCAAACCGGTTCATTGCTCGCAATCGTTCTCTTGACCCTGGTCGCGATCGCCCACCTGGCAAGACTCGCAACCGGCATCGACATCACGGTGGGGGATTACGCTGTGCCGCAGTGGGTCAGCGGGGTCGGCGTTGCCGCCCCCAGCCTGATCGCCTGGATGTTGTGGCGTGAAAGCGGGGACCGCTGAGAACCGCTATTCGAACCCTGTCGCCGGCAGCATCGTTTCGCGTTTACTGCTTCGCCGCGTTGTTCAGATAATCCACGACCATGTCACCAAAAGCCTCGACACCGCGCTCCATCCACGGTTCGTAGACGTCGAACAACGGTGAGTGGTTGGCCGGCCTGGTCGCCGGGTCGACGCCCTCGGGCCAGTTGCCCAGGAATACGAAAATCGACGGCGCGACGCGCGCGTACTCGGCAAAATCCTCCGCCACCGTCTGCGGCGTGATATCGATTACCGGTTTGCCGGACACGCGTTGCAGCACCGGGCGCATCATTTCGACCAGGTCTGCGTTGTTCAGCAACGGCGGCGGCCCCTGGTCGATCTCGAAATCGACCGTGGCGCCGGCGCTGGCGGCGATCGATCGCGCGGTGCGCTCCATGGCCTTGTGGATGTAGGCGCGCATGGCCGGGTCGAAGCTGCGGATCGTGCCCTCGAGTTCGACCCTGTCGGGAATGACGTTGTTGCGGATGCCGCCCGTGATTCGGCCGACGCTAATGATGGACGGCGCCTTGGTCACGTCCACCTGGCGGCTGGTAATGGTCTGCAGACCCATGACGATCTGCGCCGCCACGACGACCGGGTCGACCCCGTCCCACGGACGCGCGCCGTGTGTCTGTTGACCGTGGACCGTGATCAGGAAACGGTCGGCGGCGGCCATCATCGGCCCGGCCCTGACCGCGAACTGGCCGCCGGGCTGGCCGATACCGATGTGCATGCCGAACACCGCGGCGGGTTTGCGCTCGGCGAACAGCCCGTCTTTCAGCATCAGCGAGGCGCCGCCTTGCTCACCGGCGGGCGGGCCTTCTTCGGCCGGCTGGAAAATCAGCATTACCGAGCCGGGCAGGTCCGCCTTCATGTCGTTGAGGATCTTCGCCGCCCCCAGCACCATCGCCATGTGCGTGTCGTGGCCGCAGGCGTGCATCACGCCCACTTCCTGGCCGTTGTAAGTGCTGCGGGCCTTCGACGCGAACGGCAGACCGGTCTGTTCGGCGACCGGCAGGCCATCCATATCGGTGCGGATGGCGACCAGCGGGCCGGGTTTACCGCCCTCGATAACCGCCGACAGCCCCGTGTGTGCGATCCCGGTGCGCGGTCCCAGCCCCATGCCGCGCAGGATTTCTGCAATGCGCTCGGAGGTCTTGAACTCGCGGTTGCTGAGTTCGGGGTGCTGGTGGAACCAGCGGCGCCACTCGACCACCTGCGGCTGCACGGCCTGTGCGGCCCTGGCGACGTCCTGCTCGCTGATGTCGGCCCGGGCCGTGGCTGCCACGGCCAGGCCGCTGAGGAATGCGATCACGATGTGTTTCATTGCTGTCTCCTGTCTATCAGGACCTTTTGTAATGCGTATACAAGCGCCAGATTGTAACCGATGCCCGGAGTGCAGGCCCGGCCCCGACACCCGCCGCGGAGACCGTCGCCAGCAGGGAGGCTGGCGTCGAGCCTACAGGGTTGTATTCACGGCGTGTCCCGGCGGCGGGCGCCGAGGTCGGGTCGCAACCATTCCCAAGCCGCCTTGCGGCCCGGGTTCATCGAGTTCCTACCTGACGATGGCTTTGCCGGCCGGCTGGCGCGGGTCCGAGGCGGCCGTCACCTCGCCGGTCTCGCGGTTCCACATCACGCCCTGCATGTTGCCGACCGGCCATGGCTTGACCACGAGCGTGTGACCCATGGCCTCGAGCGCGGCGATCTCGTCCTGGCTGAAAGCGTCCGGCTCCGCGTAGATCTTGTCCGGCAGGTACTGGTGGTGGTAACGCGGCAACGACACCCAGGATTGCGGCCCGTGCCCTTCCATGAAGTCGAGGATACCCAAAAGCACCATCGTGATAATTCGGCTGCCGCCCGGCGTGCCGAGCGCCGCCTCCCGGTCCTCGCCCAACAGCAGCGTCGGCGACATGCTCGACAGTGGCCGCTTGCGCGGCTGGATCTCGTTGGCGGTGAAGCCGATCAGCCCATAGGCGTTGGGCGACCCCGGCTTGGCGGAAAAATCGTCCATTTCGTTGTTCAGTACGAAACCCGTGCCCGGCACCATGAAGCCGCAGCCGAAAAACGTGTTGACCGTCAGCGTTGCGGCCACGATATTGCCGTCACGGTCGATGATCGAAAAATGGGACGTGTTGTTGCCCTCGTGCGGGGTTGCGCGGCCCGGCAGCAGGTCGCTGGGCGTGGCCTTGTCGAACGAAATCCCGGCACGCAGACCCGCCGCGTACTTGGGATCGGTCAAAAGCCCCACCGGTACGTCGTAAAAGTCCGGGTCGCCCAGGTACAGGGCGCGGTCACGGTAGGCGCGGCGCATGGCCTCGACCACCAGGTGCGTGCGCTCCACCTTGCCCAGCTTGCTGATGTGATACGGGCCCAGGATGTTGAGCATCTCGGCAATGACGATGCCGCCCGACGACGGCGGCGGCGCGGTCACCAGTTCGTAACCGTGGTAACGGGTGCGTATCGGCTCGCGCTCCTTGACGGCGTAGCCCGCCAGGTCGTCGAGGCTCCAAATCCCCCCGGCCGCACGCACGCCATCGACCAGCCGCCGTGCGACTTCACCCTTGTAGAAGCCGTCGCGGCCCTCGGCCGCCACCTTTTCCAGCACCGCGGCCAACTCCGGCAGCCTGATCACGGCGCCGATCTCCGGCACCACGCCGTTCGGCAGGAAAACCCCGCTGGCGGCCGGCCAGCGCTGCAGGACCTGCCGCTTGCGCACCATGGCGTCGCGGAGTTTCTTGTACACGGGAAATCCTTCGCGGGCGATGCGGATCGCGGGTGCAAGGCTTTTGGCCAGCGGCAGGGCGCCGTAGTTGCGGGCGAGATGCACCAGCCCGGCGATTTCACCGGGGATGGCCGCGGCCAGCGGGCCGTTGAGTGCGTGGTCCCGGTTGACCGTGCCGTCGGCATTCAGGTACATGTCCTTGTCGGCCGCCGCCGGCGCCGTCTCGCGCCCGTCGATCATGACCTCGAAGCCGTCGGAAGCCCGGTGCAGCAGCCAGAAAGCGCCGCCGCCGATACCCGAGCTGGTCTGCTCCACCACCGCCAGCACGGCGCTGACCGCGACCGCCGCGTCAAAGGCGTTGCCGCCCTCGGCCAGTATCTCGTGGCCGGCCTCGGTGGCCAGGTAGTGGGCGCTGGCGATGGCCGCCTTGCCGGGTTCGGCCGCCCACAGGGGCGTGACGAATACCAGCAGTATCAGGCACAGGTAAAACCGTATTTTCATACTTTTGCCGCCTCGGTCAAACGTTGGTATTTCAACCTCAATTGCTCCTCTGACTCCACGTTGTCCGGGTCCTTGGGAATGCATTCCACCGGGCAAACCTCCACGCACTGAGGCGTGTCAAAATGGCCCACGCATTCGGTACACAGCATGGGGTCGATTTCATAGATCTCGAGACCCTGGTAGATCGCCCCGTTCGGGCATTCAGGCTCGCAGACATCGCAATTGATACATTCCGCGGTGATCTTCAGCGACAAGGTCAATCGCCCTTAAAGCCAAACTCATCGCGCAGCGCTTCCGCGATTTCGGCGCCGACAAACTGGGAAACGTCGCCGCCGAGCCGTGCGACCTCCCTGACAAGCGTCGAGGAAATAAAGCCGTAATTCTCGTCCGGGGTCAAAAACAGCGTCTCCACGGCCTCGCAGAGATTGCGGTTCATGCTGGCCAGTTGGAACTCGTATTCAAAATCGGAAACGGCCCGCAGCCCCCGCACGATGACCGTTGCGCCGCGTTCACGGGCAAATTCCACCAGCAGGTTGCTGAAACCGACGATTTCAATATTGTCGAGACCGCCAAGTTGACTCTGCGCCAGTTCGATGCGCGTCTCGAGACTGAAAAACGGGGTCTTGTGGGGGCTTTCCGCGATCGCGACGATCACGTGGTCGAAGACCCTTGCTGCGCGGCTCACCAGGTCGGTATGACCGTGGGTGATGGGGTCGAAGGTGCCGGGGTAGACCGCCACGCGTGGAGCTTTCATCGACTGCTATTCCTGCATTGTGAAGGGGGATTGGTATTCTACCCTCGATGGTGGCCGCGGTTAAACCGGCGCTTCCAAAATGGCAAAAAAAAAGAGACCGGCGTGGGACCGGTCTCAATGCAGGGACTGAAGACAGACGCGGGGCCTGCCTTCGATCAATCAGACCTTTCTTCCGCCGAATTTCTTTCAGGCGCGCTACCCTGCCGCCGGAACAACTGCATACGCACGTCGCCCATCTTCTGCTCGCGCCATTCGGTCCAGCCGGCAGGCGGCGGCAGATGCGTTACCGCCGGTGATTCGACATAGACAAAACCGCCGTCGCGCACGCAGCACTGTTGATCGAGGCGCCGCAGTACCAAGCCGGCGAGATTGCTGTCGAAAGGCGGGTCCACGAAGACGATGTCGAAGCTGTCCGGCTGCTGTTCCGCCAGGCGCGACATCGCACCGCCGGGCACCAGCGTGACCTGGGCCGCCTGCAGCTGCCCCACGCTCTGGCCCAGGGCTTCGAATACGCGCGGGTTTTTCTCGATCATCAGCACCGACGCCGCGCCGCGCGAGGCGGCCTCGAAGCCCAGCGCGCCGGTGCCGGCAAACAGGTCGGCGCAATCGGCGCCGGCAATCCACGGCTGCAGCCAATTGAACAGGGTCTCGCGGCAACGGTCGCCGCTGGGCCTCAACCCCGGCGCATCGACGACCGGCA
>Ga0210122_1000013_pt1 | contig 41521 bp, 33 predicted proteins | sample Muzzi_CordB_D2_FD_185530 | JGI IMG/M metagenome (GOLD analysis project Ga0210122, IMG submission 185530) | Wetland microbial communities from San Francisco Bay, California, USA, that impact long-term carbon sequestration - Muzzi_CordB_D2 (SPAdes) | ecosystem: Environmental > Aquatic > Marine >... | reverse complement strand
GGCCGTGCGCGGGCCGACGGGTTGCAAGTATCTGGACAACCCGGAACGCCAGGCAACCTATGTACAGGGCGGCTGGAACCTGACCGGCGACGCCTACAGGACCGACGAGGACGGCTATTTCTGGTTCGTGGCGCGCGCCGACGACATGATCATCTCGGCCGGCTACAACATCTCCGGGCCCGATGTCGAGGCGGCGCTGCTGGAGCATCCGGACGTGCAGGAATGCGGCGTGGTCGGCCTGGCGGACGAGCAGCGCGGGCAGATCGTCGCCGCCTTCGTGGTGGCGCGCCAGGGCGCGGCGCGCGACGACGCGGCGGCACCGGCGCCCGCCGTCCCCGTTCCCTTGTTTTGAACCTCCGCGAGCAGCGATTCGATCGACGAGTATTGCGACGCCTCCGCAAGCCGAACGACGGCCGCATCGACCAGCGCGCGACCGCTGCCGCTCGATTTGACCGAGCGCCGCAACTCTTCGAGGACCGTGATCATGTGCACCAGCGCGCCCGCGTCGAACTTCTGCGACTGGTCGTAAACGCGATCGCGCATGGCGCCCGGCAGATCCGCAAGCGGCGAATCTTTTCCGCAGGTCCGCAAGATCAACAGGTCGCGCACCTGATCGATCATCAGGCTGCACCAGTGATCCGGCGTCGCGCCCCGCGAGAAGATTCGATCGACCGCAGCCAGGGCCGCCGCCGGGTCGTTCGCGGCGAAGGCGTCGATCAACTCGGCGTTCAATTCATCGTGGGCCGCCGGGAACAGTTCGTCCACAAGCTCCTCCGACACGGCGCCGTCCGAGAGCGACCACACCTGGTCCAGCAGGCTCAGCGCGTCGCGCATGCTGCCGTCCGCCGCCCGGGCGATACGCATGACGGCCGCTTCCTCGAAATCGACCGACTCCTCCTGCAGGATCTGCGCCAGGTAGGCGCAGATCTGTTCAGGCAGCAGGCGGCTGAGGTTGAAACGCAGGCAGCGTGACAGGATCGTCACGGGCAGTTTCTGCGGGTCGGTGGTCGCCAGCACGAACTTGACGTGCGGCGGTGGCTCTTCCAGCGTCTTCAGCAGGGCGTTGAAACTGTGCCCGGACAGCATGTGCACCTCGTCGATGATATAGACCTTGTAACGTCCGCGGGTGGGCGTGTATTGCACCGTCTCCAGCAATTCCCGCGTATCGTCGACCTTGGTTTTCGAGGCGGCGTCGATTTCCAGCATATCGACAAAACGGCCCTCATCGATGTCCGCGCAGGATGCACACTCGCCACAGGGCGTCGAGGACACGCCGTTCTCGCAATTGAGGCATTTGGCCAGGATCCGCGCGATCGTGGTTTTGCCCACCCCGCGCGTGCCGGTCAGCAGAAATGCATGGTGCACGCGATCCTGGTCAAGCCCGTTGACCAGCGCCTGTACGACGTGCTCCTGGCCCACGAGATCACGGAACGCGCGGGGACGCCATTTGCGTGCCAATACCTGATAACTCATTCGACTCTCTGCACCCGGTCAACCTGGACTGAATACTATAACAGATGGGGATGGCAACCCCTGCCCACCGGATCCCGGCGCCCGAGTCCGCTGCTGCCGCTGCTCCCTTCCGGGCCTGACGGGGTTCACAACGTATCGTCGCGGGAGGGCCGACAGGGGCCACCACTGAACCGCAATCTACGAACCGGGGGACCGTTCGGCACAGCCGAACGCGGCGCGATGCCGACAAGCCGCCAGATCTGCGGGAACGGCATTGTGCCGCAAGCCCCGGCCCGGATCAATCGTTGACTGTTGAAACATGGCGGCGGCGGCCTGAATTTCAAGAATCAGGACGGACGCACATGACCGCCGCGCCCGACCGCGGCAGTCGCGCTATTGAGACTTGAGCCCGCAGACACGACAATAGCGTCTTTCGTTTGCGCGGTCTTACCGCAGCCGACGGAACACTGAATTGCCGACAACGAGGATCAACGAAGCATGGGCCCCAAACAGCCAGAGAAACACCCGCAAAGCACCGTCGCGGACAGGTTGATTCCGGGTTTTGAACACCCGGTAGCGAACACGCTGTTCGCCCTGCTGGGTCCGCTGCGCGACAGGCCGGGACCGTTCCGTTTCGCGGTTCAGTCCAACCTCGGCCGGGACGGGGTAACGGGCCGCCTCACCGGCGGCGAGATCGCCAGCGGGGACGAAATCATGGTCGCCGCTTCGCTGAAGCGAAGCCGCATCACACAGATCACGGGATCCGGCGGAGCCGTGCAGGCGGCGGCCAAGAATGACATGGTCACGCTGACCCTCGCCGATGACTGCGGCATCGAGACGGGCGATCTCCTGCACCGGCCGGGCGAACCGCCACAGCGCAGCGACCAGTTCCAGGCGCATCTCGCGTGGGCCAGCGAGGAACCGATGCTGCCCGAACGCAGCTACCTGCTGAAGATCGCCGAACGCACCACACCGGTACAGATCACCGATCTGAAATACGTCATCAATACCGGCAACGGCGAACACCTGCCTGCCAACCAGTTGCTGCAGGACGAAATCGGCGTGTGCAATTTTGCGACCGCGCAGGCCATCGCATTTGACGGCTGCAAGGAAAACGTCGACAGCAGCACTTTCCTGTTGATGGACCGCATCAGTGAACGAACGGTCGCCGCCGGGTTGATCGACTTTGGACTGCACCGCGGCCAGAACCTTTCATGGCAATCCTTCGAGATCAGCCGCCAGCTGCGTTCACAGATGAAGAACCAGAAACCGATGATCCTCTGGTTTACCGGCCTGTCAGCATCGGGTAAATCGACGATCGCCGATATCGTCGAGCAGAAACTGGCGGCGAAAAGCCGGCACACCTACCTGCTCGACGGGGACAATTTTCGACACGGCTTGAACAAGGACCTGGGTTTTACCGACGCCGACCGCGTCGAGAATATCCGCCGCGTGGCCGAGGTCGCACGCCTGATGGCAGACTCTGGCCTGATCGTCATGACCGCGTTTATTTCCCCGTTCCGCAGGGAGCGGCGCATGGCTCGCGAAATCGCGGGGGACATTGAATTCAAGGAGATTTTCGTGGACACGCCGCTGGCCGTCTGCGAGGCGCGAGATCCGAAGGGCATGTACGCCAAGGCCCGGCGGGGCGAGATTCCGAACTTCACCGGCATCAGCTCGGCTTATGAGCCCCCGGAGCGGGCCGATGTGCACCTCGAAGCCGGCGAGCGCAGCGCCGAGGAACTGGCCGACGAAGTGTTGCGTCGACTGGACCTGTAGCCGCCGGATTCAGCCGCCGTCCGGGCCCTGTGTGCCGGCCAGGTTGATATCCACCATCAATTCATTGGCCAGGTCTTCCAACTCCTGGCGCAGGCTGTCGATGCTCGCGCCCTCGGGAACCAGTACGCGCGCATGCGCCATGAACAGGTTTTCCGCCGACATGGATGCGCTTTGGCAGGTCGTTTCCAATTCCTGCACGTTGAGGCTGTGCCTGGCGAGCACGCGCGAAACGTCGTGCACGATACCCGGCCGATCCTGACCGACCAGGTCCAGGACGAATTCGCGGGCGCCCGCGGCGGCCGGTACCGACCCCGCCTCGCGCACCAGCACCTGGATACCCTCGGATTCGAGCGCGGCCAGTTCTTTCCTGAACGCGGCCAACTGGTCCCGGGGAAGCTCCGCCAGCAGGATACCGGCGAACAGGCCCGCCAGCGAAAGCATGCTGCTCTCGGTCCAGTTACCGCCGTGCGAATCCAGCAGCTCAGACAGGGATTCCACGATTCCGGGACGGTCTTCACTGACGACACTCAGAACGACGGATGTGTTCATACAGGCAGTTTCCTTTCAAATTCACCCGGGAAACGTGATTCTCAGCTAAAAGCCCCCGGGCTGCAACGGGCCGGCACGCAGGCGGTCGGTGTTCACGCAACGTCCACGGCCGGGGATATGGCCGTGAGCGGACGGAGCGTCATTGCTAATTGACGGCGGTGACCGTCAATACAGCGCCTGATTCCACGGTAAAATCAGGTCCGAGCGTGGTCGTCGGCGACTGGAAGTTCACCACCGCCCCGGCTGTGACGACAACGGAGGCGTTCGCCGTCAGCGAATTGTCGGCCACGCAGGTGACGATGCCTTCCAGTGCCTGGTTCTGGATCAGGACATCGAAACCGGAACAACCGCCGCCGCCACTCCAGGCAATACTGGCCATAACCACCGGCGGCACCATCGTCCGGTTCAGGTCATCCAACGCCGCCGGCGCATTGAGCCACGCATCCAGCATATTTACACCCTCCTGGCCCAGGAAGGCGTTCGCCCCGTTGTTGGCCAGGTACAAAAACTGGACATATTCCCAGCTGGTTCCCTGGTACAGCAGGTCGATCCGGGCGTGGTCGGCATTGGCCGGCGGGTTCAGCGGGAATTCATCCCAATAATCGTATGTGCTGCCGGCGCCGCTGCCGCCGTACTGGTCCGCAGGCACGGGCAGCGCATTGCGGTGTTCGGCCTCGTCGTAACTCATGCCATAGGGCGGTATGCGGTTGTCCTTGGCGACGTAATTGTTGAGTGCGAAATGGAAGGTGTCGTGGTACGCCCCCTTGCAGGCTTCCTTCTTTTCCGAAGCGCTGTCATCGAGCAGGAAATCCGCGACGGTACACTTCACCTCGCCCGTAACACGATCGTAGCTGAGCGCAAAAGCGGGCCCATGCAGCGCCTCGATGGTCGCTGCCCAATCCCTGGTGACGGCATAATGGGCCTCGTAAATTTTCGTATTGCTGTCATCGAGGTCGATGATTGAACTGACCTCCGCATCGGGCCCGCCGGACGGATTGGTCACGGTGGCGCCGATCGGGCCGTAAGCCCCGTCTTCCCTGATCAGCTCATCGGCGGCGTCGTACCATTTTGTGTTGATCCACATGCGCCGGCCTTCCGGGTACCCGGAAATCAGTTTGTGGCCGGTCAGGTTGACGATCCTGAGCGTGTTGCCATCCAACTGCAGTGCCGCCGCCTGGTGCAGATGATCCAGTGCACGTTGCTGGCCATAGTCGAGGGCCATCAGTTGCGCGGCGCCGAGCCCCCCGCCCAGACGCAGGGTTCCCGCCGTGTCCTGGTAGCGGACGACGTCGGCAAACCACGTGTTGCCGCCGCTGAGGTCGTGGCGCGGCAGATCCTTGCGGACCTCCGCATTCTGCTTGTCGCAACCGGCGCTCGTTACCGGCCGCATATGGCAGGTCTGGCAACTGAAAAAGCGCGCCGTACCATCGGCGTAGTCGCCCGCAATTCCGCCGTGTTCCTGGGCCTCGTCCGCCGCGGCAAGCGCCGCGTCGTAAGCGGCATCCAGCGCACCGCCGCTGGTCTTGAGGTCGTCCGGCAGACTGCCGAAATGCCCCACGCGGGTTGTCGGAAGCGCGCTCGCCATGTATTCGCTGAACGTGCGCTCGACCACGCCGTAGGCGTAGGGCGGGTTGTTGAACGCAGCCTTGTCCGCGACGGGTCCGCCGAGATCGCCACCGCTCGCAACCACGCCGGGTGCGGTAGCCTGGGCGCCGTTATTGGGCGCCAGGTCGCCGACCACCGGGTTGGATACATCGTGGCAGGAACCACAAAACTCGACATCGCGGTGGAAATGCGATTGCAGGTAGGAATGCCGGGCGACGGTCACGCCGTAGGGCCCCAGCTTTTCGCCGCCCGTCCAGACCGACAACATGCCGCTGCCGTAATATCCCTCGTCTGAGGACCGGCAGGTGCCGGTCGGCTCCAGCAGGTCATCCGAGCAGTTGGCCGTGAATGGCGGAACCATGATACCGGCCAACTCCGAGTTGTCCGGGTTCGTCATCGAGTGGCAGGTATCGCAATCGACGCCATCGTCGTCGGTGCTCGCCAGCCCGGAGCCGTCGGTCGGGGTTGATCGCCCGCCGTACCACCCGCCCGTACTGTGGCAGCGCAGGCAGAGATCGCCGGCGCCGTCGAAGTCCTGCTCGGCGACAGCCAGCGTGGCCCAGAAGACAGGATCGCGGCCGGCATTGCCCATGGCGCTGCCGGCCCACCCGGTGACGGGTTCGTCTTGTGGCTGACCTGTCGTGCTGACGTCGTTGTAGCCGGCGTGACAGTTGCTGCATTTGTCCACCGTCTCGAAATTGCCGATGTCGCCGGGCTGGGTACCCGGCATCTGAACTTCGGTGGGAACGGTCGCGGCGCCGTAAGCCGACCCCGCCAGCAGACAAGCCGCTGCTGTCAACCTCAGGCGGGTTAGCCCATGACTCATCGTAGCTCCGGCTATCGAAAAGGTGCGGCGGGTCGGACCCGGCGCGCGGCGGTATCGACGAATCTTGCAAGCGCAGGTTATCCGTCACGCCACAGCCCGATGTTACCAGCAGCAGCCTGGCGGGCCATTGACGTATGTCAAGTGTACCTGGCTTTACTTGCGACCGGGCTGCCCCCCGGTCCCGGGTCCATGCTATGCATCGGGCATATAGTACGCTCCACCATCACGCGCCAGCCGACGCAGCCCTTCCGGGACCGCGAACCGGGACCCGTATTCCGCCGCCAAGCGGTCACACTCGGCGACAAAGCGTTCGGCGCCCACGGTGTCGATAAAGGACAGCGTGCCGCCGGTCCACGCGGGGTATCCCCAGCCGAAGATGGAGCCGATGTCCGCATCGGCGGGCTGGGCCAACACACCTTCCTCGAAACAGCGGGCGCTCTCGAGCGCCTGGCGGTACAACAGCCGCCTGACGGCTTCGTCGGCCACGGGCTGCGGTTCGCAGGGTGGATAGATGTCCGCCAACCCTGGCCACAAGCGCTTTTTCCCGCCCCGCGGGTAATCGTAGAAACCCGCCCCGAAACGCTTGCCCTTGCGGTCGAGTTCCTCGACAAATTTCTTCAGCACGGGAAAGCCGGAGGCAAATTCATGGCCCTCACCCTGGTCACGGGCGGCCTGCAGACTGATCTTGTACCCGAGTTCGAGGGTCACCTCGTCCATCACCGCCAGCGGACCCACCGGTAATCCGGCCAGCCGGGCCGCGTTCTCGATCAGCGCGGGCCGGATGCCCTCGCCGAGCATCGTCATGCCTTCGTCGGTATAGGTGCCGAAAACGCGGCTGGTATAGAATCCGCGGCTGTCATTGACCACGATCGGCGTTTTGCGTATCTGCTGGATGTAGTCCAGGCCGCGCGCAACGGATTCGGTCGAGGATTGCTCACCGGTGATCAATTCGACCAGCGACATTTTTTCCACCGGTGAAAAGAAATGCAGTCCGATAAAACTTTCCGGCCGCCGCGACGCCTCTGCCAGACCCGTTATCGGCAGGGTCGAGGTGTTGCTGGCGAAAATGGCATGCCTGGGGATCACGGCCTCGGCCCTGGCGGTCACCTCCGCCTTGATTTCACGGTCCTCGAAGACCGCCTCGATCACGAGATCGACGCCGGCGAGGTCGAGGTAATCCGCGGTCGGCCGGATCCGGTCCAGCACGGCCTCCGACTGCTGCCGGCTCACCCGGCCGCGCTGCACGGCCTTGTCGAGCAGGTCTGCGGCATGGGCCTTGCCTTTCTCGGCACGCTCCAGCGTCGTGTCCAGCAACATCACCTCGATGCCCGCACGTGCCGAGACATGGGCGATACCGGCGCCCATCATGCCGGCGCCGAGGACGGCAAGTCTTGCCACCCTGGTTTTCTCGATCCCCGCCGGCCGCCGCGCCAGCTTGTCCGCGGCGCCCTTGTTGACGAACAGGCTGCGCATGATGTTGCGCGCCGTTACACCGGACAGCAACTGCCCGAAATACTGCGACTCGATATCGAGCCCGGTATCGAACGGCGTAATGCAGCCTTCGTAGACGGCGGAAAGCGCGGCGATCGGCGCGGGATACCGGTGCTGCGTTTGACCCGCCAGCAAGGACGTGCCGACCATGAATGTTTGCGTGGTCTTCGCATTCATGGCGCCCGCGCCGCCGGGTACCCGGAACCCCTTTGCGTCCCACGGGGCGACCGCGCAGGGCTTGTCCAGCAGCCACCTGCGGGCACGCTCCAGTGTCTCGCCGGCCGGCGCGAGTTCGTGTACCACACCCATCGCCAGGGCCTCGTCGGGCGACAGTTTGCGGCCCTGCAGTATGACCGGCAGCGAGTTTTCGATGCCTGTCAGGCGCGGCAGGCGCTGCGTGCCGCCGGCACCGGGAATGAGGCCGATACCGACCTCTGGCAAACCGAGCAGGGCCTTGGCGTCATCTGTCAGTACGCGGTAATGACAAGCCAGGCAGAGCTCGAGACCACCCCCCAGCGCCAACCCGTTGACGGCCGCCGCGAACGGCTTGCCGCAGGTTTCCATGCGCCGGAACAGCCGCGTGAGCGACTGGCTCCAGGCATAGCCCTGCTCGGCGGTCATGCCGCGGTCATAGGCGCTGACGAGTTCCATGATGTCGGCCCCGACCACGAACGTCGACTTGGCGGAGGCGACAATGGCGCCCGAGACCCTGTCGTCCGCGGCCAACGTCTCCACACAGGCGGAAAGGTCCGCCAGCACCTGCTGGTTCAGGATGTTCATTTTCGATCCCGGCAGATCGATCAGCAATGTTGCGATGCCGTCGGCATCGAGCGTGTATTGGATGGTGTCTTGCATGAGTGTTTCCGAATTGCGCTCCTGGTCCCGGGTTTGTCGTCAGACCCGCTCGATGATGGTTGCGGTACCCATGCCGCCGCCCACGCAAAGCGTGACCAGGGCGGTGCCCAGGCCGCGCCGCTCCAGTTCGTCCAGCACGGTTCCGAGGATCATCGCACCGGTCGCGCCCAACGGGTGGCCCAAAGCGATCGCGCCGCCGTTCACGTTGATCTTATCGTGCCCGATGCCCAGGGTTTGCATGTACAGCAGAACCACGGCGGCAAAGGCCTCGTTGAGCTCGTACAGGTCGATGTCCGCCGTACTCATGCCGGCACGGGCGAGTACCTTGCGGGTCGCCGGCGCCGGCCCGCTCAACATGATGCTGGGTTCGCTGCCGATCGAAGCAAAGGCGCGCACCCGCGCCCGCGGCTTCAGACCCAGGCGCCGGCCCGCCTCGGCGCTGCCCAGCAGCACCGCGGCCGCACCGTCCACGATGCCGCTGGAGTTGCCGGCCGTGTGTACGTGCTCGACATATTCCACCTCCGGATAACGCTGCAGGATCACCGCATCGAAGCCCCCCTTTTCACCGGCGAGCACGAAGGCCGGCTCGAGGCTGCCGAGGTCCTCCGGCGTCACGCCGGGCCGCAGGTGTTCGTCGTGGTCCAGCAGCACGCGCCCGAGGTGGTCCCTGACCGGTACCACCGATGGCCCGAACCAGCCCTGCTCCCATGCATTGGCGGCCCGCTGCTGGCTGGCCAGTGCATAGGCGTCCAGGTCCTGGCGGGAGAAGCCGTACTTGCTCGCGATCAGGTCGGCGCTGACCCCCTGGGGCGTAAAGTATGTCTTGTAAGCGACCTGCGGGTCGGTGGCCCAGGCGCCTCCGTCGGTCATCATCGGCACGCGGGACATGCATTCGACACCGCCGCCGATGGTAAGGTCGGACTGGCCGGACATGATCTGCGCGGCGGCGGTGTTGACCGCCTCGAGACCGGACGCGCAGAAGCGGTTGAGCTGCTTGCCCGGTACGTTTTCGGCGTAATCGGCGTTCAACACCGCGATGCGGGCGATATCCGCCCCCTGCTCACCGACCGGCGTGACACAACCGAGAACGACGTCATCGACCAGCGCGGTGTCGAGCGTGCTGCGCTCGCGCAGGGACGCCAGCACCTGGCTGGTCAGTTCGATGGGCGTAACAGCGTGCAGGGAGCCACTGGGCTTGCCGCGGCCGCGCGGAGACCGCACGTGGTCATAGATGTAGGCTTCGCTCATTCCAGTTCCTTTCAGTAGGTCTTAGTCGGCATGTGCCTTTGTTCCCGGTTTTGGGTAAGCATTGCTGCGGGCCCGCTTCCGGCAGGCGCGGCACGCAGGCCGGTTCATAGCGGCAGCGCTGTCGTGTGCTTGACCTCGGTCAGTGCGATGCTGGAGGTCACTTCCTGCACATCCGGCAACTGGGAGAGACGCTCGAAAAAGAACCGTTCGTACGCTTCCAGGTCCGGGACCACGATACGCAGCAGAAAATCGACGTGGCCCAGCAGCAGGTGGCACTCCAGCACTTCCGGGAACTGCCTGATGGTATCACCAAATTCAGCCACTTTGCTGCGGCCGTGCGCCGTCAGCTTGACATGCGCGAACACCATCGTGTCGAAGCCCAGTTTTCTGCGGTCGATGACCAGGCCCTGCTGCTTGATCAGACCGCTCTCCTTGAGCCGCTGGATCCTTCTCCAGCAAGGCGACTGCGACAGGCCCACCTGTTCCCCGATGGCGGTCGCGGACAGACTGGCGTCGGACTGCAGCAAACGCAATATTTTTCGATCCATACTGTCAATTTCAACTTTCTGCATTATCAATTCCTATTTTTACGTTTTCTTACATATTATATGCACACAATCTGTCTATTTCAGTAATTTTGCAAAGCAATTCTTCATTGGAAGCGCTATATTGAGTGCAATAAAAAATCCGCAAGCCCGGTACGGGCCCACGAGGGTTCTTCTTATGTTTTTTGAAAACGCTGCCAACCTCGGACATGAATCCGTCCACCACTTCCAGGACACCGCGAGCGGTCTCAGGGCCATCATCGCCATACATTCAACGGCGCTCGGCCCGGCGGCCGGCGGCTGCCGCATGTGGCACTACGCCAGCGAAGCGGAGGCCATGACCGACGTCCTGCGCCTGTCGCGCGGAATGACCTATAAGAACGCGATGGCGGGTCTGCCGCTGGGCGGCGGCAAGGCCGTTGTCCTCGCCGGCGGGCGGCGGGCGCCCGACGCCGAGCTCTTCCGTGCCTTCGGCCGCTGTGTCGATGCCCTGGGCGGGCGTTACATCACGGCCGAGGACGTCGGCGTTAGCGTGGACAATATGCGCGCGGTCGAGCAGGTCACGCCATTTGTGGCCGGCCTTCCCGGGCCGGGCAATTCAGCCGGCGGCGACCCCTCGCCGTGGACGGCGGACGGCGTTTTCCTCGGGATCCTGGCGGCGGTCGAACACCGGCTCGGGACCAAGTCGCTCGAGGACATGAAAATCGCGGTCCAGGGTGTCGGAAAGGTCGGTTACGACCTGTGCCGCCAGTTGCACGAAGCCGGCGCCCGGCTCATCGTCAGCGACGTCAGCGCGGACAACGTGCTGCGGGCGCAACAGGCGTTTGGCGCGCGCGCGGTCGCCCCCGAAGAAATTCTTTACCAGGATGTCGAAGTACTGGCGCCGTGCGCGATGGGGGCCGTTCTCGATGCGCAGAGCATTCCCCGCATCAAGGCTGCGGTCATCGCCGGCTGCGCCAACAACCAGCTCGCGACGGCCGATGACGGCAGCCGGTTGGCGGAGCGCAATATTCTCTACGCACCCGATTACGTCATCAACGGCGGCGGTATAATCAGTGTTGCACTAGAATATATGCGTGACAAAACGATTGACGACACACGGGAACAAATCGCGCGGATCCCGGCTCGTCTGACCGAGATATTCGAGACCGCCGCCGCGCAGAACAAACCGACCAATGTCGTTGCCGATCTGATGGCAGAGCGTTTAGTCGCCGCCGCTGAAGCACACGGACATTGATCTTTCCACATGGGATCGACCGCAATGGCACCAAAATCGCACCTCCATATTCCACAGCCCTCCGCGCGTCCGGGGGACAAGCCGGATTTCAGCTATCTCAGGCTGTCCGATGCCGGCGCCGTCAAGCGCCCTGAGAGCAACACCCCGGCCAGCGGGATCGAGTTCCTGGCCCAGGACATGGTGCGCGTCCTGGACGATGACGGCCAGGCAAAAGGTGAGTGGGCGCCGGACCTCGCCCCGGAAGTGTTGCTGGAAGCACTACGGCTGATGCTGCTGACGCGGGAATTCGATGCGCGCATGCTGCGCATGCAGCGCCAGGGCAAGATCTCGTTTTACATGCAGTCACTGGGCGAAGAAGCCATTTCCATCGGCCAGGGCATGGCGCTGCTGCCCGGCGACATGATGTTCCCTTCTTACAGGAACCAGGGCCTGTTCATCCTGCGCGGGACCAGCCTGGTCGACATGATGTGCCAGTGCCTGTCCAACACGCGCGATATGTGCAAGGGCCGGCAGATGCCGATCATGTATCACAACCGCAAGGGCAACGTGTTTTCGATCTCCGGCAACCTGGCCACCCAGTACCCGCAGGCGGTCGGCTGGGCCATGGCGTCGCTGATCAAGGGCGAGGACAATATCGCCGCTTCATGGGTCGGCGACGGCAGCACGTCCGAGGCGGATTTCCATTATGCGCTGACCTTTGCCGCGGTCTACCAGGCGCCGGTCATTCTAAACGTGGTCAACAACCAATGGGCCATTTCGACCTTCCAGGGTTTCGCCGGTGGCGAACGACGGCCCTTCGCGGCCCGCGGCCTCGGTCTCGGCATACCCGGCATCCGCGTGGACGGGAACGACCTGCTGGCGGTCTACGCCGTCACGCGCTGGGCCGCGCGGCGCGCCCGCGAGGGCGGCGGGCCGACCTTGATCGAACTGGTCACCTACCGCGGCGGCGCCCACTCCACCAGCGACGACCCGACGCGTTACCGGCCCAAGGACGAGTGGGCGGCTTTCCCGCTCGGCGACCCGCTGCAGCGGCTCAAGCATCACCTCGTCGAGGCCGGTCACTGGTCCGATGAGAAGCATGCCGCCTTGCAGGAGGAGTTGAAGCGGTTCGTCACCGATTCCTGGAAGGAGGCGGTCACCTACGGCACGATGGACAGCGGCCCGCAACTCGATGTCCGTGAAATGTTCGACGACGTTTACGCCGAAATACCGGAGCGCATTGCGAAGCAGCGGGACCAGCTGCTGGCGCTGAAGGGGGAGACGCCATGAGCCAGATGAACATGATACGCGCGATCAACTCGGCGCTGGACATCATGCTGGAAAAGGACCCCACGACCATCATCATGGGGGAAGACATCGGTTATTTCGGCGGCGTCTTCCGCTGCACGGACGGGCTGCAGAAGAAATACGGTGAACACAGGGTGATCGATGCCCCGATCGCCGAGGGCGGCATTATCGGCTCCGCCATCGGCATCGGTGTCAACGGTTTGCGCCCGGTCGCCGAAATCCAGTTCGCGGACTACATCTACCCGGGTCTCGACCAGGTCATCTCCGAACTGGCGAGACTGCGTTATCGAAGCGGCGGCGAGTTTTTCTCGCCGGTGACGATTCGCACACCCTGCGGCGGCGGCATCCACGGCGGCCAGACCCACTCCCAGAGCCCGGAGGCATTGTTCACGCACCTGTCCGGCATCAATACGGTCATGCCGTCGAGCCCTTACGACGCCAAGGGCCTCCTGATCAGTTCGATTGAAACCGATGACCCGGTGGTGTTCTTCGAGCCGAAGCGTCTTTACAACGGCCCATTCGACGGTGACCCCAACAAACCGGCGATGACCTGGTCGAGCCACCCCGGCGGCGAAGTGCCCGACGATTATTACTCGATCCCGCTGGGCAAGGCCGCACTGGTCGAGTCCGGCGACGAGCTGAGCATCATTACCTACGGCACGATGGTCCACGTCTGCCAGGCCGCGGCCAAACGGGCGGGGGTCAGCGCCGATATCATCGATGTGCGCACACTGGTGCCGCTGGATGTCGAAACGCTGAAGAATTCGGTCGTGAAGACCGGCCGCTGCCTGATCGCGCACGAGGCCTCGAAATTCAGCGGCTACGGCGCGGAACTCGCCGCCACGGTGCAGGAAGAGTGTTTCTATTCCCTCGAGGCCCCCATCGAGCGCGTTACGGGATGGGAGACGCCCTACCCGCACGCCTTTGAATGGGATTATTTCCCCGGCCAGGAACGCGTCATGGCCGGCATCCGCAATGTCATGGAGGCAGCATGAGCGAGTATGTTTTCAAGCTACCGGACCTGGGCGAAGGAACGGTCGAGGCGGAAATTGCCGAGTGGATGGTAAAGGTCGGTGACGTAGTCAGCGAGGAGGACCCTGTCGGCGCCATGTTGACGGACAAGGCCGCCGTGGAAGTGTCGGCACCGGTGTCGGGCCGCGTGATCAGCCTGGCCGGCGAAGTCGGCGAGACCATAACCGTCGGTGCCCCGCTGATCGTATTTGAAACGGAAGACGCCGCGGCCCCGACCCAGGACAAAGCCATCGAAGCTCCGGCCGCGGCCGCTCAGGACGGGCAGCAACCCGATGGCGGAGACGCCGCGGACACCGCCCAGACAACCAAGGTCCTGACCTCGCCGTCCGTACGCAAGATGGCCCGCGAAGCCGGTGTCGACCTCGGGCAGATCAAGGGCAGCGGCCCCAAGGGCCGGATTCTGCAGTCCGACCTGCGGGCTTTCATGGCCGCAGCCGCCCCTGCCGCCGCAAAGGCCAAGGACCGCGTGGCGCCCAGCGCCGACGTCGACGCCGTCAAGGTGGTCGGCCTGCGGCGGATCATCGCCGAACGGATGTCAGAGGCAAACCGCGAGATTCCGCATTTCGCCTATGTCGAGGAAGTGGACGTCACGGCGCTCGAATCGTTACGCCGCCACCTCAACGAATCGGCTGGCGACGACGAAAAACTGACCCTGCTGCCCTTCATCGGTCTCGCGCTGGCCCGCGCCTTGCAGCGATTCCCGCAGTGCAACGCGCTCTACGACGCGGAACAGAACGTCATCAACCGCTACCGTGCGGTACACCTGGGCATCGCCACGCAAACGGCGGACGGCCTCAAGGTGCCGGTCGTGAAAAACAGCGATTCGCGTTCCCTCAAGGACCTGGCCGGCGCAATACGCCGCGTGTCGGCGGCGGCCCGTGACAATACCGCGAAGCGCGAGGAACTGACGGGCTCGACCATCACCATCACCAGCCTGGGCAGGGCCGGCGGCATCGTCACGACGCCGGTGATCAACCTGCCGGAAGTGGCGATCATCGGTGTCAACAAAGCCGTTGATCGACCGGTCGTGGTCAACGGACAAATCGTGATCCGCACGATGATGAACCTGTCTTCGTCGTTCGATCACCGTTTCGTTGACGGCTATGACGCGGCCATGATGATCCAGGAAGTGAAACACCTGCTGGAACAGCCGGCGACGATCTTCATGACGGACTGACCGCTTCGCGCAACACTCACGCGGCGCGCGGCGCCGCCGGTCCGCGTTTTCCTCCCAAAGGTCCAATTTTGACGTGACCGCACTGCATTTCGCCGCTATGCTTTCAGGCTTCGCCCGCTGCGGCCATGATGGTCGATACGGCCGAAAGCAGTGCGGCACAGACGCGGGCAAGGGCTCGGGGCGACCGTAACGGCCCGCACATTGTCGCGAATCAGGAGGCGGCAGCACCGATGGACAAGCAAACACTGGTGGACCGGGAGGCGGGACTGCAACATGCGCTGACGCGCCGCCAAATCACGATGATCGGCCTCGGCGGGGCCATTGGCACCGGCCTGTTCATGGGTTCAGGCATTGCCATCGGCTATGCGGGCCCGGCGGTGCTGATCAGCTACCTGATTGCAGCGGTGGTTGCCGTGATCATGGTCTTCAGCCTCTCCGAAATGGCCGTCGTCCACCCGACGGCCGGTTCCTTCGGCACCTACGCGGAAATGTACCTGGGGCCCTGGGCGGGATTCCTGGTTCGTTATACTTACTGGATTACGCAGGTCATTGCCATCGGCGGGGAAGCGGTGGCGGGCGGCGTCTACATGACGTACTGGTTTCCCGCCTCGCCCGTCTGGATGTGGTCGCTGGGCTTCGCGGTTGCGCTGATTTACGTGAATTCACGCTCTGTGACCAATTTCGGGTCCTTTGAATACTGGTTTGCACTGATCAAGGTCGTCGCGATCGTCGTCTTTATCATCTTGGGGCTTTCGCACATTTTCGGACTGGCGGGCGAACCGGTCGGCATGCACAACCTGACCGGCCTGGAAGGCGGGTTCATGCCGCATGGCTTTGGCGGGGTCTGGATGGCCGTGATCGTCGCCATTTATTCGTTTTACGGCATTGAAGTCATCGCCGTAACATCCGGAGAAGCCAAGGACCCGGTAACGGCCATTCCGGCCGCCCTCAGGACCATGGCGCTGCGCCTGTTCCTTTTTTACGTCCTGGCGCTGACCGTCATGGTGACGTTCATGCCGTGGACCGAAATCGGCGCGCAGGTCGTCACCGAAAGCCCGTTTGTCAAGCTGTTCAGCAGCGTGGGCGTCATGTATGCCGCCGGGATCATGAATTTCGTGGTGCTGACCGCCGCCTTGTCGAGCATGAACACCAATATCTACCTGACATCGCGCATGCTGTTCTCGCTCGCCAGGGGAAATTACGCACCCGGGGCGCTCAAGCGGCTCAATCGCAACGGAACCCCGGTTGCCGCCACCATCCTGTCGGGCACCTGTATCCTGCTGGCGGCGTCGATCTCCCGCCTGACGCCGCTGGCCTATAATTATCTGTTCGGCATCGCCCTGTTCGGCGGCCTGAGCGTCTGGATCATTATCCTGCTGAGTCATATCAGTTTTCGGCGCCAGCACCGCAACGAACGATTGCCGGTGCGCACCCCGTTTTTCCCCTATGTGCAAATTCTGGGGCTGCTGCTGTTGGCGGCGATCCTGGTGACCATGGGGCTGGACACCGAGTTCTGGAATATTTCGTGGATCGTGGGTGTCCCGTGGATGCTTGCCGTTTCCTTCGCCTACTGGATCTGGAAGCGGAGGCACCGGGCGGCCGGCGCCTGAGGCCGGACCCGACGCAAACCGCCCGGTCAGTCCGGCTCGCGAGCGGATTGTCCCAGGTAGCTGTTTTTGACATCTACGTAGTGCCGGGCCGAATAGCCGAGGTTGTCGAGTTCCGCGGCGGTCAGCTCGCGCACGCGGCGCGCGGGGTGCCCGCGGTACAGGCCGCCCCCGGCCAGGCGCTTGCCGGGGGCCACCAGGCTGCCCGCCGCGACCAGCACGTCGTTTTCCACGACAACCCCGTCGAGCAGGATCGCGCCGATGCCGATCAGTATCCTGTCACCCAGCGTGCAGGCGTGCAGCACGGCTTTGTGCGCAACCGTCACCTCGTTGCCGATGATCAGTTCGCGCCCGCCCGGTGTGTAAGGGCCGTCGTGGGTCACGTGCAGCACCGCCCCGTCCTGTATGTTGCTGCGATGGCCGATGCTGATCGTATTGACATCGCCCCTGGCCACGGCGAAAGGCCAGAAGGACACGTCATCACCGCAGCGGACGTCGCCGATCACCTCCGCGGAGGGATGCACGTACGCGCCCGAACCAAAGACGGGGCGGTTTTTCCGGTAGGCGGTTATCGTCATGCTTGGAGTCCTCGTCGGCCGCTCGCAGGCCCGTGTCGCACCGGCATCCTGAATCCTTCACCGGCGTCTGAATCATACGCGAGCGAGGGTCCGATTGCATGGCCGCGAGAGCACTTCGAAAAGCGAAAAAAACCGAGGCAACGTCAGTCGAGATCACTTACTATTGTGTCTTAATGTGGAGCGTTCAAGCGATGACGAAACTGACCACCGTCAAGCTCAAGGCACCGTACTTGATCCTGATCGGTGACACTCCCGATGCAGCCTATGCGAAGACCGGTCTGGGGCTGGTCGACTGGCGTCCGGAACGGGTTGCCGGGCAACTGCGCTTCAGCGGTTGCAAGGTCGACATCGGCGTGCCGGACATGACGATCGCGGAAGCCGCGGAGGCCGGTGTGGGAAGCCTGGTGATCGGTGTGGCGCCAGCCGGCGGGGCGGTGCCCGAACATTGGTGGGCCTGTATCGAGGAGGCTGCCCGTGCGGGTCTGGACATCGTTTGCGGCCTGCACCTGAAGCTGGCGGACATGCCGGCGCTCGCCAGCGCGGCGGCGGCGTCCGGGGCGCGCCTGATCGACGTGCGCAAACCGCCCTCCAGCCTGCCGGTCGCCAGCGGCCTGAAGCGCCGCGGCAAACGGGTGCTGATGGTCGGTACGGACTGCGCCGTCGGCAAGAAATACTCCGCCCTGGCGCTGGACGAGGCCATGCGCGAAGCCGGCATGGACTCCACCTTCCGCGCCACCGGCCAGACCGGCATCATCATCGCCGGGGAAGGTATACCGATCGATGCCGTGATCGCGGATTTCATCGCCGGTGCGGCGGAGGTGCTGACGCCCGATAATGACTTGAACCACTGGGACGTGATCGAAGGCCAGGGGTCCCTGTTTCACCCCGGCTACGCCGGCGTCAGCCTCGGCTTGCTGCACGGTTCCCAGCCGGACGCCTTCGTGCTCTGTCACGACGCCGCCCGCAGCGCCATATGCGGCTGGGAGCACTACCCCCTGCCCTCCATCGGCGAAGCCATAGAGCAACACACGGTAATGGGCCGTCTTACGAACCCCGATATCCGCTGCGTTGGTATCAGCGTCAACACCTCGAAACTGCCGGCCGCTGAGCGCACAGACTACAAGGCAAGGATCGGCGCCGAAACCGGACTGCCCTGCGTGGATCCCGTTGCCGACGGCTGCATGGCGATCGTCAACAATATTAGTCACCATTTTCCGAAAACCTGAGGAGCCCACTGTCAACGCCATGGATATCAGCCTGCACGTCGCCGAATGGAAACTTGCCAGCCCCTTCCGCATCGCCGGGCACGAGTGGCTGAATACACGCAGCCTGGTCGTTCAACTCGAACAGGAGGGTTGCCTGGGACGCGGCGAAGCCCAGGGGGTTTTTTACCTCGGTGAATCCGCGGACAGCATCTACGCGCAGGCGCATGCGGCGGCCGCCGAGGTCCGCAAGGGAATCTCTCGCGATGAACTGCAGCAATTGCTGCCGCCCGGCGGCGCGCGCAACGCCATCGATTGCGCGATGTGGGACCTGGAATGCAAACTCGCCGGCAAGAGCATCTGGCAACTCACCGGTATCGCACCCCAACCCGTGACCACGGTCTTCACCATCGGACTGGAAGACAGCGCCGATGCGATGGCCGCCAAGGCAGCGGCCGCCGCAGACGCACCGGTGCTGAAGATCAAGCTCGACGCGCACGAGCCCTACGAAAAACTGGCAGCGATCCGGTCCGCGAGGCCGGACGCGAAACTCGTCGTCGACGCCAACCAGGGTTGGAGTTTCGAATTGTTGCAGGAAATCCTGCCGCGCTGCGCCGATCTCGGCCTGGCCATGATCGAGCAGCCGCTCGCCCGCGGCGCCGACGAGGCCCTGGAAGGCTTCGACTCTCCACTGACGCTCGCGGCCGACGAATCCTGTCTTCACAGCGGCGAACTGGAAACCGCGGCGCGCCGCTACCATATGATCAATATCAAGCTGGACAAGACCGGCGGCCTGACCGAAGCGCTGAAACTGGCGAGGGCGGCGAAAGCGAAAGGCTGCGAGTTGATGGTCGGAAACATGGCGGGCACGTCGCTGAGCATGGCCCCCGCATTCGTAATCGCACAACTGTGCGACTTCGTCGATATCGACGGCCCACTATTGCTGCAGTACGACCAACCGCCGAGACTGACCTACCGCAACGGCGTGGTCGGCGTCTTCGACCCGCGCCTTTGGGGCTGACCCACGAAACGGCGCCCGATGAAACAAAAGAGCTATCGAATACATATATCCAAGGAACCAATACCGTGTTTAATCATGTCAAACCCATACCCCCCGACCCGATCCTGGGTGTCATTACCGCACACGCAGCGGACCCGAACCCACGGAAAATAGACCTTGGCGTCGGTGTTTACCGGGACGGGCACGGCGCCACGCCGATACTCTCCTGCGTGGCCCGGGCCGAACAGCTTCTGCTGGACAGCCAGACCACGAAGACCTATCTCGGGCCCGCGGGCGTGCCGGGCTTCAACGAAGCGATCAACGAATTGCTGTTTGGCTCCGGCAGCGAGGCGCTGGCCGAGGGCCGCGTGCGCACGATTCAAACCCCGGGCGGAACCGGCGCGTTGCGCCTCGCGGCGGACCTGATCCATGCGGCCGCGCCCGAAGCGGAACTGTGGGCCAGCGACCCGACCTGGTCGAACCACTACGCCCTGTTTCCGGCCGCCGGCGTCACCATGCACAAGTATCCGTACTTCGACTGGCAAAGCAGCGGCCTGTCGTTCGATGAAATGGTCTCGGCGCTGGAACAGCGCGGACCCGGCGACGTGGTCCTCTTCCATGCCTGTTGCCACAATCCCTGCGGCGTCAGCCCCAGCCCAGAGCAGTGGGCCGCGATCGCCGATGTCGCCGCCGGGCGCGGCTTCACTCCGCTGATCGATATTGCCTACATGGGCTTTGAGCGCGGCCAGGCGGAAGACTGTCTGCCGGTGCGGTTGCTGAGCGAGCGCTGCCCCGAGGTCATCGTGGCCAGTTCCTGTTCAAAGAATTTCGCCATGTACCGCGAGCGCGTGGGCGCGCTGTCGGTCATCGCCCGCGACGCGAAGAACGCGGCCGCCATCGAGACCGTGATCAACAGCATCACGCGCGCCAATTATTCCATGCCGCCCAGCCACGGACCTGCCGTGATCGATATCATCCTGCATTCCGATGAACTCAGGGCACTGTGGGACGAAGAACTCACCGGGATGAGGGAACGGATCAACGGTGTCCGCAAGACACTCGCGGAAAAGATCGCGGCCAGCGGCATCGGGCGCGATTTTTCGTTCCTGGCACGGCAGTCGGGAATGTTCTCGTTCCTCGGTATCAACCGGGAGCAGATCCACCGCCTGCGCAGCAAGTATTCGATCTACCTGGTCGACTCCTCGCGTATCAACGTGGCTTCGTTCAACGACGCCAACATGGACTACTTCGTCGCGGCCCTCGAGGACGTCATCGGCGGCTGAAGGGAACCGGATCGGACGTCAGCGGACTATTTCATTTCGACGACGAGATCGTCCTGCCCGACAAGGTCGCCGGGTTTGAGGTGAACCGCCGCAACGCTGCCCTCGAATGGCGCCGTTATGGTGGTTTCCATTTTCATCGCCTCGACCACGAACAGCGGGGCATCGACCGCGACCGCGTCGCCGGACTTCACCAGTACGCTGGCCAGGCGGCCCATCAGCGGTGAACCGATCTCGTTGTGCTCGGTGGCCTTGCGGTTGGCCGCGTTTCTCGGCACCACCGACTCGTCGCGGACCTGTACGCTGCGCGTCTGGCCGTTCAGTTCGAACGTCACCCGGCAAAAGCCGTTTTCATCCGTCGGCGAGCGGTAGACGAAGCGGATGGCGATGGTTTTGCCGCGCTGCAGCTTGACCAGTATCTCGTCACCCTGGTCGAGACCGTAAAAGAATGCCGGTGTCGGCAGGTAGTGCACATCGCCGAACTCGTGGCGGTGCTGGTAGTAACCCCGGAAAACCTCCGGGTACATCTTGAAAGAGAGAAAGTCCAGTTCGTTCAGGCTGTCGTCGAACTCATTTTGAAACGCGGCGAACTCGGTGTCGAAATCGACCGGTTCCAGCGCCGCGCCGGGTGGCCCTGCCAGGGCCTTTTTACCCTTCAGCACCATTTTGCTGAGTTCCGGCGGAAACCCGCCCGGGGTCTGTCCGAGCTTACCGGAGAACAGGTCCACGACCGATTCCGGGAAGGACAAGGTCGCGCCCTGGGCCATCACGTCCGCCTCGTCCAGGCCGTTGGCGGTCATGAACATGGCCATGTCCCCCACTACCTTGGAGGACGGGGTGACCTTTACAATGTCACCGAACATGCGGTTGACCGTGGCGTAGTTTTTCTTGATCTGCTCGAAGCGGTGCTCAAGCCCCAGCGCCACGGCCTGCGGACGCAGGTTGGAATACTGGCCGCCGGGTATCTCGTGGTCGTAAACTTCCGCGGTGCCGGCTTTCAGGCCGGATTCGAACGGGTGGTAGTACTCGCGCACGGCCTCCCAGTAGTTGGCGTAGGCGTTCAGGGACTCGAGGTCGAAGGCTTGCTCGCGCTCGTGGCCCTGCATAACCGCGATCAGCGAGTTCATGTTGACCTGCGACGTCAGGCCGGACATCGAACTCAAACACACGTCGACGATATCGACGCCTGCCTCGATGGCCTTGAGCAGGGTCGCGCTCTGCATCGACGAAGTATCATGCGTGTGCAGGTGGATCGGGATGTCGACCGCTTTTTTCAGCGCCGGGATCAAGACCTCGGCCGCATACGGCTTGAGCAGCCCGGCCATGTCCTTGAGCGCCAGCATGTGCGCGCCCTCGTCTTCCAGCCGGCGCGCCATGTCCAGGTAGTACTGAAGGTTGTAACGGTAGCCCGGGGCCGTGTTCAGCACGTCGCCGGTATAGCAGATGGTCGCCTCGGCGATCCCGCCGGTGCGTTCGCGCACGACCTGGATCGAGCGCTTCATGCCCTCGATCCAGTTCAATGAATCGAAGATGCGGAAGATGTCGATGCCGTTCTCCCACGCTTTTTCGATAAAGGCGCCGATCAGGTTGTCCGGGTAGGCCTTGTAGCCGACCGCGTTGGTGCCGCGGAAAAGCATCTGGAACAGGATATTCGGTATGGCCTGGCGCAGTTGCTGCAAACGCTGCCACGGGCATTCGCGCAGGTAGCGCATGCTGACGTCAAAAGTCGCGCCGCCCCACATTTCCAGCGAAAACACCTGCGGGTGGGCCTTGGCAAAGCCCTCGGCGACGGCCAGCATGTCGAGGGTCCGCACCCGCGTGGCGAGCAGCGACTGGTGCGCATCGCGCAGCGTGGTGTCCGTGTAGAAAATGTTTTTCTGCTGTTTTATCCAGCGGCAGAACGCTTCCGGACCCATCTCGCTCAACAGGTTCTTGCTGCCGCGGGGATAGGGCGCGAGTCTGCCGACCCGCGGCACCTGGGGCTTGCGAAAAGCCTTCCTGGCCACCGGCTGGCGCACGTCGGGGTTACCGTTGACGGTCAGGTTGGCGATGTAGCGCAGCGTCTTGGTAGCCCGATCGAAACGCCGCGTGAGCTCGAACAACTCCGGGTGTTCGTTGATAAACGTCACCGTGGCCTGCCCGGATACGAAGATGGGGTGCTCGAGCACGTTCTCGAGGAAACCGATATTGGTCTTCACGCCGCGGATGCGGAACTCCCTGAGTGCGCGGTGCGCGCGAGCAACCGCACCGCTCATGGTCCGGCCCCAGGCTGTGACCTTGACCAGCATCGAATCGAAAAACGGTGAAACCCGGGCGCCGGTATAGGCCGCGCCCACATCCAGGCGGATGCCGAAACCGGCGGCGCTGCGGTAAGCGACCAGCGTGCCGAAGTCCGGCTGAAAACCGTTTTCGGGGTCTTCCGTCGTAATACGGCACTGCAGCGCGTAGCCGTTGCAATGCACGGCATCCTGGGACGGGATCCGGATCTCGGGGTCGCTGAGGAGATAGCCCTGTGCGATCTGGATCTGGCTGCGTACGATATCGATACCGGTAACCTCTTCGGTGACGGTATGCTCGACCTGTATGCGCGGGTTGACCTCGATGAAATAGACGTTTTCCTGCCGGTCCACCAGGAACTCGATCGTGCCTGCGTTGCTGTAGCCGACGTGGCGCGCGATCGCCAGCGCGTAGCGGAACAGCAGTTGTCGCGTCGTTTCACTCAGACCGATGCTGGGCGCGACTTCGACGACCTTTTGAAAACGCCGCTGAACCGAGCAGTCGCGCTCGTACAGGTGCACCAGGTTACCCTGCTGGTCACCCAATACCTGCACTTCCACGTGCTTCGGCGCCTCGATGAATTTTTCGAGAAAAACGCTGGCATCACCAAAAGCCTTGACGGCCTCGCCGCGGGCCTCCTCGAAAGCACCCTTCAGGTCCTCGGCGCTGCGCACCACACGCATGCCCCGGCCGCCGCCGCCCGACACGGCTTTGAGTATCAGCGGGTAGCCGATGCGCTCTGCCTCGCCAATCGCGTCCGCGAGGGTCTCGAGCTTTGCGCGGCTGGCTTCGATCACCGGCACACCGGCAGCCACCGCGCACGCCTTCGCCTGGATCTTGTCCCCCAGCTTGGCCATGGCCTCCGGCGCCGGGCCCACGAATATGATGCCCTCGTCGCGGCAGCGCTGTGCAAATTCCACGTTCTCCGACAGAAAACCGTAACCGGGGTGGATTGCATCCACCTGGTTCAGCCGCGCGACTTCGATCAGCGCCTCGATATCCATGTATGGCTTCAGCGGATCGTCGTCCTCGCCGATCTGGTACGCCTCGTCGGACTTGTATCGGTGCGGAGAAAACCGGTCCTCGTGAGTGAAGACGCTGACCGTGCGTATTTCGAGTTCGGCCGCGGCACGCAATATGCGTATGGCGATTTCCCCTCGGTTGGCGACGAGTATTTTCTTGATCCGTGTTGGCATTGATCCTTGGTCCGATTGCGCTTCCGGCAGTATCGTCCGGCGCGCCGTAACGGGGCAAGCCTGGACGCGTCCTGCGATGTCTTGCTAACTATATCAATTCTGCGAACAGGTAACGAAGATCATTGATCTTTTTTGGCATATTGGCCGGGATGCCTGGCGACGGGCCGCCGCAACACGGGCGCGGCCGTCCTGCCGGCCGCGGCGACCCTTACAGGTTGGACAGGAAAATGCCGACCAGGGACACCGGCACCACCCAGCGCAGCAGCCAGAACCAGGTCTTGAAAAACCAGCGGCTCCGTGTATTCAATTCAGCTTCGACCGATGCCGGCGATACGCGCCAGCCGACGAACAGCGCGAGCAGCAGACCGCCCAGCGGCATCATCAGGTTGGCGGTGAGATAGTCGAGCAGAGTAAAGAACGTGGCGCCGGAAAAGCGGCCGATAAAGGCGAGCGGGTGCCAGCCGGACCACAGGTTGAACGAAAACACGGTACCGAGGCCCACCACGAAAGCCGCGCCGCAGGCGATGACCGCCGCGCTCGAGCGCCTGACGCCGTGGTGCTCCTCGACCCAGGCGACGACGGGTTCCATCGCGCCGATCATCGACGTCAGTGCGGCAAACACCAGCAGTATGAAAAACAGCGTTCCGAACAGCGGCCCGGCGGTCATCTGTCCGAACGCGATAGGCAGCGTCACGAATATCAGCCCGGGTCCTTCCGCCGGGTCCAGCCCGTTGGCGAACACCAGCGGGAAAATCGCCACGCCGGCCACCAGCGCCACCAGCGTATCCATGACCGAGATGACCAGCGCGGAACGGGCGATGGAGATATCTCTGCCCAGGTAAGCGCCAAACCCCATCATCAGCCCCATGGCCACACCGATGGAGAAAAAGGCGTGCCCGACGGCCATCAACACCACGCGGCCGTTGATGGCAGAGACATTGAAATCGAACATGAAATGCAAACCGGCGGCCATGCTGCCCTCGACCGCGGCGTAGACGACCATCACCAGCAACAACAGGAACAGGATCGGCATCATGATCCGCACGCTGCGCTCGATGCCGTTGCGTAGCCCGCGGATCAGGACGAGGGTCGTGACCGCCATGACCACGCCGTGCCAGAACGTCAGTTGCGCCGGGTCGGCCAGCAGGGCGCTGAATTCGTCACCGATCGCCCCGGCCTGCTGGCCGGTAAAATCGCCGCGCCCGGCCTTGAACACGTAGGCCAGCGCCCAACCCGCGATGACGCTGTAATAGGTCATGATCAGCCAGGCCGAGAGCAGCCCCAGCCAGCCGACCAACGCCCATGCACCCGAACGCCCCTCCGCCCGCGCCACGATCGCCATCGTATGCGGCGGGCTCTGCCTGCCGCGGCGGCCGAGCATGATTTCGGCGATCAGGATCGGTATGGCGACAAACAGGATGCAAAGCAGGTAGACCAGCACGAACGCGCTGCCGCCGTTCTGGCCGGTAATGTAAGGAAACTTCCAGATGTTGCCGAGACCGATGGCGGCACCGACCGCCGCGAGCAGGAAAGTAAACCGCGACGACCAGGTTTCGTGTTGCTTGTAATCGGACATCAGTGCTCCAGGACCGAGGCGCCGGCCGGCTCAGCGGCGACGCCCGGGGGAACCGCCAAAACATCTCTCCAGGTCGTCGGCGTGCGCGGCGGAGGCCCGCAGCAATGCCCACATATACTGCGCGATGCTGCGGTCGAAGAGCAAATCGAAACAGCCCGCGCCGGTTTGCGGCGCATGCCAATGGACGATCGCCGGTGCCTGCGAAAGAAGGGTCCGCGCACAGTGCTGTCCGCTGCCCACGCCCGCCCGGAAATCCAGCGCACCCAGTTTGCTCAGCAACCAGGGCGCCGCCGCGCCGCGAAGACGGAACATGGCATAGGCGTCCGTGCAGTCGAGCAGAAAGGTCCTGCCGGTATCGACACGCCGCATGATTCGCCTGGAAAGCTCCCCGGCGTCCCCGGTTTCGCTGACAAACAACCATTCGCCCGGGGCCGGGCACAGGACCGAGGGCCGTTCGCCGCTGGCCCCGTTGACGGTGACCGGCAACTCGAACCCGCTGGTCCTGATGGACTGCGCCAGTTCCTCCGCGGATTGCAGGCTGCGCAACATCAGCACGGCGGCAGCGGTAACTTCCCGCAGTTCGCAACCCCCGCTGCGGAAACAGCCGCCATCGACGCCCGCCTGCGCCAGCACCGAGCGCAACGCCCCGTTGCGGCCACCCGGCATCATGCCTGCAGCCTCAGGTTTTCCGGATCGTAGAACACCGGCGCTGTCACCAGCGCCTGAAAACGCTGCGGCCCGTCACAGACCGTCACCACCTCACCGTGCAACGTACGGCCTCCGCGCAGCATGGCCAGCGCGATATGATACCCGAGCGTCGGGCTGTAACAGGCCGACGTGATCCAGCCGTCGGTGCGTGCCGGCGGCCGGCGGTCGGCACCGGTCAGCAGGTGCCCGCCCGGGCGCATGGTCCGACCGGGGTCGAACGTCTTGAGGCCAACCAACTGCAGACGGTCCTGTGCCTGATTGGCGGGCCGCATCAGTGAGCGCCGGCCGATATAGTCCGTGTTCTTCCGGCGCACGATCCGTCCCCAGCCGACATCGTCCGGCGTGGTCGAAATATCGGTGTCAGTGCCCACGTGGAGGTAACCCTTCTCGGTGCGCAGGACCATCAGGGCTTCGACACCCACCGGGGCAATACCGAATTCGCGGCCGGCTTCCAGGATATGCGGCAGCAGGGCCGCCGCGCGTGATGCGGCGACATTGATCTCGAAACTGAGCTCGCCGCTGTAGCTGACCCTCACCACCCTGGCCTCGAGGCCGGCTACCCGGCCGGAGGCCGCGGCCATGTGCGGCAACCCGGCTGCCGACAGGTCGATATCGGTGCCGACTGCCGCCAACACGTCCCGGGCGCGCGGCCCGGCCACGGTAAAGTTCGCCCATTGCGTGGTCATGTCGGCCACCAGGACACCCAGACCCGTCCACTCGCACTGCAACCATTCTTCCAGCATCGAGGCAATGCGGCCGGCCGCGGCCGAAGTCGTGTGCACGACAAAGCGTTCGCGGGACAAACGCAGCAACACGCCGTCATCGATGATCACGCCGTTTTCGTTCAGCATCAGACCGTAACGCGCCCTACCCGGCTCCAGGTTCAGCACGTTGTTAGCGTATACGCGGTTCAGAAACTCCGCGGCGTCCGCGCCCATCACTTCGATCTTGCCGATGGGAGAATTGTCGAAGACGCCCGCCCGCGTGCGTACGGCGCCGACCTCGCGGTTGACCGCGTCGTCCATCGACTCGCCGCCCCCCGGATAGCAGTCGGGACGCTGCCAGCCGTAGTCTTCGAAATGCGCGCCCAGGGCCAGGTGCGCCGTGTGGGCCGGCAGATAGCGCCGGGGTGCATAGAACTGCGCCAGTTCGCGCCCGGCGACCGCACCCAGCGTAACCGGCGTGTACGGCGGTCTGAAAGTCGTTGTACCCACCTCGGACGGTTGTTTTCCCGTCAGCGCGGCGAGTGCGATGAAGGCATTCAGGTTACCGCTCTTGCCCTGGTCGACGGACATACCCGTGGTGGTGTAACGCTTGAAGTGTTCGACCGCGTCGAAGCCCTCGGTGACGGCCAGTCTTGCGTCACCCAGCGTGACGTCATGGGCCAGGTCGATCCATTGCCTGGGTCGGCCCGGATCCAGCGGCGCCGGCGCCACCGCGTTCGACTCGAGGGGATGTTCATCGACACGGGGCAGGTTCACCGGCAGCGGTGTGAAGCCGAGTTCCCGCGATAACTCCGCACCGAGACGCAGCGCCCCGCCCAGCGTTTGTTCCAGGTCGTGGGTTCCGGCGGCGGAGCCGACCACGGAGAATCCCGCCGGCAGCCGCTGCGGCAGAAAGCTCTGCGAATCCGGGTCGAACCGCAGGCTGCCGCGGGCGTGGGCCAGCAAGTGAAGCCGCGGCGACCAGCCGCCGGACACCGCCACCAGGTCACAATCGCGCCGGCCGAGGCTGCTGCCGTCGAGACGCTCGATCCCGACCGCCCGTACGCACCGGCCGCCATAGGTGCGTCTGATGCGCGCGCGGCTCAGCAACTCCGTTCCCAACGCGGCCAGCCTTCCCTGCAACGCCGGCTTCACATTCTCACGGACATCGACAACGGCCGTGACCCCGATGTTCTCGCGGGCCAGGTCGATGACGGTCTGGTAGGCCGTGTCGTTGTTGGTCACGACGATGGCCCGGGTCCCGGCCGCGACCGCGTAGCGGTTCAGGTAATGGCGCACGGCGCCGGCCAGCATGATCCCGGGACGGTCGTTGCAGGGGAATATCAGTGTCTGTTCGATCGCACCGGTCGCCAGCAGGATGCGCCGCGGGCGCACGGTCCACTGGCATTCGCGCCAGGCCGTGTCGCTCCCGCGCTGCAGCAAGGTCGTGACGTTGTGGTCGTAAACACCGGTCGCGGTCGTTCGCGGCAACAGCATGACGTTGCCCAGCTCGCGCAATTGCGCCACCTGCCGCCGCACCCATTCGGTGCCCTCCTCGCCATCGAGGCGGACCTGCTCCCAGTTCAGCACACCGCCGAATTCCTCGTCCTGTTCGACCAGCATCACGCGAGCGCCGGCCCGGCCCGCCGTCAGCGCCGCCGTCAGCCCGGCCGAGCCGCCGCCGCAGATCAACAGGTCGCAATGCGCATTGACTTGTTCGTAATGATCAGGGTCGGGCTCCGTCAACGGCCGGCCCATGCCCGCACTCCTGCGCACCAGGTTTTCCCATACCCTCCAGGCGGGCCACTTGAAGGTCTTGTTGTAAAAGCCCGCCGGCCACAGGCCGTGGGTAAAATCGATCACCCGGCCGACATCGAAACGCACGCCCGGCCAGCAGTTCTGGCTGCGCGCCGCCAGCCCCGCCGTCAGCGGCACCAGCGGTGCCCGGCTGGTCGGCGCGCAGCCGGCGCCCGAACCGATTTCGAGCAAGGCGCAGGGTTCCTCCTCACCGGCGGACAAGACGCCGCGGGGACGGTGGTACTTGAAACTGCGCGCGAACAGCGTGATACCGTTGGCCAGCAGCGCCGAAGCCAGGCTGTCGCCCCGGTAACCGGACATCGGCCGGCCGTTGAAGCTGAAAGCCAATGGCCGGCTGCGGTCGATGCGGCCGCCCCGCCTCAGTCTGTGCGGCCCCCGGCTCATTCCGCGCCCGTCCGCACGGCGGGTTGCTGACCCATTTTGTACACTTCGACGATTTCGTGCGTGACGGTATTGCGGGCCACGTTAAACCACTGCCTGCAGCCATGCACGTGCAGCCAGCGCTCGAATTGCAGCCCCTTCGGGTTGCGCCGGTAAAACAGGTATTCGGCCCACTCCTCATCCGTCGCGGCGGCCGGTTCCGGCGGCCGTGCGATATGGCTTTCGCCGCCGCAGCGGAACTCGGTCTCGTCCCGAACTCCGCACCATGGACACTGGATCCTCAACATCGGCCGCCAACCTGCATATTGCGACGGTCTCGTTGGACATGACGCAGCTGGGCAAGACGGGCGGCGGAAAGGCGGCGAACCCGGCATACTCCGTATTCTCGCATCATCGGCATTTGCCTCCATGGCGGCGGGCTCGCCTCGGGCTGCCGCAATATGCAGGCTGCCGCTTTCAATGCGCCACGCCCGATGCCGCACCTTCGTCGATCAGCCGGCCGCTGACGAAGCGGTCGAGCTGGAAGGGCTCGAGCAGAACATGGGTCCGGTCGTTGGCCATCGTGTAGGCCAGCGTATCCCCGCCCGCCGGTATCGCCTTGTAGCCGCCCGTGCCCCAACCGGTCGACACGTACAGGTTCTCGAGCGGTGTCTTGCCGACGATCGGGCTCACGTCAGGGGCCATGTCGCAGATGCCGGCCCATTGCCGCATCAGCCGCAGCCGGCTGAAACACGGAAACAGCTCCAGCAGCGCGCGCGCGTTCTCGCGCTGGTTGGGCAAACCGCCGCGCTGCGCATAGGAGTTGTAGAGGTCGGCGCCGCCGCCGATGACCAGTTCTCCCCGGTCGGACTGGCTGACATAAACGTGGATACGCGCCGAAACCACGCAGGTATCCAGAACCGGCTTGACCGGCTCACTGACCATGGCCTGCAGCGCAATGCTCGAAATCGGCAGACGCAAACCCGCCATGGCGGCCAGGTGGCTGCTGTGACCGGCCACGCAGAGGGCCACCTGGCCGGCCCCGATGCGGCCCTTGCTGGTCTCGACAGACGTGATCCGGCTGTCCGTGGTGTTCAGACCCGTCACCTCGCACTGCTGGATGATGTCAACGCCCAGGTCGGAAGCCGCCCGGGCATAGGCCCAGACGACGGCATCGTGGCGCGAAGTCCCGGCCCGCTTCTGGATAAACCCGCCCCAGATCGGGAAACGGCAATCGAGGTTGATGTGGGGCGCGTACCGCTTGATCTCGTTGCGCGTAAGCACTTCCGAGTCGATACCGTTCATCCTGATGGCGTTGGTCCAGCGCCGGTAGATGTCGAGTTCATGACGGCTGTTGCAGATGGTCAGCACGCCGCGCTGGGAGAACATCACGTTGAAATTTGTTGCAGCGGCAAGCTGCTCATACAACTGCAGCGAATGCTCGAAAAAGGCCCCGCTTTCCGGATAGAAATAGTTGGAACGGCTGACCTGGGTGTTGCGGCCGCTGTTACCGCCGCCGATCCAGCCTTTCTCGAGCACCGCGATATTCCTGATGCCGTACTTCTGGGCCAGGTAATAGGCCGTTGCCAGGCCGTGACCGCCGCCGCCGACGATCACCACGTCGTAGTTTTTCTTCGGTTCGGGCGCACGCCACGCGCGCTGCCAGTGGCGGTGGCCGGTCAGCGCGTGCCGGGCAATGCTGAAGAACGAGTACTTTTCCAATGCCTGTGATTCAAGATTGCAGTCCGGGGCAACATATTACCGGAAACCGGGTGACCGCGAGCGGGCGTCGCCGATATTCGCATCAACGGGCGGGCCCGCTTGCAGCACCGGCGCGCCGGCGGCGGGCTAGGGACAACGCCGGAATACGATGCAGGCGTTGGTACCGCCAAAGCCAAAGTTATTGCTCATGACCGTCTCGATCCCGGCGTTCTCCCTGCTGACACGCACGACGGGCATCCCCTCGGCCTCGGGGTCGAGCGTCTCGATATTGGCCGAACCGGCGATAAAATCGTCGTCCAGCATCAACAGGCAATGGATCGCCTCCTGCACGCCGGCCGCGCCGAGGGAGTGCCCGCACAGGGATTTACTCGAACTGAACGCGGGAACGGCATCCCCGAATACGGTGCGCATGGCGTTGAGTTCGCAAATGTCACCCAGCGGCGTGCTGGTGCCGTGGGTGTTGATGTAATCGACCGGCGCCTCGACACCGGCGAGGGCCTGGCGCATGCAGCGAACCGCGCCTTCGCCGGACGGGGCGACCATGTTGTCGCCATCCGAAGTCGCGCCATAGCCGACCAGCTCGGCGTAGATCTTGGCACCGCGCGCCTTGGCGTGTTGCAATTCCTCCAGTACGAGCATGCCGCCGCCGGCGGCGATCACGAAACCGTCGCGGTCCGTGTCATAGGCGCGCGACGCGCGCGACGGCTGTTCGTTGAACTTGGTTGACAGTGCGCCCATCGCGTCGAACATCATCGCCAGCGACCAGTGTTCCTCCTCGCCGCCGCCCGCAAAGACCACGTCCTGCTTGTCCCACTGGATCTGTTCCATCGCCGCGCCGATGCAATGCGTGCTGGTGGCACAGGCCGACGTGATCGAGTAGTTGAGCCCGCGGATCGCGAACGGCGTGGCCAGGCAGGCGGAAACCGTGCTGCTCATGGTCCTGGGCACCAGGTACGGTCCCAGGCGGCGTACGCCTCTTTCACGCAGTGTGTCGGCACCCCAGACGATATTGGCGTTCGAGGCTCCGCCTGAACCGGCGATCAGCCCCGTGCGCGGGTTTGAGACGTGTTCGGCCTCCAGCCCGGCGTCGTCGATCGCCTGTTGCAGCGCGACATACGCGTAAGCGGCGGCGTCACCCATGAAACGGCGGTCCTTGCGGTCGATCAACTCGTCCAGGTCGATGTCCACCGATCCGCTGACGTGGCTGCGCAGACCCATGGCCTCGAATTCCGCATTGAAACCGATACCGGAGCGACTGTGCAACAGCGAATCGGTCACCTCTTTCCTGCTGTTGCCCAGACAGGAAACGACCCCCATACCCGTAACGACCACCCGGCGCATGTGTCTATCCTCAGAAAGTGTCGGTCGAAAGAAACAGCCCGACGCGCAGGTCTTCCGCCGTGTAAATGGTGCGGCCGTCGACGGCAACGGTGCCGTCCGCGATCGCCATGTTCAGTTTGCGCGTAATGACCCTTTTCATGTCGAGTTTATAGGTCACTTTCTTGGCAGTGGGCAGGACCTGCCCGGTAAACTTGACATTGCCTGCGCCCAGGGCCCGGCCCCGGCCCTTGCACCCCAGCCAGGTGAGAAAAAAGCCGCACAGCTGCCACAGGGCATCCAACCCGAGACAACCCGGCATGACCGGATCATCCAGGAAATGGCACTCGAAAAACCACAGGTCCGGCCTGATGTCCAGTTCGGCCTCGATCATGCCCTTGCCATGCGAACCGCCGGTATTGTTGATCTCGATGATACGATCGAACATCAGCATTTTGCCGCTGGGCAAGCGCCCGGTATCCGGCCCGAACAGGATGCCCCGCCCCGACAGTTCGAGTTCACTCCGATCGTAGGAATTTTTCCTGTCTGCGGGTATGAGCATAGAAATGTGCTTCGCCTGTTGCGGAAATGGCGCAGTGTAATGGTTAATGGAGAAAATTTCCTCATGCCGGGCAAATATTTACAAAATATTAGCCAGGCGAATACAGCGGCGCAATGCCGGCGTGCGAACGAAAGCAATTCGTACATTACTGAATAATGGGTGTTTTTTCAGTAGACGCACACTCCGGGCCGGTATATAACTCCCGACGCCCCGTCCTGGCCACCTTCCTGTACAAAATAAATATACACCCCCAAAACCGATCTAACTTGTTGATATTCGTCCATAAGGATCGTCCAGCCCCGGTCCGGACAAAAAGAAATATATACTCCAGCGCCCTCGGGCGCCACTCATGAACCACTGACGAAGCCCCGCAAGGCCGTCCTATCTGTTTGACTTTAAATGTGTTTTCAGAGCCATCGACCGACCCGTCCGCCGCTGGCACGACAATTGCATTATAGAGGGTGAGACAACAAGACCGAGGTGGAGCATGAATGAAAGAGTCAACATCCTGATCGTAGACGATGAGGAGGTGGTACGCCTCGCCCATCTCCGCAGCCTCGCCGGAACCACGTACACGACGACGCTGGCCGGCGACGGCAAAGAGGCGATACGCGTTATGGAACGGCATCCGTTCGATGTCGTTCTTCTCGATCTTCGCATGCCCGGCCAGGACGGTATGGAAGTCCTCAAGACCATCAAGACACGCTGGCCGGACATCGAGGTCGTCGTTATTACGGGTTACCCCAGCATCGAGTCCGCGAAGCAGGCGGTCAGGCTGGGGGCATGCAATTACCTGGCAAAACCGTTGGATCCCAACGAACTGGTCAAGGCGGCAAATGACGCCATGACCCAGAAGCGCTGGGCCCTGCATGACGAACGCACACATTGACACTGAAGGAGACAATCATGAACAACAAATTACAAGTACTGGTCATCGACGATGATGCAGTGGTTGGTCGCAGTTTCGACCGGGTCCTCTCCGACAAGGGATACGAAGTCAGTACCGTCCTCAATGGCGAGGAAGCACTGGATACCATCGATCACAAGGACTTTGATGTCGTTTTCACCGATATCAGGATGCCGGGCATGGACGGTCTCGAAGTGACCGAGCGCATCAAGGCCCGGTGCCCGTGGACACCGGTGGTCGTGATCACCGGCTACGGCACGCCGGACAACGAGGCGCGGGCCTCCATCCTCGGCGCCAACGGGTTTGTTCACAAACCGTTGACCCCGGAGATCATCGAGAGTGTTACACGCAAGGCGGTAAGCGAAGGTGAACGTGTCGAACAGGCACTGGAAGCCACGCCGGCCGAAGTCGCGGAGCATACGGAAGCCGAAGCCGAACCGGCAGCGGCCGCCGAACGGGAAAGGACCGCGGCCACCGTCGCCAAGAACATCGGCCTGTTTTTCGCCGCGCCCTTCATCGCCCTGGGTTACGTGATCGCGGTTCCGTTTGTCGGATTCTACATGTTCGCCAAACTGGGTCGCGAGGCCTGGCTGAAGAAGCACCAGCCCCAATGAGCGGCCGCACACACCCATAGAGCCGGGGTTCCAGACGGGCCCCGGCCCCGACGGCGATACCACACACAGGAGGAGATTTGAAATGGTGGTTTGGAACAAAATAGCAGGCTCACCGACAAACAAACGGAGCGGCCGGTCTATGGCCGCCTGCCTGCTCGTATTGTCCGCGCTCGCAGGTGGCCTGTTGTGCGAACTGCCCGCGGCACAGGCTGCGGGCTTTGCGGCCGTGGCGGCTCGGTCGACACCGGAACCGGACGCCGACAGCGCAACGGCCGCGGCGGCCCGGAAAGCGAACAAGAAATGCCTGGCTTGTCACTCGAGACCCAGGTTCAAAGCACTCGAGGACGGCGAAAAACTGCCGCTCGAGGTCGCCGCTGAGGATTACAACCATTCCGCGCATGGCGGAATAAGCTGCGTCAGTTGCCACACGGCCATCGCCAATATCAGGCACCCTTCAAAGAGCACCAATATATCCATTGCCAGCCGGCGAGGTTTCTCGCTGGAAATGAACGGCGTTTGCCGCGATTGTCACGAGGAAAAGTACACGCAGTACAAAACCAGCATACACGCGTCCCTCGTCGCCGAGGGTGACGACAAGGCGCCCGTGTGCACGGACTGCCACAGCGCCCACGCGGTAGAATCGATGGCGGTGTACGAGCCGGTAACGGGTCTGCCCTGCAAGAAATGCCACGCCGACATCTACGAGGCATACAGCGGCAGCGTGCATGGCCTGGCGAGAAAGAACGGCAACGTGATCCGCGCCGCGCATATCCAGGCGCCGATTTGCGCCGATTGCCACACGGCACATGCGGTCACTGCGCTGGCGTCCAACGGTCACCTCCGCTCAACGTGCACCGGCTGCCACGATGGCGTGGCCCGCAAGCACGACAAGTGGCTGCCCAACGCCGGTCTGCACCTCGAAGTTGTTGCCTGCGTGGCCTGCCACGCCCCCGCGTCCGAACGCCGGGTTGACTTCGAACTGCTCAGTGGCGCGGTTAAAACCGCGGGCAAGGAAGGCGACACCAACCTCGTTCAGCAACGCCTGCTGCAGTTGGAAGGGAGCGGCAAGAGCCTGGATTCGGCGGAACTCTGGAGCCTGGTCCGGGAAAGCAAAAAGCGAGGCCAGTCTACCGAGGTCACGCTACGGGGTCGGCTGGAAGTGAGTTCAGGTCCCGAGGCGCATCGTCTCGCCAGCAGCATGAGCGCGGTCAGGGACTGCACCAGCTGCCACCGCGCCGGCGCCCAGCCATTCCAGAACGTGATGATATCGATCCGGCAGCCGGATGGCCGGGATCGGCACTACAAGGCTGACAAGGCAACGCTGAACTCGGTCGAGTCCGTGGAATCCGTCGGTGGTTTCTATGCCCTCGGCGGCACCCGCATCAAGCTGTTGGATCACCTGCTGGTGTTCGCGCTGATCGGCGGCCTCGCGGTTCCGGTCGGTCATTTCACGGCAGGCAGGATCATCAGGAAACACCGGGACAAGGGAGACAAGTAATGTCAACAATATATGCAGATAACGGTTACTTCGCCAAACGCCGCAAGACGCGCGAACAGGACGAGCTCTATATCAACCCGTTGCCGGTGCGCGTCTGGCACTGGATCAACGCCCTCGGCTTCGTGCTGCTGATCCTGACCGGCGTCCAGTTGCGGTATATGGAGCTGTTCAACGCGATGAGCTTCGAGGCGGCGGTCAAACTGCACAACTGGGTCGGTTTTGCCGTCATCGCCAACTACTTCGTCTGGCTGGGTTACTACCTGACGTCGGACCGCATCAAGGTCTATCACCCTGAACTCGACGTGCGCAAGTTCTTCGAACGGGCCTGGAAGCAGGCACGCTATTACGGTTACGGCATATTCAAGGGCGAACGCAGCCCGCACCATGTCCGCCCGTATGACAAGTTCAACCCGATGCAGAGCATTTCGTACCAGATCATCATGCTACTGGTGGTCCCGGTGCAGTTTGCCACGGGCCTGATGATGTGGGACGTTAAACGCTTCCAGCAGTGGATCGATGTGTTCGGCGGCATCCGCGTCATCGACACGATCCACGTACTGATATTCATCGTTTTTGTCTTCTTCATCCTGGTGCACGCATACATGGGGATGCTCGGCAAGAGGCCGTCGACCCACTTCAAGGAGATGTTCACCGGTTACGAGGAGCCCGAAGACCCGCAGGCGGACTGAGACGGACGGCGCCCGCTCAACGCGCCGTCACACGGTTGTTGGGCTTAGGAGGTTCCAGGATCCTCCCCTGGACCTCCTTCTTTTTGTTCGCCGCCAGTGCCGCGCACATGGATGCCGTACTTTTTCATCATCGCTTGCAGATTGCTGCGTTGCATGCCGGTATCCAGCGCACTCTCGGTCACGTTCCAGTTGTTGCGCTTCAGGGCGTTGAGAACAAACAGTTTCTCGATATTCTCGACCGATTTCTGACGCACCGCCTTTTTTGCTTGTTTGAGTTCGTCACTGGTCTGCGGTACGCCGAGGTCGACCTGCGGCAGCATTTCCAGGATGTTTACCAGGTGGGCCTCGCGTATGACCTCGTCACTGGCGAGGATGACGGCGCGGTGCACGACGTTTTCGAGCTCTCTCACGTTGCCGGGCCAGTCGTGGCTCATCAGCAGGTTCAAGGCACGGCTGGAAAACTCCTTGACCTCGCGGTCCATTTCCTTGCTGTACAGGTTCAGGAAATGGAAGGCCAGAGCGGGGATGTCGTCCCTGCGGTCGCGCAGCGGCGGCACTTCGATCGGGAACACGTTGATACGGTAGTAGAAGTCATCGCGGAATCGGCCGTCGGCGACCATCGCCTCCAGGTCCTTGTTGGTCGCGGTGATAAGACGGATGTTGACGGTCCGTGTGCGCGTATCGCCCACCGCCTTGAACTCTCTCTCCTCGATGAAACGCAGCAGCTTCGCCTGCGTGGACAATGAGATATTGCCGATCTCATCGAGAAACAGCGTGCCGCCGTCCGCCACTTCCAGCAACCCCTTCTTATTGGCAATGGCGCCGGTGAACGAACCCTTGCTGTGACCGAACAGTTCGCTCTCGAGCAGGTTCTCGCTGAGCGAGCAGCAATCGACCGTGACGAAGGGCCCGTCCTTGCGCAGGCTGTTGTAATGGATGGCCCTGGCGATCAGCTCCTTGCCGGTACCGCTCTCGCCCCGCAGCAAGACGGTGCTGTTGGTGGGCGCGCAGCGCGCGACCAGCCGGTAGACGTTCTGCATCGACGGGCTGGAGCCGATGATATTCTCAAAGCTGTAGCGGGCGCTGACCTCGCTTTTCAGGTTCAGGTTCTCCTGCAGCAACTGGCGGCGCTCGAAGGCCCTGGAAACGACCATTTCCAGTTCTTCCGGATCGAACGGCTTGGGCAAGTAGTCGAAGGCGCCCAGTTTCATCGCCTGGACGGCAACTTCGATCTGGTTCAGGCCGGTGATCATGATCACGTCGATATCGGGGTATGTTTCCTTGACCCGCTGCAAAACCTCGATACCGTTCATTTTCGGCATTTTTACATCGAGGATCAGCATGTCGTAGTCTTTTTCGCCGAGTTTTTCCAGCGCTTCCAGACCATTGCCCGCCGAATCGATGGCATAGGACTCCGTGCCCAGTATCCTCTGGCAACTTCTTATGACGATCTCTTCATCATCGACAATCAGAATGCGCCGCTTCATTGCTCGCTCCCGTCGTTGGTCTCGTCCGTTACATTGACCGGCAGGTAGACCCTGAAAACCGTACCCTTGCCCTGTGTGCTCTCAACCTCGATCTCGCCGCCGTGCGCCTCGACGCTGCCATGACTCACGGACAGGCCCAGCCCGGTGCCCTTGCCGACGCCCTTGGTGGTAAAAAACGGATCGAAGATGCGCTGCAAATCCGCCTGCGGAATGCCACATCCCGTATCGGTTACCGATATCTCTACCATCGGTACTTCCCGCGCGCCCTTGGCGACCTTTCTCAACCGGTTTTGCACGCGCGTGCGGACGGTGATGCTGCCCTTGCCGCTAATGGCGTGCTGGGCGTTTACCAGCAGGTTCATGATCACCTGCGAAATCAGGTCCTCGTCGATCCAGATCGTGGGCAAATCCTCATCCAGGTCGAGTTCGATTTCAATGTCGTTGGCCTGGGCCGACTGTGAGATCAGCTGCGTGGTTTGCCTGACCAGCGCGTTGACATCGGAAAAGGTCTTTTCCGGTGTTTTTTTCCTGGCGAAATCGAGCAGGCGCCGGATGATCGCCGCGCAGCGCTTGGTCTCCTGTATGACCAGGTCGAGGTCTTCGGCCTGGGGGCTGTCATCCGGCAGGCTCTTTCTGACCAGGTGCGAGAACGTCAACACCCCGGTCAACGGGTTGTTCAGTTCATGCGCGATGCCGGCGGCGAGCAGACCGATGGAAGCCAGTTTCTCGCTACGCGCGGTCTCGGCATGCGCGACCTCCAGTTCCTGGCGGGCTTCCTCGACCTTGCGCTCGAGCGTACGGCCCCAGTTCTGCAACTCGACCCGCGACTTGCGCAACGCACCGATCATGCTGTTGAACGAATCCGCAAGCTGGCCGAACTCGTCCGCCCTGCGAATCGGGATGGGGTGCTCCAGGTCGCCCGCCGCAAGCCTGGCTGCACCGTCTTCCAGGTCACGCAGCGGCAGGTAGATCATGCGGTTGATCAGATAACTCACCAAAAGCCCCGCCAGGACGATGAACCCCAACGAAAAGCCGATCACGGTCATCGTATCGGAACGCATCGTCTTGTCGATCGTGCTGAGGGGGTAAATGATGTCCAGTACACCCAGCACGGGCTGGTCCGCGGGATGCACGTGACAGGCGCTGCTGGAGCAGCTCGGCTCGTTCTGGATGACCGCGGTGCTGCCCAGCACCCGTTTGCCGTTGGCATCCGTGAAAAACCTCGGTCTGCCGGTGAGCGATCCGAACTGGCGCCTGTTCTTATCCTCGTGACAAGCGGTACAGGCCTCGGCTTTCTGATCGACCTGCTTGCCGATTTCGTCGCTCCTGGATGAATAAATGATCTCACCGCTCTTGCTGAGAATCCTGACCTTCTCGATATCCGGCTGGGCGCCGACGTCCTGGATGATCTTGCTGACGTGCGAGGGCTGATTCTGCAGCATCGCAAAACGGGTGCTCTTGATCAGCACACCGGATAACTGCGCGCTGTGCTTGACGGCCTGGTTCAGCAGCGCCTCGCGGTTATGGCTGACGATCATTAACGTGAAAACAAAAACGGCAACCGTCAGCGCGATGCTGAGGTAAAACCCGACCTTGAATTTCAGGCTGTTCCTCATGACTGTCATGCAGATTTCCACCCGTGGCAGGTCGGAAAATATATGTGTATAAACAGTATTTAACCTTATTTTTTTCCCTGCTGCTGCGATATTTGGGCTTCTTTTGACCTATGTCATGAGGATTGACCCGCCACGCGGGCCAGCTTTTTTTTGGGGGGGATTCCGGGTCTTGGAAACGAACCGGGGCCCACCCCTGCGAAGGACGGGCTCCAGGCCTGCCGGCAACGTTTTGCCCGGCTTTATTCCGGTTCGATAACCACCGCGGTGCCGACCGCGAGCAGTTCCGCCGCCCCACCCATCATGACCGAAGTCGTAAAGCGGGTGGCGACGATGGCGTTGGCGCCCAGGCTCTCGGCCTCCGCAGCCATGCGGTCCAGGGTTTGCTCACGGCTCTCGGCCAGCAGCTTGGCGTATTCGTGGATTTCCCCGCCCACGATATTGCGCAGACCGGCCAGGATGTCCTTGCCCACATGCCGTGCCCGCACGGTATTGCCGCGCACCAGTCCCAGCGTCCGCACGACTCGGTGATTGGCCACCGTTTCAGAAGTCACTATCAGCATCTCAAATCTCCACGTCTTTGTATCTGTCCGTCTTGCGTTCGATCAGTCTCTGCCGCAACACCGAAAACAGCAGTATCGCCAGGCCGCCGTAAACACAGACCAGGATGATTTTCACCCACGCCGGCGTGCCGGCGTCGGCGACAAAATGGTACAGCCCGACCCCGCTGGCGGCCAGCAGACCGGCGACGAATAACAACCAGCCGATAGACCGGCTGGTCCTTACCGTGATGTCATTCATTGTTTCCCTCCACTCGTCTTCGCCCATATCGCTCAGGCACGCCCGCCCAACGCGTTCGCGCAGCACCCTGAGATCGTCCAACTTGTGCCGGCACTCGGCACATTCTTCGCAATGCAACCTGACCCGCTGGCGCTGCTGCTGCGTCAATTCACCGTCGAGGAATCCCGACAGTTGCTCGTCAACGTGCCGATGCGGCATTCGTGTCTGTCTCGCCATTACGTGTAAACGCCTCCTTCAACGCGAGCCGCGCCCGGTGCAGCCTCGACATCACGGTACCGGGCGCAATGTCGAGGATACCTGCGATTTCGGCGTAGCTCAGATCCAGGTAATCCCGCAGCGTGATGATCTGCCGCTGCGCCACCGACAGTCCGGCCAATGCCCGTTGCAGCCCTGCGTCACGCTGCTGGCGCTCGAGCCATTGCTCGGGGCCCATGCCGGGGTCCCGCAGTCGGTCCACATCCACGACACCGGGGTGCCTGCGGCGAAGCAGGTCGATGCAGCGGTTGCGGACCAGGCACAGGAACCACACCCTGAGCGGTCCCCGGGCAGCGTCGTAGGAACCCGGGGCTTTCAGCGCCCTGACGAAGGCGTCCTGTACCGCGTCGGCCGCCTCGTCGGCGCTGCCGAGCATCTGTGTCGCCAGCGCATGTGCCCCGTTTCCAAGTTGTAACAGTTGCTGTCGCATCCCGCGGTTTTTCATTGTGCCCGCTCTATATACGCACGGGCGGTCATTATATTCCCGCGGGCAACCGCCCGGACGGACTTGTTTTGCAACACCACGTTAGAAGGCTGTATCGTCGGCATACCAAGGGCCAATGCCGGTCACAAAGAATGTCTCGAGAATCATACAGCCACACGCCGGACCCCCCGCAACCCCACACCGGCTCCTATTACGCAGCCACCGCAAGCCCCGGGAACGATT